>Ga0068711_1000061_pt1 | contig 157120 bp, 157 predicted proteins | sample MTBAKMMethaMetaG_FD_62224 | JGI IMG/M metagenome (GOLD analysis project Ga0068711, IMG submission 62224) | Enrichment culture microbial communities from Arthur Kill intertidal strait, New Jersey, USA, that are MTBE-degrading - MTBE-AKM (Arthur... | ecosystem: Environmental > Aquatic > Marine >...
ATCGAGGGTGCGGCCGAGTTCCCGGGCTTTCCTCAGCGCCCGAATGGCGAAAAACGACCCGGCCGGGCCGCCGCCCACGACCACCACCGTGGCCCCATCCGGCAGAGTCAGGCGACCGGCCGTTTCCCTGTCTCCCTGAGTGATATAGCCGGGGCCAGCCGCAGTTGTACGAGCCAACAGCTGAGGCGCTCTCGCGAAACGGGACAAATCTGAACCCCCCCAAAGCCGCGTCAAGTGCCGCGCCATCTACCACTGATTCTATCCCACACTCAACACTGGAATAGCCCAGGCATGGTGCGAGAATTCGCTGGCGTTCGTGAGGACGAGAACGTGGTCCGCTTACTTGGTGGAAAGCATCACTAACTGTTGATGGTGTCGGTGTTCAAATCGACCCGCCTCTCACTCTTCAGCGGGCTCAGAGGGGCAGGTGCCGCCGTTACCCCAACGACATGCGATGTTGTGAATGGGGCAGAGCTGCGCTCCTTCCAGCAATCCTTCGTAGGCATCAATGCCTCTCGCCCGGACGGTCGAGAATCGATCTACCTTCTCAGCAAGGCTTTCAAATTCCGGGCTCAACCATCCGAGCGTCTCGTGAGCCTCAGCATGCTTTCGCGCCAAGTCGCTCCAATGCCAGACGGGTTCATGGTGAAACACCCTGTTGCGCAAGTCTCTGGTTTCGTGGAGACGCCTCTGGAATTCTTGACGAGTTCGAGCCCATCTTGGAGCGCCAGACATGACGTCCCTCGAGAGGGCCGGCCATAGGCGGCCGGATCCTTCGTAGTATCTCGAAAACAGAGACACCCAGAAGCCGAAATTCACTTCCGCGACAACATCTCCCCGTGTGGGCACGACTTTTCCGCGCTTGGCAAGCTTGTTCACAGCATCTGTCAGGGATTGCAGCTCTCTCGGCCCCAGGAAAGAGGCCGACTGATGCCAGCTCGAGCCGAACCGACGGCTGAGAGCTACGTCAATGGTATTGCGAACTGCAACCTCAACAGCGTGGACGATTGGGTACAATGATTCGCAGAGCGCGCAGTTCCAGAGATACCGAGCAATTGCCCGATCACAATCCCGGTCGCTGGCATGAACGTAAACGGATAGTCTATCTGCCGACAGGCCGATTTCAAGCGCGGTCCAGGTCTTTTGGTCGATTGAGCCAGCCACCGTTCAGTCCTTGAAGTTGACAATCGGGCACAAAGGGGTATAGTCAGTAGCGGAATCCCCGGGATGTCCTATCCTGATCTTGGAATCAGTGACGACTCCGGGGTTTTTCCTTTCCTGGAAGTACCGGGTCATTCCTGCTGCCGCTCTCACTCTACCAATTGTCAGCAAATCCGCGTAGGCGCTGCCCGGGGTCCAGAGTGCGTCATTCACTCTCAAGCAACAAACAGCAGCGCCGGCTAGCACTCCTCTCCGACGCGCGCACACGACTGTGACGGAGGGCCTTCAGGGATCGGGGTAGATCGGCCTGATGGACCGCCGGCACAAGGCGTTGTCCTGACCCTCGTATCAGTCCTTCGCAACAACGGTGTCGTAGAGCCCATAATGTCTCAGTCCCGGGTGGCTATCTATGCCCGTGTAGCGGAGTGACGCGTCTTCGTATCGTCGGAAAGCGAATACGGCCTGGCTCATCTGCTCGGTGTTGAACACCCCGAGTTTCACGAGCAGATGGAAGTCCTTCACGGTCAGGCCAGTCACGGTCAAGAATAGCTCGGGCTCCAGCTTGGTGATCACATCCTGAAGCGTGTTTTCGCGGAAGTCGGTCAAGTACATGAACGCAGGGATCCGAGTCGCGAACTTGATCAGCTTCTCCTGGACGAGCTTGCGCTTGGACTTGTACTCCTTCTCCTCGTCGGTGAGCTCTTTCTTCTCCTTGGCAGTCAGCTCCTTGTCCTTGACCTCATTCTTCAGTCCCTTGGGTCTTCTCGCTCTTGTTGATGATTGTCTCGATGATGTTGTCGCCCAGTGAACGCCAGCCTTCGATGCGCTCAACTGCGGCCATCGCCTCGGGGTTCTCCAGGATGCGGCGCAGAGTGTCGTTGTCCACGTTCACGAGCAGTGCGCTCTCCCACTTGCGAGCAAGTAGCGTGGCCGAGGTGCCCGCCATCGCGATATCGAGAATGCCTCCTGCATCAATCTGCGTCATGTTGGCGCCGTCGTAGGCCAGCACCGGCAGGAACGACACTAGGTCCTTGACAGCATTCTCTGGGTTCGGCTCGTTCGGCGACAAGCCGATCCCATACTCGGAAAGCTGCCGTAGCGCGCGTGTCGGTGCAAAGTCGAACACGAAGCAGACGGGCTTGAGGATCTCCTCCTCATTGGGATCGTCGCCATTGGGGTTCTTGATGGACCACGGTGACTGCGCCCGGAAGGCGGCCTGGAAGTAGGTCTCCGGCGAGGTGAGATTGCGCAGCATCAGGATGGCTGACCACTGCGGCACCGTTACACCGGTAGTCAGCTTGCCGCATGAGAGCGTGATCGTCTTGGTCTCGAATCCGCTCCCGATGGCCCTACGCACAGGTGGCAGCGCGTGCAGCCCGATCCCTGCCGAAGCACCCGCTGCAAGAACCACCTCGTAGTCATGCCAGAAGGTGTTGTGCTTCTCGGCAAGCAGGTTCGCCATCGCGTGGCAAGCCGCAACGTTGGGAAGAAACCAGAACGAGTGCTGAAGGTAAGGTAGCAGGCGCATGTCGGAGTAGGGAAAAGGCGGGCGAGTGCCGATCTTGAGGTGCTCTCCCCCTGTCACCATAGGCGCCCGCATGGCCTGCCTATCATCGTTCTTCCGTTTCCTGCAGCGCATGGATATCGTGCTGACGAATCCCTGTGACAAGCTGGAACGCCCCCGGACGTCGACACCACCGGCGAGAGGTCTCTCGGCTGATGAGGTCCGTCGGCTTCTCGCCGTTGTTCCTGCCACCCCCCAAGGTCTCCGCGACCGCGCCATCATCCTCACCCTGGTGCTCACTGGCCGCCGTCGGGCCGAGGTCTTTCGTATGGCCGCCGGCGACCGCAACTTCGAGAACGGCGTCTGCTTCTTACTCTTACCTCGGCAAAGGCGGGAAGACAGGCAGGCGCGAGTTGCCCCAACCCGCACTGGACGCCCTGACGGCAGCGCTGACGGCCTTCGGGAAGGACCTCGGGGTCATGGATCCCTCAGATTCGCTGTGGCCCACACGGGCGGCAGTCGACGGGAGGGGGCTGTCGAGCGGCACCTTCTACAGTCGTTTCCGCCGATATCTCAAGGTAGCCGGACTTCCGCCCGCCGGCCTGCACCTGCTACGCCATACTGCCGCCAAGCTGCGCCGGGATGCTGGGAGAGTGTGGAAAGTGTCTCCCGGTTCCTCGACCACAGTTCCCTGGCGGTCACTACTACCTATCTCCGCCGACTCGAGGGGCAAGAAGACCGGGGATGGGGCAAGGTAGCCGAGGCCATCGGGGTTCACATGCTTTCCGGCGTTGGCTGAATGTTGGCTTGAGAGCGAGGAAGGTATTACTAACCGCGCCTCTAGTATTGAAACAAGCAGGTCCTTTTAGGTGGCGGGACCCGGGATTGAATGGTTGCGGGACATCGCAAAGCACACAGCCTTTCAACTTGCCGATCGGGGATAGGCTTCGCGCCCCATACTGCGCAGTGGCTGGCGACCGCGGCCAGACCCTCGTTCGGACGGGCCAAACACCAGTGCTGGATCGCTCCCATAGGATGCTATCTCCCTAGTTAACCGGATAGAGCATGACCGCGTAGGCGAGCAGGCTGATTTCAGAGCCTGCCCAGAGAGGACACTCAGCGAGTTCACCCATCTCTACAAGTCAGTGACCACTGGCCAATGGTGGGCCAGACTGCTACCATGCGGCGCAGGAGTACACGTTCCGACGCGTGTTACTCCCCCCTTTCGGCCCGTCCCCCCCTTGACCCTAGAGGGGGACGGGCATACTCACACCCCACGTAGCACTGATTCTGGCTCTGCTCGCACGAGGTGCAGGAAGCCTCTTCCCCGTTCAGATGGACAGCAACTCTGCCGATACAGGCATCGAGATATCAGAAGCTAGAGGTGTGGGGAGGTGAGTTCGTGAAGAAGGAGAATCGCAGTCTCACTGCCATGACTGAGCCATGCATGCGATGTGGAAGAGACGCCTCACAAGGACGCAAAATCACTCTTGAGCTAGGCAGATTCCCCGGCTGGGCTTGGCTAGGCCTCTTCCTTGGAGTGATTCACGGACTCTCGTTCTTTCTCGCTTCGCACAGAACGCCTCGTCAGTTCTCGTACTCGCTGTGTCCACGCTGCGCGAAGATACGGCTTATCAAGCAGATCGTCGCCGGGCTTGCTTGGGCTGCTCTTGTCGGTACCCTCGTCGCCGGCATCACGACCGGTCAATGGGAGCTCTGGGGCGGGATCGCCTTCTGGCTGTTCTTCGTGGCAGCCTTCGCCACGGGCGCGTCGTCAAGAAGGCTCATCCGCGAGAAGGCTTTGTATCGCCCCCACGCGTGAAGACGCGGTCGGGGACCGTCCGCTCCGATCTACATCCGATGCCGCGGCCTCGGCTCGAGAAGCTCGAACACTTTCCTGCGCAGGTCTTCAGCATTGAAGGGCTTCTGCATATAGGGAACCTGTTGGCCAAGATCGCTCTCAAGAAACGCGTCACCCGCATATCCGGATATGAACAGCACGGCCAGGTCATGAATGGCCTGCATCGCAAGGCGCATCACATCTACACCGTCCAGGCCCCCCGGCAGCATGACGTCAGTGATCAGAAGATCAACCTCCGGACCACAGGACTCGAGTATGGTGACAGCCTCTAGCCCAGTCGTGGCCAGGTAGACTCGGTGGCCGGATTCTTCAAGAGCACGCTTGATCAGGCCTCTGACCGCCTCCTCGTCTTCCACCACCAGGATGGTGGCAGGAGGCAGTGCGGCAGTCGTCCCTTCCTCCCTGCTGTGCTCGGGAACGATCTCGCTGGTGCTGCGCGGCAACAAGACCCGGAATGTCGTACCTTCTCCTGGTGAGCTGGCGACTGCTATCGTTCCCCCACTCTGAGTGATGATCCCGTAGACCGTGGACAGACCGAGACCGGTGCCCTGGCCAAGGGCTTTCGTGGTGAAGAACGGCTCAAACACCCGATCGACGGTCTCGGGATCCATTCCCATTCCCGTGTCAGACGCAATCAAGACCACATAATCCCCAGGGCTTACGTCGGACCCACTTGCGTCGACAAGTCCTTCTGCGAGCATGTTTGACGTCTCGAAGCTCAGGGTCCCCCCCGAAGGCATGGCATCACGGGCGTTGACAGCCAGATTCATCAGGATCTGGGTAAACTGATGGGGATCGACCTCGACCGGCGCGAGAGCAGGATCAAGGGAGGTCACAAGATCGATGTTCTCGCCGAGCGTTCGGCGAAGCAAAGGAAGGGTCTCTTCGATCAGGCTGTTGATCGATACCACCTGAGGATGGAGTTCCTGCCGTCTGGAGAAGGCCAAGATCTGCTGGGTAAGGGCGCCAGCCCGCTCGCCGGCAGATCTGATCTGGCACAGGTCCTCGTACCACTGTGTTGTCTTGAAGACTGGGTCCGATAGAGTCAGATCACTGTAACCGAGTATGGCCGTGAGCAGGTTGTTGAAGTCGTGGGCGATACCGCCGGCGAGCTGCCCGATTGCCTCCATCTTCTGGGATTGCCGCAGCTGTTCCTCACGCTCCCTGAGAGCCACCTCGGAGCGCTTCTGATCGGTGATGTCAAGAACGAAGGCGCACACGTACTCCCTGCTGTCTGATTCAAAGGTCCAGGAGGTCACCTCGACTGGGAACACCACTCCGTTCTTGCGGCGTAATTCCCTCTCGAACGAAAGAGGGCTGCTCTCTCTGATGTGAACCCAGCGCTCGCTCCAGGAGTCCGCGTCGACGCTGGGCGAGAAGTCGAACACCTTCATCGACAGCAGTTCTTCCTCTGAGTATCCGAGCTGGCGGCAGATCTCGCGGTTTGCCTTATGGACGCTGCCGTCGGGACGAAGCCATACAATGCCCACCGCGGCGTTCTTCATCGAGAACGTGGCTGTGCGTAGGAGTTCCTCCTGGTGTTTGCGCTCGGTGATATCGCGGATGAAGCCGTGATCGAATTCTTCGCCCTCGAACTCCACGATGCTGAACGATATCTCAACCGGGATGGTCCGACCGTCTTTCGCTCGAAACTCTCGCTCGAACGTGGATGAGCCCATCTTCCGAAGTTCTTCCCATCTCTCAGGCCACGTGCGCTGGTCGGTGATCGGGTCAAGATCGAAGACCGTCATGCCACGGAGTTCTTCGCGGGAGTAGCCGAGCATCCGCGACATGTACTCGTTCGTCTCCCGTATCCGGCCTTGGCTATCCAGGCGCAGGAGTCCGAGACCCAGATGCTCGATCCCATGAGCCGTTATCTGCTGTTCTCTCTCAAGTCGCTTTCGCTCGGTGCTATCGCGGGTGAAGGTGACGTTGTACTCACGCCCCTCGTGCTCGACATAGTAGGCCACCACCTCGACCGGGTAGACCTCGCCGGTCTTGACACGATGGTTGGTTTCGAAGGTGACGGAGCCTCTCTTCTTCATCTCGGCCCAGTGTCTATCGTAGAGGTCGACCGCCTCGGGGCTCACATCGTACACGTTCATCCCCAGGAGCTCCTCAAGCGTGTAACCGAGACGCCGGCAGAAGGCATCGTTGGCAAAAAGGAAGCGCCCTTCGGGGTCGAACCATGCCACCATGTCGCTCGCCTGGCTGACGGAGAACTCGGTGAGCCGCAGTGCCTCCTCGCCTCTCAGAGGCGTGACGGCGTTCCTGTCGGATGCGCGCGAGTTCACGACCGAGGGTTCAGATGCGCCGTCGGCGCCGCGTTCGGTGTCGTGTGGGGATTCGTCGATGGGGACTACCCTCCGTTTCCAGACAGCTCGTCTGGGTTCTCCTCTTCTACCCTAGGCATCGACCTTCCTACCCCGTTTCTTTAGACGGGAAGGATGGTCTTCTCTCGGGAGGCTAGGCCGCCACCTCCAAACGAGGGGTCTTGCCAAGGACTCCCTGAGAACAAATGGCCCCGCCCCCGGCCAAAGCCAGGGACGGGGTAAGGAGGAGGAAATTGCCGCTGCGGTGATCGGCGTCCCTCCTACTTCCTGGGATTCGCCTCGATGGTCCCCGCGGCATCAGTAGCATCGGCCGGGATCCCCGACTCCTTGAACAACCCAAGGATGCTGGCGGAGAGCCGGGCTTCGAGCAGGTACGTACCTGCTGGCCTCGTACTCGCTAGTTCTAACCTGCCAACGCGCCTACCCCTCCGAACGTGGGCCTACACTCAGCCTAAACCATGGCTGAGGCATCGCGCCACAATGCCTTAGCCGTTGTCATGTACTACAATCGACGTCGCGACTCACTGAATAGCTCAGATGGTCACGCGCCTGTTGGATCGAGGTTCCCTGCTCCATAATGCGGAGGTCCTCCAAGTGGTTGCCCTTCGCTCGGTCTCAGGCCATATCCAATGGAGGGATCAAAGCGCGCCTGGAACAGCAGAAAGCCAGACTAGAGAAGCTCTACCGCGAGCATTCGTATCGCGTCTTTAGCTATGCATGCAATCGGGGCGCGACCGCGTGCGAGGCGGAGGACGTGGTCTCCGAGACCTTCCTCGTTTGTTGGCGCAGGCTGGACGACGTTCCCGCGGATGCTCTCCCCTGGATGCTCGGCGTGGCACGCAAGGTCCTGTCAAATCACTGGCGCAGCCGTCGTCGAAGAGAAGCACTCTGGCAGAGAGCAGTACAGTGGCTGCCCGTCGATCGGGCCGTCTCGGCCGAGTCAGCCATGATTGCAGCCACGCCCTCCCCCGTGGTTGAGGGATTGGCTCGCCTTGAGAATCGCGACAGGGAGGTCCTGTTGCTCGTTGTGTGGGACGGACTCTCCTACGAGCAGGCCGCAGAAGTCCTTGGCTGTAGTCCCAGCGCGTTTGCCACCCGACTCCATCGGGCGCGAAAAAAGCTTGAGAAACAAATCGAGGGCATCCGGACATCTAACATAGGAGAACGAGCCGCAAGCGAGCGAGGGCCCAGTGGATAAGAGAGAACAAGAACTAATGAGAGATCTCTCAGAAGCGAAGCCGGCCTGCCCGCTGAGCGAGGAGGAGTGGGCCGAGAGTGAAGAAGCCAAGCGCATCCTCTCGCAGGTGCTTGCCAGCCCACCGCCCAAGCGACAACCTCCGTGGCCCTGGTTTTCTCGGCCCGCCCACCTGGCCTGGATAGGCGGTCTTGTTGCGGTCATCGCCCTCGGGCTGGGCCTCGGTCTCTCCCTTCTGGGTGCAGATCCGCCCCCAAGCGCGACCGGTCCCGAGACTACTGCCGCCACCATGGCTGGCCCCGCCGCTCCGGCAGAAGTGGTAAGTGTGACTCTGGCCCTCGAACACCTGGTGGCGATGGCTCATCGTGAGACTGGAACCATCGTGACTGAGCAGCCAAGTACCGCAGACACCGAAGCCCTCGTCAAAAAGGGAGCAGCCTTAGGGCTGTTCGCGGAAGAAGACGGACCGGGCATGGCACTCTCAGACCCCGTCACTCGGGCCCAGTTCGTCTTGTGGGTGTGGCGGGCCTTCGGGCCTCGGCTTCCCGCGGATGAGAGCCGCGAGTTCTCTGATCTTGGGCGCTTGAGCCCAGAGGAGCAGGAGGCCGTTCGAGGCTTGGCGCAGGCCGGAGTCGTCGAGCCCTACCCAGATGGCACCTTTCGCGGTCGGGAATTGCTCTCGGTGGCAGACGAGGTTGCGCTCCTACGGAGGGTCCAGCAAGCACTGGAATAACTAGGCGGGAGCCGTAAGACCACAGTCAGTCCGCCCGCCAAAAGCGGGCGCGCTTCTCTTGGCAGGTCCTTCTAGAGAGCTCACGCCGTCTGAGGGGCCGCGCTCCTTGCCCGTTCTCGTGTCCACTCTCCCAGCCGACCTACTGTAAGAAAACCGAGGCAGGCGGCCACTTTCTTTCCGACGGGATCCCGATGTTGGCCGCGGGGCGACCTGCGGCCACCTGGTAGCCCGCCCTCGACAGCAGCCATGACGTAGAGCCAACGGGAAAGGGGGCCACCTTGGTTTGAGGCAGCTGACCCAGGTCAATAGCGGCGGCTTCCCGTCCGAAAGAGGCGTGAAGCCCGCAGCCAACTTGCGAAGAGGAGAAAGCGTTGAAACGAAGACTGCTTCTTGTGGGCGTAGTGGCCATGGCCCTGCTGCTGCTCCTAGGATCGAGCGCTTGGGCCTCCTACCACGCCGGAAACACCAGATCGCGCGGTTACGGGGTGAAGGCCGATATCTCCACTCCTTCCTCCGCGCCATATGTCGGCTTCTCCGGCCAGTCGAGTTGGGTATCGACCGCCGGCCCCACCTACTGGGTTCAGACCGGTTGGCGTTACTACGACGGCTGGTCGGCGGCCAGATCCTACTGGGAGTACAAGCTGCCCACCGGGTATCAGCTCTATCATATGAGCGATCAACCCTGGAATTTCACCCGCAACTACTGCATTACCCTGCTCGATGACGGCAACTGGCAGGTGAAGGTCAACGGCACCCCCAAGGGGGCCTGGGGGTCGGGGGCTCTCGGGGCTCCTCAGGAGCCGGTGAGGGCAGAATCGGAGTCACACGCCTCAGACGTCGAGCTGCGCACTTGGTTCAACAATGTTCAGTACCGAGGCACTACTACGTGGTTCAACTTCAATGAGAGCGGATGGATAGCAGAGGGTCCCTACTGGATGAATGTCACTTCCCTCTACAAGTACCAGAGCTACGGGCCGTAAGGCTGATGAGAACTTGTCCGTTGAAGACCCCTCACAAGGAAAGACGAGATGACGATTCCTAGAAGAAGAACGAGCCTCCTTATCGGCGTCGCTCTGGTGCTCCTTACCTTCCCCGGCATTCTGTTCGGCAGCGGAGTAATGGCCCAGCCGGACGATCTATCTGCGGTGGTTGATCGGCTGATTGCTCAAGGGGTGCCGGTGATATCCAGCGCCAGTGCCGAAGACCAGGTGGAGATCACTCTCCAGAGCGCGAGTACAACCGAAATGGGAACCCCCGATGACCCCCTTCTCATCAGCCGGGTGGAGAGGGAGCTGGTGCTGGCCAAGAGCCGGGGCTTCGACATTCAGAGTCTCAAGCTCACCGTGATGAACTCTCAGAAGGAGGTGCTCGCTACCGGTTGGGTCCCCCTAGACCAGACAGTAGATCTGAGCTGGCTCCAGCCGGCCCCGCTGGATGAACGTGCCACCGAAATATCCATTTGGGACCAGATCACAAAGGAGGTCCCCTTGGCTGGTGTGTCTTTGGATACCCTGGCCATGGGGCGTGAAGCCGATGGGAGCCGGGTTCTCACCCTGGAGCTTTCCGCGCGCGACGAGAAGGTGGCCAATCAATCCTGGGCGGGCTTCATGATTCGCCTCTACCGGATAGTCAATGACACCAACGCTTCCGACCAGGCGCAGATCAGCCTGGTGCGTGTCGATCTGTCAGACGATGCCGGCAAGCCGCTATTCAGATACGTCTACGACGCGCAGCGCGACAGCCAGAGCTGGTGGCAAGCTCCGGATATGACCACTGACTGGTTCGAGACGCCTTCTTGACAGACCAGGTCGCCTCGTTGATCGGCCTTCCGACAGCGAGAAGAAGCCCCGCCCCCCTTCGGGGGCGGGGCACAAATAATGACGAGCAGCCGCTTGCCTTGGCCGCAGGCAGAGATGGTCCAGCTCCCAGGGTTAGTCCCGGACAAAGTGGCTGTATAGCCACGCCTTGAGACCGGGAGCCCTCTCGATGAACCAGAAGAATGTTACCTGGGACGCGGCCACGATTGCGCCGATGAGTAGGGCCCAATCTCCGGGTCCAGCTATCTTGAGCTCACCGGCGATCGCCAAGCTCATCACCCCGACCACGGCTGAGGCTAGCACCACGATCAGGAACTTGAGCCAGTTGGCCCACGAATGCTTGAGCAGGAGTCCCAGCACGAACGGTAGGAACAGGCCTACCACCATCGCCCAGAGTTGCACAGTCGTCATTTGCTACCTCGCTTTCAGTTGAGGGTGGAGCCGGGGTGGCAGAGGCGGGAGACCGGCGGCCTTCCGGAAACGACGGGAGAAGATGGGGCATACGTACTCGCCACATTGCCTGGCACAGGTGTGACAGCCAGGCTCGGTGTCCATGAGGCGGGGGCAGTGACGATAGTCCGCGCAGGCCTCAAATAGCGGAGGGGTCATGCGTGTCCCTCGGGTCCCGCTGTGTTCGTGACCGCCATGGTCGGCTTCCTGGCGATCTGCGCCCACGAGCCCTCCCTATCCACCAGTCGAACCCGGCGGCCCTTGCTTTCGCCCGAACCCCCGCTGCTCGCTCGTAGAGCCCAGCGGCGTATTCCGGGAAGCCTTCGACGCTCTCACCGTAGTAGATGGCTGCAAAGGCGCGGAGATCCCCGGCTGAGAGCAATTCGATGTAGAGACCGTCTTGCCGGCCGCTCAGGTACCTCCCCCAGGCCTCCATGCCGGCGGCCGCAGTCGGGAACGTGTACCAGTCGGTTCCTCGGATCCGGATCGTGCCGTCAGCGAGCTCAGACCAGGAGCCTCTGACGGCCGCCTTGAGGCAGCCGAAGTTGCTCCTGCGCGCGAGCTCTCCACCTTGAACCGGATCTCCGAGTGAACTCTCCGCCCCCAGGATGACGAGGGTCCAGAGGGGGTGGATGCCGAAGCGCTCCTCGAGGCCGACAATCATGTCTGCAGTGATGGGAGAGCTATGAGGACGAAGGTACTGCTCCTCGAGGAATGCGGTCAGGGCGGAATCTACTTTGGGGGCTGCCACCCAACGGGTAGTCCGCTTGAGTTGACGAGAGTCTCCTTGCCGTCGACAAGGGCGGTCCGCGGCCAGCGCTCATAGAAGACGTCATTCAGGCGCCGGGCCTCGTCCCACCACTCGATAGCGAGCGCGTTGTTGATGGCCGCTACGAATGACTGCTTGACCGCGGTCGTGTGACGCAGTTCCTGCAGATCCTTGCGGTCTTCGTCTCCGAACATGTCGTCCTCCTCCCAGGCCGCTTTCACACGCGGCCATACGTCAGTGCCCCAGGGGCTTGTTGGGTCGGGCTTGCGACCGCGGGGCATCGCTATTTGCCTGTGAGTCACGGGTTCGATGTCCGGGTACTCGGACTTAACGAGACGCATCAGGTTGATGATGGCCCGCACCTGGGCCTCGGGGTACGTCTCCCCGGCGCTGTGCTGGATCTCGAAACCGAGCGACCAGTAGTTGCAGCTCGCCCGGCCGCGCCATTCGGAGACCCCGGCGTGATAGCAGGCCACCGCCTCCCCCGGCCTCCAGGGCGCATACTCGACCACCGCCCCGTCGGCGTAGATGCACCAGTGAACCGAGTAGGCGTAAGTGGGGTCATCGCCTCGGAAGGCTGTGTCCAACCAGGTCGTCGATCCACCCTCGGTCGTGTGCATGACAAGCAGCTCTGGTACGATCAGGCGGCCGTGGTGCGGTGTCGGGTAGGGACTTGACCTGCGATAGTTCATGCCTGCTTCTCCCTACCAGTGATTGAAGATTGCGATCGCCGAGAGAACCACGTAGCCGGCGCTGAGAACGGCGGCGATGATTCTCCAGATGCTCGAGCGCCCCTTCGAGCTGCCTTCCTCCTCAAGGTGCTTGTCCTCGATCGGTTTGAGTCGGTCTTCCAGCGTTTCGTGCACCGTGGCGTGCCTGTCCCATCGGTCGTCCTGCTCTTCACGACAGCGTTGATGCGCGTCCTGAGCGTTCTCCTGTTGCTTGTCCCAGGACTCCACCTTTGTCTTGAGCTCCGTTGTGGTGACGACTAGCTCATCCAGCTTCCTGGTGGATTCCTTCTGACCATCGAGAATGAGATCAAGCACGGTCGGCTCGGCCACGGGTAGCTCCCTTCGAGCGGGGATGGTGATTTCACAGGGTTGAACCGCTGAGGAGAAAATCCCGGGACGCTAGATCCGGCGGCCGACGCCCCTCGTGCCGGTTCGGGCGGTGAAGAAGCCCGGGGTCAGCAAGGTCAGACCGCCACCGCCGCGACCCGCTCTCACGTACGCGGCTCCAGGAGGCGCCCACTCGTTGCCGGGAATATCGCTCCCGGTGGGATACAAGGTGCCGGCGACTGTATCCCACCGCCAGTCTTCGTCCTGGGGACTGTGATCGCCGACCTTGAACATCTCGACGAACCCGTGGAACTCGCCGGCGCCCGGCTGCAGGCTGCCGTTGCCGGCCAGGAGATCGTAGACAGCGTAGAGGGGTGCCTGGATCTCCGCGTCATCGCCCAGGCGGTGGTACTGCCCGTAACCTTCGGCAAAGTCCGAGTAGGTGCCGTGCCGATAGATCCGAAACACGAGCCGCGGCCACGGTTCCTCGGTGATGAAGATCTCCCCGCCGTTGGGCGCGTGCAGATCGAAGCTGTTGAGGCACTCGACGAACTCCCCCTCATGATCGTAGACAAGTAGGGCATCAGGGCCATAGAGCGATCTCCCGGCCGTCCACTCATCGTAGGCGGAAAGCAGGACAGGAGAATGATCGTCGTTGTTCAGCGGCCCGATGTATCCGGGTTTGGCCGGCACCCAACCCTGACCGGTGTCGGTTCCATCCTTGAACGTGAAGGTCGCCTCGCGGGCCCCAACGGTCCACTCCCAGGACTCCTCGAGCCAGGGATCGAAATAGAGGGTCGCGCCGACCAGATATCCACCAAGAGGAAGAGCCTTGCACTTGGGAATGGGCACGACGCTCTTCACCGTCCAGTTGGTCTCACCCAACCCAGGGGTGTCCACCTCTGCGAAGTCGACAATCGTCTCCCAGGCGACTCCATCCAGGCGCCCGACCACCGCTTTCCAGAGCGGCATCTGCGCGAGCCGTTTCCCCCAGGCGCAGTAGCAGAGGACCGACCCGTCCAGGCTGGTCGTCAGATGGTAGCGCGGGTTGTAGGTGCCAGCGAGAGGCAGCACGAAGGATGCGCCCGTGATCCCGTGGTCGCGCTTGAGTACGTGGGTTGGCTGACCTTCGGGAGCAAGGGTGTTCTCGATGGTCACGCCCATCCCGGTAGCCACCTGATTGCCCACCGGGTTGAGCCAGCCCCAGTCGGGATCGGGCCACATACCCATGGCCACGGGAACGCTGGCGAAGAAGCCCCAGAACCCGTCGTAGGTGTCGCCTTCCACTCCCGGGAACCACCAGTCCGGAGATCCGGTGGGATAGTCGGAAAGGTCGAGCAGCACGTCTCGGCGATAGCTGATCGTCTGGCCGCCGATGTCGAAGATCTCTTTGCTGCCGACGATCGCGGTCGTTCGCTCGCACGGAGGGTACGCGTTGGAACCTGAAGGAACCCGGTCGTCAGGAAACGGCAGAATGTGGTCGGCCCGCAGGTTGGTGCGCAGAGCATATTCGCCCATCCACCCCAGCCGATCAGTGCCAGCGGTCACGGGGATCGTGGTGCGCCCAGCGCGCTGATGCGGGTCGAGAACGTAGACCGTGAACGAGATCGCGTTGTCAAAGTTGGAGAGCCCAACGTACCAGCCAAGCTGCGAGTTGTAGCTGATCGGCAAGGTGCTGGGAGGGGGCCCGGATTGTCCGTGGTCAATGCCGTCGAGATCGTAGTCGTCGATCAAGTATCCGCCGTCCTCTTGCTGACGATAGTCCCAGTTGGTCTCCCACGGTCGCTCGACCGAGACCAGGGGTGACGATCCGGTTGACCAGTACTCGCCACCCAGAGCGGACACCTCGTTCTTCATGGCGACCCATTGTTCCCCCGGAGCCGGGAGAAGGCCGCGCGACATAACCCCGTAGGCGGATGTGTTCTGACCAAAGGAGCCCTCGGCCAGGTAGCTATCCTTCGTGGTCGTCTTCGGAACGGAGGCATAGAGCCTGTTAGGATCTCCCGGATCCTCGCCGGCCCAACCCCAGTAAGAGCCAAACTGTCGCATGCGATATTCGCCGAGCCCCTGCCAGTTGGGAATCCAAATATCGGTGCCCGCGTAGGCGACTGTCGTTCCGGAGCCGAGAACGGTCACCAGGAGCGCCGAAGTTCCGCCTTCACCGTCCACCCATGCGTAGCAGCTATGGCTCGGGTTGACCCCGTTGGTCCCCATGGACTGGGATGCTCTGCAGGTGTCTCTAAGCCCGTCCAGCAGGTCGTATAGATAGAACCCGAAGGTCGGGTCCCAACCATAGAAGAACGCCGCTCCGCTGCCGTATCCAGTGCTGAAGGGGATCATGTGAAGCCAGCGGTTACCCCACACCTGATGGGAACGGTCCCAGCTTGAGAAGGCAGAGTAGTTGCCCCAGGCCCCGCCGATGCCGTTGGTCACCATGTTGGGTCCATGACTGAGGCTGTTTGTCACTGGATCATAGACGCACCACAAGGGCGTGTCGTCACTCGCGTAGGCCAGCACCAGGATCTTGCCGCCCCACGGACAGACGAAGTCGCGGGTGTTGATCCCCGCGCCCCCGGGCGTCTTGTATGCCTTGATGCCGGGGACGAGTTCTTCCATGTTGACAGTTCGAAGCTCGCCCCACTTCTTGATCTTGAAGCTCACAGTGGATAGACCCTCACCACACCTGGGTAGACCCGGGCCATACCCGGGTACACGCGCGCGAGTTGTCCCTCTGGTCCTGGACCAGGCCCCGACGAACCAGACACGCCGTAGAAGATCAGTCCCGCGCTCATGCTCACCACGTCCAAGCCCAGAACCTCCACCTCTGACACGAACACATACGGGCCTCCACGTCCGCCCATGCTTACCAGATCGAGCGCCCGGGCATCATCGTAGAGACTCATCTCACACCGTCACCGATAGATCGTCCACGTACAGGTTGTAGGTGGTTCCCCCCCACGCTTCCACCCAGGGCTCAACCACGCCCGTTTCGGTCGGGGTGAAGGTGACGCTCACCAACTCCCAGATGTTCGCGTTCGCTTCGATTTCATCGACGTAGTCATCGGTATCCATCCCGGCCAACCACCCACCGGGGATCCGCAGTCTGCCGTTGATCCCTGTGTTGTCCCGGCGCATGTAGACGCCGATCGTGACCTCGACGCCCGCCTCTACCGCGATCTCTCCTAGTCTGTGAAGAATCGCTCTGTCATATGCGTCGGTCGGCGAGAACTTCCAGGCCACTCCGCTCGCCGTGTGCCGTACCGACGTTTCGGATTGAATCGTGCCGCGCGCGTCGTAGATAATGTGATCATCCGCGTCTCCGTCCCGCTTCAACAGCGCCAGCCTTCCCTGCTGGTACAGGTCGGTGTTGATCGTCCCGTCGTCGATGTCCGGGTTGTAGCAGATCACGTCCAGGTTCCCCACCGCGAACGTCTTGGTATTCCCGCTCGCCACCAAGTTCCATATCCTCACCCTGCCGAGGCAGTCGGTCGAGCAGAACGCTGCGTAGGTCCCGTGGGTGTTGTCCTTCAGTTCCAGCCCCACGATGTCCATGTCCATCGTCCGCTCGTAGAGATACCAGCACTGGTAGCCGCCCGCCCGGCAGTTCGACAGCTTGATGTTCCTCGCCCTGAAGCGCCGCAGGTCGCCCGTGAAGAAGCCCTCCGTCGAATAGGCCGTGATGTTCTCCCACACCCAGTCGATAAGCATGTCCCCGTAGCCGCCCACGAGCTGGTGGTTGTGGAGATACAAGGCCTGCGTGTACATGGCCGAGAACCACAGATCGCGTAGTACGCAGGACGCCTGGAACCCGTTTGTCGTGAAGCTGCTGTAGTAGATCTTCAGCCCGCAGTTGCTCCAATCGACCGATCCGGTGAAGCCGCACTTCTCGATTCGAATTCCATCGTCGTATTTGTCTAGTTCGAACTTCGCCGGGAAGATGAAGTGCTCCACCGCGTAGTAGGGGTTGGATGGACTGCTCACGGCGTAGTAGTTGCTCGAACTGCTCGGCAAGAGCCGCCAGCACGTCACCCCATCCTGCGTGTCGGTGCTCGTGTTCCAGCCGCCGGAGTTCACCACTTCCATGCCCGTCTTGAAGTTCCGGGAGCTTGACGCCGAGGCCAGCGTGAAGTACGTACCCCACATCTGCCCCGGTTCCACCCTGTAGGAAGTCACCGCGCCCGGCGTGCCTCCGTACCACTCGTCGATCAGCTTCACATGCGTGGCGTCCGTGAAGCCTTCCACCGCCCACATCATGTCGTCGATGGTGTTGCCCTGCCCAATCAGGCAGTTATGACAGATGTGGTCCGCGTCGCCTGTCTCCGCCTTCACCGCCACGATGTTGTCGATGTAGATCGTCGGAGTGCCTGGGTCCGCCGCCGCGTAGAAGGCAATGCTCCGTATCGAGCTTCCCAGAGCGCCGCCGCCCGTCCGCGTCCCTTTGAAGACATGCCATTGGGTGTTGTAGAGCGCCGAGCTTCCCCCCATCAGCGGGATGGTATCCACCACCGTGTCTCCCGCCGCGTCGGAGCACAGGCACATCACCAGGGAGTTAGCCGCCAACGACGAGCTTACCTTCGCCAGCATGGAGACGCCCGCGAAACTGGACAGATCGAGTTCGTTTCCTGCGCCCAGGTCGAAGAAAGCCATCTTCCCTGTCGTGAAGGACGAGCCCACGACCATCTTCAAGCTGCCGCTGCCGAATCGGTGGTAGGTGCTGCCCGTGTCCAGCGTGACGGTCATATTGGTCGTGCCCGCCCAAGCGCTCTCACACTGGTCGATGATGGCCACCCGGCCGGCCGCTATGACCACCTCGGCATTCTGGCTCGTGTAGGTGATCGTGCCGGCAGCTTCCCAGCCGCCCGTCTTTGGGTACTTGATGACGTCGCCGTCTTCGAAGTAATCACTGTAGCCCAGGTAGCTGTATGCCTGCACCGCCCCGCCGATGGCCCACGGGCGCCCACTGCCGCTGCTACAAGTGGCATCCAGGGTGCAGTTCGTGTCGCTCTCCACGCTCACGATCTTGCGCAGCCAGCCTGCTATGCGGATGAACCGACCCGTCCTGCCCGTGAGTCCACCTGTGACCGTCGTGAACGTGGTCGTGCCGTTCGTGACACCATCAGCGCCCGAAGCCGCCACCGCCCAGGAGTCACCGCTGTTTGCGTTGTTGCCGCCTGCCGGATCGTAGTACCAGTCAGCCATGACGTCACTTCCTGTATCTGATCGTGAGAGCCAGGTTGCTGATATCAGCAGCGCTGTAGTTCGTCACCCGCGCGTAGATCGCGGTCCCGCCGAACCACTCCCACGGCACCCTATCCAGGAAGGTCGCCTGCTGGATGCCGGCACCGCTGCCCTCTCCCGCTTGGTAGGCGAGGACCGTGCGCCCGCTGTCCTCGTAGAGGTACAAGTCGTAGTCGATCGCTCCACTGCTAGTCGCCACTGCCCGTACCGACGTCACCAGCGCGCTCTCCATGTTCGGCACCGTGAAGTCCGTACTCATGCTGTTCGGACAGGTTTGATTCACCGTGTCCATAAGGTGCGCCTTCGAGGCGTGTGCCTCTGCGTCCGCGGCGTGCGTGTTCAGATCGCCCGCTATCCCCTCGTCCCCGGAGACACGTGCGGCAGTCTCATCGACAAGGGTGGTCAGCAGCACCCGGCTGTCGGTGATGTCCGGCGTGGAGATCTCCATCTCGGCGTGTGTGACGTAGATCTCCGCGATGATCAGATAGCCGGCCGGTGTCGTCGGCGCCGAGGGCTCAGCCCCAGGAGTTCCCTTAAGGTTTGCGTTCTCGGTGGGGCCCTCGATCGTCCCGTCGTCGGCCAGGCAGATGATGTCGATGCGATCGAGCGTGGGATCGGCTGTGGGGATCGCAAGTTCGATGGCGCCCGGCGCGAACATACCGGCAGCGATGAGAGCGACGCCGGTGGCGACATCGACGGCCATATCTGCCGGGGTATGTGCTGTGACTAGAAAGCCGGACAGCAGACAGTCCCCAATCGGCAGTGCAAGCTCAGTATCAAGAGCTGCCTCGTCTGGCAATCTGGTCCAATCGAGGGTGCCGATGACCTCGGTGCCCAGGTCCAAGGGCCGCAAAGCCTTCACCTGAGAGACGGGCGGCGGGTAGCCAGGCGCCGACTGCTCGGCGGAGCCGGTGTACAGGAGCGGATATTCCACCGTCGCCGGGTCCCACTCCTCGACTCCCCCGATCCTCAGGCGAGAGTCCTGGGAGGTCCAGACCGAGCCTTCGGGGCGGATGTAGAAGCGGGTGAGAAACCCGTGCTCTCCGACCGGCGAAGCCCCGGTGATGTCGATAGCGTTGATCGAGCCAGTGCTGCGTGCGAGCGGGATCGAGCGTTCGCAGTCGGCCACGGCCCCGGTGAGCGTGATCTCATCGACGTCGTCTGTCTCTATCCGGTAGGCAAGCACTACGTTTCCGCCCCGGTGACGGATGTAGATGTTCGCTCCAGCCGCGCCCAAGAACGCCGGCGTGGAGGGCAGGGTGAGGGCGACCTCGGATTTCAACCCACCGGCCTGATAGGGAACCTCGACTTGGGCTCCAGGCGAGGCCAAGGTCTCCCCTCCGGCTCCATCGGTCCAGGAGAACCAGATCTCGAGCAGTCCGCCCTCATATCCGGATGCCCCACCCAAGGTTGGGGTGCCCAAGGTCGGGGGTTCAAGCGGATCGACCAGGGCTACCGGCGTGGTAACGAGGGCAACCGGCCCGGCTTCGGTCTCCCGTCCGAACTCATCAACGAAGGTTTGGGCTATCTCAAGGGCCACCTCGCCGGGGATGATGCCCGCGCTCGCCGAGATTCCTGCTGTCGGGGCAGACGCGGGGGCAGCCAAAGGCACGCTCCCGTCCCGAACAGCCTGGGCAAGCCCACTCAAGGCCGCATCCAACCAGTACTGATTCCAGTAGGGAAAGCCCCACCCTTGCGAGTCGGCTCCGGCGATCATGAGAGCAAGAAGACCCAGATAGGGGGTGCGGTCGGTGCGAGCTTCAGGCACGGATGTCTCCTATCCCTTGAGAATCGCGGGTCCGGTGAACACGGCAAAGACAAGGGCCCGGTATCCGCTAGGAACGGCCCCCAGCGCCCAGATGAGAAGCTTGGCCCCGACGTACATGCCCTGCTCGTCGGTCTTCCATTTGAGAACCTGGGGTTTACAGGGCACGGTGAAGTGCACAGCCGGATTGAAGTTGCTGGCCTGGGCATCCAGCCTGGGCTCACCGTCTTGCCCCACTCGCTCGTCGTCTCCGGAGAGCGCCGGCTTCTGAGTGAACTTCAGGTCGGCAAACTCGATCCACTCAGAAACGAAAGCACCACCTTGGGTGTCTTCTCCGAAGGTGGCGTTGATCTCGGCGGTAAAGACGCACCCAGTCTTGACCTGTGCGTCTCGCATGAGCCGACCGCGCTGCTCCTCATCTCTAAGATTGGTCGCGGTCTCCTTGGCGAAGGTACCGGCGCCGACCCCAAGGAAGGCCTGCTCGAGCTGGGTTGAGGTAGGCATGTCAGGCACGACTCACCACCATCCCGTCTCGTTCCAGCCGCCCGAGCCCCAGGTGATGGCCGTGCGCGGCGCCGCAATCTCTATCTCATAGCGGTAGGCGTTCCCGTTCCAGTTAAGAGACCGGGTTACCCGAGTGGCTGTGGTGGCAAGGGGGCATACTGACTGGCATCCCTCGGCCGGGCCCCGCCACAGGCTGATGCCTCCCCCGATGGCAATGCGCGCCAAGCGTTCGCGGGCAATGCGCTGAGCGACGGTCGGTGAGATGGGATAGTCGTTGATCTCGATCCGTTCCACCACGGGGCGTGATCCCTCGATGCCACCCAGACCCTCGGTTACCTCGACCGCCACCAGCTTCGAGTAGCGGCTGACGGTGTAGGCCGGGTGCCCGGGCCAGATGTTTCCCGGGTGCATGGGGTCTTCCCGATCGGGCTGGGCGGGGATGGTCACGGTCTCGTGCCAATATCCGTGCCCGACCACGGTCACGTGCGAGGCCCGATACAGGGTGTCGTGGATTTCCTCCTCAAGGGTGGCCGCCGGCCAGGGATGGCCTCCCCCGCGGCCGAAGACCTCCGGCCAGTCAAAGACGTGGACCACGCCGCTACGGTCGAGGAACACCGAGCGCCCCGACCAGCTGGCGATCTCGCGTAGCGCGGTCATGGCCGGTTTGTCCAGGGGCTGGTACTCATCCGCGCAGCAGTCCAAGCGAGCATCAAACTGGCACGCAAGCCCCACCCAGCGACAGACCTGGGCGAAGATGTACTCGGCCCCATGAACCGGGATCCAGGCGCGCCGGCGCTTGAGGGCCTCCTGGGAGCTTATGGTCTTGTCGCTATGGTAGGCGGCGTCGATCTCCGCGCAGATCTGAGCGTATCGCTGGGTGGTGCAGAAGCGAGGCGGGTAGTGATCGGCTCCGCAGGTTGCCTTGGAGAGGGTGGCGCGGGCCTCGAGGTAGCCCTTGCGCCTGAGGTGGTAGGCGACCAGGGGGACGTGGGCATACCCGGCTCCGGCCCGGCGCCGCCAGGTCCTTTCGCCCGAGCGATTGACTACGGGATCCTCGATCACCCAGTGGCCCGTGCTGAGGCCACCCTCGATGCTCTGAACCACCGCCCCCTTCGCACATGGGCCTCCAGGGGCAATGGTCACAGCAGAGGCGGTGTCATAGTCGGCATCGATATCCTCGCTTGCCGACAGGCTTACGAGCGCCTGGTCACCCAGCCTACAGTTGGCGCCGGTGAGATCGGAAAAGAAGGTGCGGACCATGCCTAGACGGAGTCGCCATCGGTGTCAAGAGTCGTGGTCGTTTCCCAGACAATGGCGCCGTCCAACTTCTTGTCCGGCAAGATGGTGGTCTTCTGAGTCTTGATCGTCCCGGTGTAGCTACCGGCGCCTCCCTCTGCCCCTGCGGTCACGGTGGGTTCGGCGCCGACCCGTTCGATGACCTCCACGTTGCACTTGGTGGTGCCGGCGTAGCGGACGTTCGTTCCCGTGATGTCGGGCAGGAGCTCGTTGTCGGCCTCAGCCGTCTTGGTTACGTGGTGGATAGGCATGGCAATACCTCCTCGATGATGGCCGAATACGCGGCGTAGGTAGACCGGGTTTCCGCCCATGAGCGGGCAGAAAGAGAAAGACCCCGATGCCTTTCGGGGTCGCCCAGGATGGCTAGGAGAATCTCCGCCCACTGGGCCGGCGGGGCAGTGATGGTGCCGGGAGGAGCGCCGCTACGCGTGGTCACCGATGGAATTCCCAGTGCCGCCGCTCGAAGCAGGGCCAGGTCGCTCGCGCTGTCCGCGTACGCCCCCGGGGGATAGCAGTCGAGACTTACCGCGCAGGCGGCGAATCGATCTCGCAAGACAGCTATGCGCACGTGGACCGGGCCATCACCCTCGGTGAAAGCGCCCAAACGAGCAGCTCGGGCCTTCACTTCCGATGCTTGAGCCCCCAGCATGAGCGGGGCATGGTGCGCGAACTGATAGTGATGGATGCGCGCGTTCGACTTTCCCAGAAGCTCTCGGAGCCCGGCAGCCACCAACTCAAAGCCGCTTCGCTGCCGTCCGTCGCTCCACCAGCCGATGATCGGAGGCTCCGATGCCGGTCTCGGGTCCCAGCCCGCATCCAGGGGAATCACCGGGGGGATGACCTCGACCGGCGCCACATAGCGCTCAAAGGCGGGCACAAGCGAACCGGAAGCTACCACGATGAGGCTGGCTGCGCGCAGGGCCCGCTCGGCAGCTTCCAGGCGGGCCGGCCGACAGGGTTCGGCCACATCTCCGCGGAGCCAGGGATCCTCGGAGAAGTCAACGACGACCGACCGACCGGACCGCCGGCCCAGCTCGGCAAGGGCGGCAGCCTTCAGGCTGGTGGGCTGGTGTATCCATATGACGTCGGCCTGAAGAGCCCGCTCATCAGTACCTGCGAAACCGGCCACCAGAGCGTCAGCGCGTAGGGCCCGGGCCGGCAAGAGAACTCTCCAGTAGGCCTCGGGCGCGTCCTGGTCGTGCCCGACCACAAAGCAGACCTGGGTCACTCCCCCACGACCTCGGCGTTGCCTGAGGCCACAAGAGCGGCCCAGTGCCCCTCTAGCGGCGCCTGGACGGTCTCCTCCTTGCGGAGTACCACCTTGCCGTCAAGAACGTAGCAGGAGCCCCCTGAAGCGCCGGTGAAACGGATCTTCACGGCACCACCTGGTGCCCGCGGGGGATTCTTGGGCTTGCGGGCGGCCATTACAGGCTCCGGTCCTCGATGGTCTGCACCCGGAAGGCATCCCCGTTGGTACCGCCCGTGAAGGTGATCCCGGTTATGTTGGCCACGCGATCGGCGGAAGTGCCGAGAGGGATCTTGGTTCCCACCGAAGACTCAGCCGGAATGGTCTCCTCGCGGTCGTAGGTGGCGCCGGAATCGGTCACGCAGGCGACCGTAGCCACGATCTGGGCCGCGCCGATGGGATTTCCGGTCACCTCGAGCTCGATCTGAGCCCCACCGTAGGTGGCGGTAGCGACCGCCGCTCCGTCGGTGAACGTGCCGGCGCCGGATCCGGTGACGGCCATGGAGCCGAGAATGGTCACCGGCGGAAAGACGTTCGCCGGCAGAATGGAGACATTCCCGCCCTGACGAAAGAGCGGGTGCACCCGTAGGCCTCCGGCCGAGAGCCAGGCATTGAGGTCCGACCCCAAATGCGAGAGCATCGCCGAGTTAAGGCCGGCCACATAAGCGGCGATCCGCGCCAGGTTGCTGACACTCGTGACCATGTCCCGGGCGGAGGTGAGCAGATCGATGGTGATCTTGGCCTCGTCCGGTTCGGCAAGAGCGGTGATCTCGTTTCTGACCGCGGCGGCATAAGCGGCGGCCGTGGTCGGCGTGTCCTCGTCTCCGATAGCAGCCTCCAGCACCTGCACCATGCGGGCGATGTTGTCGGTGAGCGAGATGTACTCGGCCTGGGTGATCAGGCGTTGAGCAGGCATGGGGGCCTCCTTGGGGCGTACTGAAGGGACTTTCAGGGGTTCGAGGAAGTGGAGGTCAGTGCTGGGGCCTTGCTCGCGGGCTTTTGCCCGGCCGCGAGCGTGACGGCCCTATGTGACTGGAATCCTAGTAAGCCGAGGGGGAGTTGCTGCCCGAATCGATCTGGGATGCCTTCACCCCGGCGGCGGTCCGGTCTTGAATCGTTACGTTGACGCGGGCCTGAACGGGGACCGCTCCTTCACGCCCGCCTCGGTGAGCGCGCTCTGAGGCCTGCCACTTCTCGATGTTGCTAGACAGGCGCTGGCCATAGACATTGAAGGAGGCGAGTTGGCCGTTGATGTACTTCCAGCTCCTGGCGATATACGCGGCCTGCTCCGGGTCGTTGATGTCCCCCATGCCGGTCTGCTTGGCTACGAGAATGTCGTGCTTGCGTCCGGCTTCCATATCCCGCGCGAGCTGTTCCTCGGCGTTCTTCTGCATATTGGAGCCGTACTTTAGGAGCAGGCCCGCGCCCACGATAGCCGGCGCAGCGAGCACTCCTCCGCCCGCTATCCCCCCAGCGAGGCTGCCGACCCCGGAGGCCCCGGGCATTGCCGCAGCCAGTCGAGCGAGAATCCCTCCCCCAGCCGCACCGCCGGCCGCGAGCTCTTTGCCTGCTTGCGTGCCTTTGCCGAGAAGGCCCTTGCCCTTGCCGAGCAGGTCACCTAGCAGACCCTTGCCACCACCGCCGCCAAGGGCGGTCTCAGCGGCGGACGCGGTCGCCTGCCTACCCAAGGACCTGATGGCCACAATGAGGGCATTAAGGCCGATGATCGCTCCGCCGATAGCCGTAGCCATGGCGGCTCCGAGCCCAGCCCAGACGCTGGCCTTCAGCAAGGGCTCGGGAATGGCCGCCACGAAATCAGCGATGGTGTTTGCGATAGGGATCAGAGCTTCCCCGACCGCTTCCTTAGCCCCTTCCATCGCCGAACTGAATCGCAGCATCTTCTGGCTGCTCTCATCTGCGCTTCTGGCGGCATCGGCCGCGACCTTGGCGCTCTGCTCCACCAGGTAGTTGTAGCGGGCCTGAGCCTCCTGGGCTGGGGTTATGGCGTCCCCCAGAGCTCTGAAGGCCGCGTTGGCGGGGATACTCATGACCTGCACGGTGTCCATGCTGATGCCGAAGTCAAGGAGGGCGTCGCTGGTGCCCTTAAGAGCCGCGTCAATCGCGCCGGTCGTGGCGCTGATGTTGTTCGCGTACTGCGGTAGACCGGAGGAGAGAGCGAGATTCCCGGCGAGTTTCACCATCGGTTGAATCGCGCTCGCATCCAGTCCGACTTGAGCGGCCGTCTTGTTCATAGCGATCTGGGAGGCTTCGATCTCCTTGGTCATGAATCCGGCGGCATCGGCCATGGCCTCGGCTTCGTCTTCGAACGTCCCGGCAGCCGCACCGAAGACCTGCTCGACTGACTTCTCCATTTGACTGCTGGAGTAGGCGCTCTTTAGGGCCGAGCTCGCGATCATCCCGGCGGCCGCGAGACCACCCGCCATCATGCCCCCACCGACCATCATTCCCGTGCGCCCGGTAAGCGAGCCGCCCGCGGGACTCGGGGAGGCGGCGTCCTTGACCTTCTCCTCGAGCCGGGCCATGTCCTGGTCAAGCGGCCCGAAGATCTCCGCGTGCAGCTGCTGCCTCCAGGCTCCCATCTCAGCCCTCGCGCCCGAGGTGTCGACCTTGAGCTTCTTGGGCTTCTCTATTTCCCGCGTGAGAGCCTTGGTTTGAAGCTCAACCGAGGAGATGGCCGAGCGAGCTTGGGCATCATCTACGTTGACCCGGGCCCTGACCTCCTGGCCATCGATCTTCTCGAGCTGTCCCTGCGCCTCGTCAGCGAGAGAGCTCAGCTGCGTGGTATCAACGGTGAGCTCCCCACCGAGATCAAAGATGGTGTTGGGCACAGGGTCCTCCTAGAAGCTGAAAGCGGCGTCGGACTCGGGTGGGCTCAAGTCGTCCGGATCATCATCGAAGAAGTACTCGATCTCCCGAAGCTTCAGCCAGGCAAGGTCGGGGATCTGATAGCCGAGGTGACGAATGGTCCTTAGCGTCATTCCCCAGGTGGGGGTGACGCCGGGGTCTGAGGGTCCGGCTCCCTGACCGGGGGCTCGTTCCAGATCTTCACGAGGAGCACGATGACCTCGGTCGGGTGCGCCAGCGACATGATGCAAGAGACCAGCTCATCGGTGATGGGTCGTGGCTCGTCTCCGCCGAAGAGTGCCCGGCGGCGTTCTCCTCCAACCAGGGCGATCTTGAGAAGGACCGCCATGTCCTTTTCGCTCAGGTCTTTAGCCAGCCAGCCGTTGGCCAGAATGTGATCGAAGCTCTGCTCCTTATGCTCCGCCCATTCCTTCATCCCGGCGATGGTGATAACCAGCGGGTAGCGCTCGTCGCCCATCACTACGGCCGGCGTGCCGGTTGCAGTGAGGGCCAGGTCGTCCTTCATGGCATCCTCCAAAGGGTCATGGTTACCATCCAGTCAGCCGAGTCTCCATCCTTGCGGCGGATTGTCGGCAGCGGAGCTGTCTTGATCCTCCAACCGGTCGACACCGTCCCGTCCCGCTCGGTAAGCTCAACCGCGCAGTCTTCATTCACGAACGCCTCGAGATAGGCGGCCTCCTGCTTGCTCTTGATCCGGCCCGCAACGGGAGCTTCCCGCACGCGCCCGGCCTGCTCATAGACGACCGGCGTCCCGGCGATGTCTGGGACGACCTCCATGCCAAGCGGCGGAGCCGGGCGCTGCTCCGACACCTCCTCGAGAACAACAACCCGGGTCCCGTCAGATACTTGTACCTGGGCCATCTGCTCCCCCTAGAGATTTACCTTGACGTTGTAGAAGGAGCTTGCCCGGTAGACCTTGGCCCACTCGTCGAACCAGACGTCACCGCCACCCGAGCGCCTGATCCGTTCGATTCTGCATTCGTAGAGATCTCCGGGGCTGGCCTCGTCCTCCACTGCAAGAACCGTGTCCTTGAGGGCGCCGGCAAATCGGGCATCAAGGAGCCGGAAGACCTGGGCGGCGAGAAACCCGGCGGTATCCCTCCGCTCCGCCCAACTATCAAGCTGAAGTCGAACTTCATCCGCCTGGATTGCGGAGTCCGTTCCTAGCGCCCCAAGCCCAGCGGGCTGCACCACCAGCAGCGGATAGGCGCGCTGGCGTGGGACCGCGGTAGTCACGCGGGTGCCGGCGATGGTGGCGCCGCTCAGGAACCGGCAGAGCGCGTGGGGCAGAAACGGGTGTGGCCAGGTGAACGTCGGCATCTACCCCTCCCCTTCGTTGATGCGCGCCGCCGCCCGGCCTGCGCCGTCCCGAAGCCGGTTCTCGATGAAGGCAAGTGAGCCTTCCCAGCCGGGAAACATGAAGGGGCGCTTGCGACCGGATACCCAGACTCCCCACACCGGCCTCGAGTTGCGATCTCTCTGCAGATACAGACGCTCAGGATGCGTGGTCAGATAGGTGGCATGTTTGCCTTTGATTGTGCTTGTGCCGTGTGGGCCCCGCCTTGCCGCGGGGTTCCCGACCTTAAGCGCCCGGTTCTCTTTGCGGCGCATATCCGGCTTCACCCATCCGAACTTGCGCTGCATCTCCAGGTAGAGCCCCGGGGCCAGGTTGAACGGTACGAAGTGAGCGACGGTACCGAACTCCTTGTAGATCCCATGCTTGACGTTGGTGCCGACCGCGCCCCAGACGACCGAGTCCTCGAGCCCCATGGCCGTGGCGATCGAGCCTATGAGCTGCCCGGTGTCGATGAGGTCGTCTTCCTCGATGATGAGCTTCACGCGCTCCTGGACATGGAGGGCGCAGTCACCGACCGCAGCGCGCATCTCTTCAAGGAAGATCTGGTGGGCCCGGCTATACCCTTCCGGGTCGACCGGACGGATCTCGAAACGCATGGGAATCTCGACCGTGTAGGTCATGGCACGAGGATCGCCTCCACCGAGAGCTCCAGATGGTGGCCACGCCTCCCCCAGTTGACGTACCTCACCTCGTAGTGTTCGGGCTGAGCGGGAATGACCATGCCCTCGCGAGTGCGCGGGTTCTTCAGGCGGCACTGCTCGGTGATCCCGGTCCTGGGCTCAAGCGCCACCAGATGAGTAAGGTGCACGCCTTGGGCCGCCGCGGTGAAGCGGGTATGACCGGAGAGACGCAGGAACTGACCGGGCACATCGGCGTAGAGCAGAGTGTCGCCCGAGTCGCTGGGCTCCGAGTTCACCGTCTCATCCACACGTCCGTAGAGGTCCCAGAGAAGATCGAACATGCCTAGACCGCTTCCGCGATGGCGGGGCGGTAGAACCCACGGAGCCGGATCTTCACGTCGTAGCGGAGCAGGTTCTCAAGGGTCTCGCGACGATCAAGGCTGCTGTCTCGATCGGCTCGGAGGGCTCCATCGGACACCGCGCCCCAAGGGGCGAGTTCGTCCCGGCGGGAGACGGCGTCTGCCTTGCGCACGGCCATGGCCTCAATCACGTCCATGAGCACACCCTTGGGAGCCTCCGGACATTCGAGGCCCCACTTGCCGGTGATGGTAAGTGGGTGGCGGAAGGTGATCGCATGCGGAAACATACCAGTGAGCATCCAGCCGTTCACGATGGTCTCCACCTGGTCGGTGATGTCCCCCAGAGCGTCGGAGACCACGGCGGTCTTCGCGCCCAGGCGCTCAGGAAGCGGGAGAATCGTCTTCCCGCTTCCTGAGACGCGAACGGCAACATCGGTGGCATCTGCGGTCAGCCGCCGGCCCAGTTCTGCTTCGAGAAGGGCCAGGGCCTTCTTCTCCAGAGGCTCGAGCGCAGATTCGGTCAGAGCCTGGACCTCGGCCAGACTCGACTCGGCCTGCATCTCATCGAGAGTTATGACCTGGAGCGCCACCGGATCCCCTCTAGGCTACGCAGGTGTCGGTGAAGTCCGCGGCGCTGACGTCGGGGGTGATACCGAGGATGTCCGCACACGCGGTCGTGAAACCGATCTCGTCGCCTTCGGCGTAGGTCTTGGCCTCGGCGCCGGGATCGCCGTCGGTGTCGTAGGTGAGCACCACCGTAGCCACCCCGTCGACGAAGGTGGGAGTGTTGCCACCGGTCACGACCGGCACGCCGATGTCCTCGTCTGTGGCGACCTCGACTGGGGTCAGAGTCACCGGGGTCCCGTTGATCCAGGTATGCACGTGACCGTCCGCGTCCTGGAACTTGAGCGTGACCGTCTTGTGGAACGACCCCGCCACGGCGGCGCTGAGCGCAGCCGCACTGGATCCGGCGGTGGCGGGGGTAGCCACCAGCTCGATGGTTCTCTGCTCGGTAGTGGCCTGGGCCTGCATGACCAGGGCATCGATGATGCCCTGAAAGTCCGGTGTCCCCACGGACCCCGGGGTGATGAGATGGAGCTTCATGACTTCTCCTTACCTACGGCTTGGGCTGTTCTTCTAGGGCCTGGTTGGGCCGCCTTTGAGCGCTCCGGGCGGAAGCATGTCCCTGGTGATCGCGCCCCCTTTCCCCGCGGAGGGAGCGCTTGCGCGAAGAAGATCTTTCCGGGTGGCCGAACGGAACCGACCGGTGCCAAGAATGTCGGCGCGCTCGCAAGGGTCGGGCACCAGGTAGAGCTTGCTGCGAAGAGCCGTGATCCGCTTGCCGCCGACGACGATCGGCCCGAAGGAAGCCGGACCGTTCAGCATCACGTACTCTTTGGGGAGAGGCTCGTCGTCGGGGTCGGTCCTTTCCTCGCCTGAGTCCTCGTCCCCGTCGGGCTCATCACTGCCGGACGGAACTTGAGGCGCGTCCTCCGGGATAGTCTCTGTGGCCGGCGCCGGCGGCGGAGAAGCCTCCGCGGGTCCCTCACCTACATCCTCTGCCCCATCCCACTCCCCGTCATATTCATCCTGAGGCGCTTCGGGTTCGCTCGCATCCTCGGGTTGCCTCGCGGATGCGTCCGCGGTTGCGGTTTCCTTCGCAGCCTCGGCTTCGGCCTGCTTCTGCGCTCTCTTGCGTCGGGCTTGCTCGGCCTTGGGTAGAGCCATGACTCGCTCCTTTCGGGTAGCACTGGGGCCCCGGGGCAAAGGTCGAGGGACCCCACCCCGGGGCGAAACGCTGAGATGCCTGGACGGCTGCCGGGCCTACTCGGACTCGATGCTCATGCCGTCGATGATGGCGATGGCATCAGGCTCCTCGATGATCACGTCGTCATCCAGGAACACCGAGTAGTACCGCATGTCGTTCATGACGGCCGATTTGCCCTCGGTGGCCTTACGGATGCGCACATCCCAGGTGTAGACATCGATGAAGTTCATCGGATCGGCGAATACCACCACGCCGTCTGCGAAAGATGGAACCTTGACGATGGGATACCCCAGTGGCCGCGCCTGGGCGGCACCGAGAAGGACCGCGTCGCCGGCGCTGGTGGCGCGGCTGGACACGTATTCCTTCCAGGCATCGTCGGTGGACTCGTTCATCATCCAAGCCATGCGGCCGGCGCGGAAGTACTTGGCCGGGATGGCTCGTTTGGCCGCGAAGAAATGCGCCTTGCTGATGACGCCACCGTTGTACGCGGTGCCGTCCACGACGTGGGAGCTGGCGGTGATCTGCTTCAGCCAGCCGTCGTTCAGCTTGAGGAAGTCGTAATCCGGGTCACCCGGATCGGTGGCGGTATCTGCGTTCCAGCGGAGATCTTCGAGGTCGATCCCGAGCTGAGTGGTCATCATGCCCATCAGCTTGTCCTCGAAGCCTTCGTCCTCGATGTTGTCGTGAATGGTGTCCTCGGAGATCTCCCAGGGGAGCTTGAGCCGCACGCAGGTGTACTGCACCCGGCCAAAGTTGGCGCCGACCCGGTAGCCGTCGTCACCCTCCGGGCCCTCCACTTTGGCTCGAAGCAAACGCTGGCCGATGCCGAGCTTGTCGATCTCACCGGCTTTGGCGCGTTTCTTCTCCTTGCGATGGAGCTTGGAGAACTCCAGGGTGTCGAAGATCTGGACGTAGAACTGCTCAGCTTGCTCGGGTACGAGCAGACCGTAGGTCATATCGGTGGTGACGATCTTCTTGATGCCTTGCGCTGCCTGTGCGGGATCCATGGAGGGAACCTCACTTTCCGGAGGGGGTATGCGGGAGCAGGAATGGCAAAGGGCCCCAATCGCGGGACCCTTTGCCGGGAGCTACTACTGTGGGGGGCGGGGATGACCTCGGGGTATCGATGCCCCGAGGTTGGGACAGGACTAGAGGATGCCGGAGCCGGCCCAGCTGAACTCACCATCGGCGTTCTTTGCGACTGGATGAGCACCGCCTTCTTCAAGACCGGACTGGCGCTGGCCGGCAGCACTCTCCAGTTTGCCGATCCGCTCCTCGAGGGGTTTGAGGCCCTCCTTGATGCCCTCGGCGATGGTGGTCTTTGTGACCTCATCGGCCGTCGGTTCGGCCGCGGCCGCCTCATCGTCGGTCTTGGCGACCGCGGCGCCCTCTTCCGCTGCCGGGGCGGGTTCAGTGGCGGAGTCCTCGAGCTTCTTGATCCGCTCCTCGAAAGGCGCGAGGCCTTCGGCCAGGGACTCGGTCACGGCTTTCTTTACGTCCTCCGGGGTCATTTCGGTACCTCCGTCTGTTGGGCCGGAAGCACCGGCCACTTTCCTTAGTGCGTCGCGGACCCACCCGAAGAGAGGCGGCCCGTCCGCCTTCGTGATGCTCCCGGGCATGTCGTTCGGATCCGCATCGGGGGTGGACTTCAGGATGAAGAACTTCTTGCCGTTGGCACCCTTGGTCACGCCGGAGACCTCCTGGATATCCATGCCCCAGAGCCAGTTAAGAGCCACGGTTGCCTGCGTACCATCGGCCGCTTTGGAAACGGTCGTCTGCTGGGTGCCCTCAGCGTCCGTGATGGGCGTGCGCATACCGAATCCGCCCACCGAGTACCCGGTGTACTCCCCTTTGGCGATCTTCTTCCACTGCTCATTGGGCCACTTGACGGCCAGGACCCATGAGCCCTTAAGGACGGTCTCAGGGCCATCAGCCGTCTCGACTACGAAGTCCACCGGGGCAAGATATGTCTCGATGATCTTGGCGCCGGCGACGGCGGATTTGTGCATGTCGCCTACCGTCTGCCAGCGCTCCATGAATCCGTGGGCGGCGAGCTCGACGTCCTCTGCCTTTACGCAGTCGCCCTGCAGATCGGCCTTCTTTGCGTCCTCGGTGGTCGGTTCAAGGACGACGCCATAGGAGATCTGGCGCATGTGCGGCGGGGTGTCGGCCTTCTCGACCGGCACCAGCATGCGGATGGATTTGGTGATGTCCGTCCAGGTCTGGGCGACCTCGGTCGCTTCTCCCAGGGTGACCGCGTTCTTCTCATCGATGGAGTACGGGATCTTCCACCACTTGTTCTGAGAGTAGTCGCGGACGATCACGAAGTCCTGATAGGTCTCGCTCACATACACATCGACCGAGCTGTCCTTGGTGCCCGGAGGGGCGCTGGCCTTCGCCTGTGCCTGGATGGCCGCAGATACCTGGTCGCGCCGCCATTCGAAACTACCCGGGGATTTCACGTCGCTCACCTCCAAAAAGGAAGGGCCTCCTGGCGGAGGCCCTCGGTTCTTAGGTCCGGCTGCTTGCGGTCTGCTATATCCCGGCGACCACGAGGCCGGGGGCCCGTTTCACATCGGCCAGGCCATGCTCGTCGATTCCAAGAGCGGGGTCGTCGGTGACGCCCGGCTTGATCTTGCGGTCAGAGCACCGGCACAGAATCACGTTGGATGCGCTGGCGCCGAGCGACGTGTCGCCGGGATAGAGAAGCTTCTCAGATGTGCCCTTGGCGTTATCGACAGTGAAGGGCTCGTCGTAAGGAACGCGCTGCCCGGAAGCGGCTAGGTGCCAGGCCCGGACGCGCGAGTCCTTGCGCGATCGCCACTCATGCTCGCTGCAGCCGGCGTCAGCGCCCAGGTAGTAGGCCCCCGCGCGACTTGCGGTTATCACCTCGGTCCGGGCGATTCTCTCGGCTCGCGCAGAACCGAACGCCCTATCGAGGTGCCTCACCCGCTCGGCCAGCTGCTGAACGCTCTGCCCTTTCTCAAGCCCGTCAGCCAGAGTCTCAACGAGCGCCTGGTGGGTAGCGGTCGTTACCTGATCGACGACTCCCCGGATCTTGCGTGCGCGCAGCCAGTCGGCAGCCCCGGCCACAGCTAGATCCCAGCTAATCTGCCCGCCGAATGCCGATCCGCCGGTGAGCCCGGAGGCAAAGGCGGATGCCTCCTCGGCCGTGAAGGTCAAGCTGCCCCCCGACCACTGCATGCCCAGGCGCTCGTAGAAGCCGATTGCTCCCTTGGTCGGCTGATCGATCACCACGCCCAGGCCGCCTTGGCGGGCGATGGAGGCGATCTCCCCCATGACCCGGCGACCAATGCCGCCGCCGACGGGAGATGCTGGATTCACAGACAGACAGGTGACGACCAGGTTCTCGCCGGCCAGGCGATACTGAGCCACGGCAAGTACGGTGCCGTCAGCTCCTTTGGCTACCAGCACGGGAACGGTCGTGCCGGTGAACTCAACCGAGGAAAGGGCTACCTCGGCTAAGTCTCTGCGGGTGCCGGTCCAGCCGGAGACGTCCCGCAGGACGGCCGGCACCGAGGGAAGATCAACGGGAGCGATGCTTACCTCCGGCCCCTGGAGCCAACCCACCCGGGACCAGGCTGGTCCAAGGACCGAAGGCGACTGCGCCAAACCTGACGCAGCCTGGGCGGCGAGCGAGAACCGCCCTTCCGTCTCGGCGGCGAACCCGAGACCCTCAAAGAAGGCACCGGCCTCTGCGGGGGCTTGCAGGGCAATGCCCTTTCCGTTTCTAGCGGCCACGGCCGCCAGCTCGCGCACCAGCTGAACACCGGTTCCAGGAACCTCGGTCTCAAGCGCGCCTAGATGGACTACGTCAAGGGCCGAAGCCCCGATGCGATAGGAAACCGCCGCCACCAGTCGGCCGGCGCCGTCGCGCAAGGCAGCGCCGCGGAGACCTGCGCTCCCGGCTCGGTCGGCGATGGCCTGATAGATGGCTCGTGCCGCCGCGTTCCTGGAGGTCTTCCAGGCCGCGATCTCCCGGGCGAGCGCCTGGGCTTGAGGCTGGGTGACGCCGGCAAATCCCGGGGGGAGCGCCCCGGTGGCGGTCCGCGCTGCCATCCCGCCGGTGCCCACCGCCTCCTCGAGCGAGTCCCCCAGGGCCGAGGCGAGCTCGCGCGTATCAACCTGGAAGCTTTGGGTCTCCTGGTTCCACCATTCCCGGCGGACCGTTACCCCCTCCAGCCAGAAATGGTGGGTAAGGACGGTCTCGGGGGGAAGGTCTTTTGCAGCCCCCTTGGCTATGGGGGCAAGAGCGGGCGGATGCGAGAGGATGTAGGCGACATACCGATCCCTCTGGGCTCGCAGGAGTCCGGTCAAGGCCTCCTTGAGATCCACCATCTGAGCGGCCATGGCCGCCGGGGCGGGTAGGCCGTGGCCTTTGGGTAGACCGGCGAGAAGCCAGGCTTCGGTGTCAATCTCCCTGGCTTTGCGGACCACCCGGCGGCACTGGGCGGAAAGAGCGTCAAGCTTCACGAGCTCGGCCCTCGCGGAGGACCTCGATCAACGCTTCGGTAGCCGCCTCGGCCGCCTTGACCCCTTCCGCCTTGGCAACATCAGCCGGGATCTCCTCGATGCGATCGATGATGTAGCCGAGGTTGGCGGCCATGGCGGCGAACTCCCGGTGCTGGGGAGCCAGGCTCTTATGAACCGGAGGGGTCCCGGGGATCTGCGAGCCAAATGCGGCCGGGGTTATGGTCTGCTCAAACGGAGCCTGGCCCCAGTCCTTAAGTGCCGGATCGGTGATCGCGCCGGTGTCCGGGTCGATGCCGGCTTTCCCCATGCCGAAGAGCTCGCGCACGTCGTTGTTGGTCATGGCCGGCATGTAGTAGGAGCGGGTGCGAGCTATCTGCTCCTCGTCTTCTAGACCCATCTCCTCGAACTTAAAGAGCACGGGAAGATCAGCGCCAAACTCGTCTTCAAGTAGCCACTGGATGCGAGACTCGTAGCGTTCCTGATCCGGTTTGATCACCTGCTCGCGGAAGGTCTTGTCCTGATCGGTGGTATTCGAGCGATTGGCGTCCTCGATGATGGTGACCTTCGAAGGGCTCACCCGGTGCGACATCATCACCGTGTCCCGACACCACTTGCGATAGGCCATGAAATCCGCGTCGGTGCGCGAATCGACCGTGAGTTTCTCGATCTTGATCTTGGCTTGACCGGTCTCGGTCTGCAGAAGCAAGGTCTGGTGGGCTTGTCCCTTGACCCCTTCTTTCAGGTAGGTAAGAACGTAGGCCTTGGTCTCCGCGTCCAACGTGCCGCCCTCCACCAGGATGGCGATCCGGGGCACGGCGTTATTTTGGAAGAACTGGACCTGGTAGAGCTGAGCGGCCTCGTCTCCCAGCATGTCACCCAGAGCGGGCACGTGATCAGGGAGCGGATAAAACGGGGAGTCAGGAGCGTCCTCGCCGATCACCAGGATCTCGTTTGAGCCCTCAAACGCCGCCGGGTCCTTGGTGTCCTGGGCCGCCAGGCCGTACTCCCGGAAGTACACGTACTTGCCGTTTACCTTCTGCACCCAGCCGTCTCGATCGATGCGGCGGCGCAAGGTGTAGGCATGCACGTGAAAGAGGCCGTCGATCTGCCCGCGTCCGTTGCGGGTTATCTCAAGAGCCGCCCAGCCTACGGCCTCCTCGTCCTTGCGTGCGCTGGTGAGTACCTCGGTGAACGTCTTGCGATCACGGCGGGCAAGAAGGTTCAGGAAATCGTGGAGCAGCTCGGAGTACTCGGCCACCTGCTCCTCGTCTTCGCCCTTCTTGGCCTCGAATCGCCACCCCAGGCCCACGCAGTTGGCGGTCTTGGCATCCACGCAGGCTTTGTGGGCCACGTTGCGGGAGTAGAGCCGGGCCAGGACCACCGGGTCGACGATAGGAGACGCGCACCTATGCTCGTCGTAGCGCCACTCGCCCTCATTGAGCTGACGGGAGCGACCCTCGCCTGCCTCGGGCGCGCGCAGAATCTCGGCTGTCACCTTCACCGGTTCAGCCATGGCCTACCCCAACACCTCGGCCGTCACCCGGCCGACCGAAAGGCGCCCCAGGGCGATCTCGGCGTATGAGTCGGCATGGGCGAAGTGATCCGGGCCCCGCTTGATCCAGCGCGCCTGCTTTCGTCCGGTCACCGGGTCCTCCTCGATCGAGCGCAGGATGTTGGTCATCTGCTGGGCGTAGTTGGTCATCTCATCCTCGATGCGCGGTAGGCGCCGCCGGCCCAGCTTGTGGGCATCGCGCCAGGCATCAAGCGCCTCGGTGCGATTGACGTTCACGGTCTGGGCGCTCTCGGCGTCATACCCCCAGGAGACCCGCCCCTTGGCGTTGCCGTAGTAGCTCAGCCACACCCGGCCGCGAAAGCGGCCGGCAAAGGCCCGGGCGGCGTGGGTATTGGGTAGGGCGTCTATCACGCACGCCCGCACGTCAAAGGCGGCCATGAGGTGATCCAGATGGGTGAAGGTGGCGTCGGTGCGAGGCTCGTGGTAGGCCCGGACGACAAAGACCAGGCCCGACTCGTGCGGTTCTTTGACCACCACGTGCAGGCCGTTACCCTGGTCCACGCCCATGACGCATCCCTTGCCCCGTTCGGTCATGCCGTAGGGGCCGACGAGCTGCAATAGGTCCTGCTCGGTCAGTCCACCTTCGGCGGCCAGGTAGGGAAGGCCGAGCTCTGAGTTGTAGAACTCGGCCGGGAACTTGGTCTCCTGCCATTCCTTAAGAAGCGCCGAGGGCTTGGTGTGACAGCCTCGCTCCCGGTCCTGCTGACTGACAAGGACGCTGATGAGCTTCGAGATGTGGTATCCGCGCTTGGGGCGACCCGGGTGTTTGGCCACCCATTCACCGCGAGCCGGATTGAGCCAGCGGCTGCACTTCAGGCAACGCAGGCGCTCCCAACCCGGTCTGCCCTTGATGAAGATGATCTCCTGCCGGGGATCCTGCGGGGATCCGTGATGCTCGAGGAAGAGGTCCTCCAGACACCACCAGGAGTCGCAGCGATCGCAGTAGAGAAGCCAATGGTGCTGGTCGGTTTCCTCATAAGCGGCGTCTATGCCGTATCCGGGAAGCGACGGGGTAGATACGTCAAGCTCCCAGCCCCAGCAAGAGTGGCCCAGGCGCTTGCGGGCAAGGGCCACGTTGGCCGGCACCATCTCATCAAGCTCGTCAAAGACCAGGAAGTCAGCCGGGACGCTCTTCATCCGGGTGCGACTGTTGGTGCCTCGGAAGTAGATCGAGCCGCGCCCGATTTGCTTGAGTCCCGCGGTATCGGTGTCGCGCACCATGGTGCGTAGGTAGTCCGAGTCGGCCACCGCCGGCGCGAATCGGTCTCGGGAAAACTCCCCTACGTCGTTATCAGACGGGAAGAAGTAGATCGTTCTACCCCCGTGGGCTACGCAGAAGTGAAGCGCCCGGGAAATCGCATACTCGGACGCTCCCATCTGGGCGGCCTTGCGGATGACCATGGTGGCGGACTCATCGGCGTAGATACGCCTGAGGTACTGGTGACCAGGGAAGCCGAACTTCTGTCCATCGATCAGGCGAGCGGCTGGGGCCCACTCAATGAGACGCTTCGAACCCCGGCGGGAGTTGGTCAGGGCGTGGATGCATGCAAGACCTTGCCCAGTCGTCCAGATCGGCGTTGAGCCGGGCGAGCTCGCGCTCGACATCGGCCGGGTTGTCGTCTCCTCCATCTCCTCCTCCAGGCTCAACCGAACGCCACCTGGGTAGATTCGAGCCGGCGTAGAGCCCGAGGAGCTTGCAGCGCTCGCGCACGCACTTCATCACCCCGTCGAGGAACATGGGATTGCCCACCTGACGGCGCTTGCGCACCCACACCTCGCGCCCTTCCGCCGTCTCACCCTTCTGCTTGCTCATGCTGGTCTCATCATCAGCCTTTGATGCCAGCCAGGCCTGCCAATACTCCTGTTCGGCCACGATGAGCGTGGCTAGTTCGCGGACCGCCCAGTCGTGGTAGTCAAGGTCGGCCGACTCCTGCCAGCGCTTGCTCAGAAACTGGAGATCCCGGGTGATCTGGGAGGAATGCACACCGAGGGTTTCCGCGATCCTGGCGATAGGCTGGCCGGCCTTATACAGGCGAGCCACCTCAGGCAGGCGCATCTCCCGGATGACACTGGTTCTTCGGATGTGAGCCATGGGTCAGCCCTCCAGAAGCGTGGGCATGGCGCCCATCTGACTCAAGCGCTCGAGAGTCACGGCCACATACTTAGGATCGAGCTCGCAGCCGAAACCAGTCCGCCCGGTCTGCTCGCACGCGACCAGGGTCGAACCCGACCCGCAGAAGGGATCAAGGACCGCGCCCCCGGCCTTGGCGCTGTTTCGAAGCATGGGAACAATGAGCTCCGGAGGCTTCATGGTGGGGTGCTCCTCCGAACGCCGCGGTCTGGGCACCGCAAAGACCGTGCTTTCCCCATGGCCTCCGTACCACTGAGTGCCGGCATGATTGCCGCGGCCCGGGCGTCCCTGGCCGGGGACAAATCCGTAGAGAACGTCCTCGTGCTGGTAGTGGTAGTCGGAGTGCCCGAGCACGAAGGCGTCCTTCACCCACACGAGTACCTGATGGAGCTTCCAGCCCGCGCGTGCGATCGCCAGGCGAAAGACCGTGCCTTGGGGCCCGGCCGGAGCGGCGATGTAGAAGCGGGCGCTGGGAGACAAGGCCGCAGCTACCGCGCCCAGGGCGGCCTCCAGCAAGGTCGCCAGATCATCGGCCCCGTCGTTTTCGATGGTGAGCGCCGCCTTGGTCTTGCCCACGTAGCTGACCCCATAGGGCGGATCGGTCCAGAGCACGTCGGCTCGCCGGCCGCCCATGAGGCGCCCAAGGACAGCGGCGTCGCGGCAGTCCCCGCAGGCCACTCGATGAACGCCCGCCGCCCACAGCTGCCCGGTCTCGGTTCCCCACCGCTCCCTGAGTTCCTCGGCCTTGTCGATCTCAGCGCCGGGGTCCTCGGGCGAGGCGCTTGCCATCTGGCTTTTCAAACGCTCGATGGCCGGCTCATCGAAGATGCCGGAAAGGTCGAGCCCGGCGCGAAGGTCGGCCATCATCTGCTCGCTATCCCACGAGAGCCCGAGCTCGCCGGCGCGGTTGTCCAGATAGGCCAGGCGCCGGGCCCTCTCCCCTTCCGTAAGTGACAAATCGGTGCGCTTGACCACCACCAGCTCGTCACCGACGGTCTCAACCACCCGAACGGTGAGTCCCAGCTTGCGGGCCGCCTCGAGCGTCTTGTTGCCTGCGATCACCGTCCCTTCCCGATCGGCCAGGATGCTTCGACCGGCTCCGCACTCGCTTAAGCTCGCCTCCACCAGGGCCCGGCCCTTCTCGGTGCCCTGGTTTGCGTTGGCCGGATCGGGAATGAGCCTGTCGGTCATCGCGCCGGCGTCTTTCGGGGCAGGCGAACGGGATGGGAGCGTGCCTTGGGCACGCGCGGGGTCTCGCGCATCATCTGAAGGAAATCCCGACGCGCACACGCCTCGGCCGCCGCTACCGAGGAACACTTGGCCCCACACACCGTGCACTTGTGGAGAGGGGCGTGCATGAGGCGATGGCCTCCTTCCAAAGGGGAAGGTGCGAGGCAGGGCGGGGGCGGGATGCGCGAGCTCCTCCGGCGCGACCGGAAGGGGTCAGTCGATCAGGCCTGGAGCTTCACTCTTCGAACCAGAAGGTGATGGAGTCCCGAGGGCAGGAGTAGCGCTCCGCGCACCACCCGCGCAGATCTTCGATGCGTATCCCGAATGTTGCCCGAAAGACTTGGGGCTCAGGCCCGCCGTTGACGCAGGTCCTGATGGTCTCGAGCTTGAAATCGCTTCGGTGGTCCCCGAACTGGATCGTCTCCACGAACCCCTCGAAGTCCTTGCACCGAAACCGCGTCCCGGCCTGTTGTCGGGTCGCGATCTCTTCAGCGTCTTCTTTGGTGACGTCGACCATCAGGGCTCCTCCGCTGGTCACGGTGGGAGTCCCAACGCGTGTTACGGAAAGAAAAAGGCCGGCGCTAGTGCCGACCTACTTTTGGGCGCGCGAATACGACTTCAACGCTCGCAGCGTACACCCGCCTCAAGCCGGCTGTCAAGAGCCGACGGCGTCACCAGCCCCTGCGTGGGGCCCGGTGTAGGGCAAAGAGCACCCACACGGCCCGCTCGAGCAGGTAGTCAAAGGCTTTGCGATGCAGATGGTTCCGGGACTTGAGAACCAGACCGGCCTTGGCTGATGCCTCCACCCAGCCCGAGGCGTCCTCGCAAAGGCCGCGGCGGTAGTAGTGGTGAAGGAGCAGATGCAGCTTCGGCTCAACCGCTCCGAGGCGCACCATGGCTCGGTCGATCGCCTTGTTTGCCAGCATGAACCGGGCCCACTCGTCGGTGAGCTGGATGCCTTGCCCTTCTCCCCGGCCGTGCCCGCCTCCCTCGAGCTTCCGGGTGACCGTGCCTTCATGGTAGTGGTGGTAGCGCTCGAGCGCATCCCAGAGTGATTCGACATCCCTAAAATGCCACGGGCGCCCCGGCTTGGCGTGTGAGCCTGGCCCCTCGGGATGCTCGGCATCGTCATGGACAGGATCGCCTTCCTGCGGGCTCACGGCCTCCTCCCCCTCCAAACGTGATGCTCCACTGGAGAGTTAGGCTATCAGACCGAAAAGACGACTCTCACCCCACGGCTTCGCACCAGGGGCATTCTGTCACCGGGCCACCTAACCTGCCTCGGTGTTTGCCTCACCCCCCTGAGAATCCATTTGCCCCAGTCGACGATTAGGACCCCGTCTGAACAAGTAACTTGCTCCACCTCGTTCAGCTTCTCGTGCCCGCCGCTCAAGTCAGTCCGGTGGCGTACAGGTGAGCGCGCAGACTCCAAGTCTCGGCCAGAATCGGTTACAGTTGGGACCATGTCTATAGCAGCTTTCACCAGCATCGTTGGCGGGATCCTACAGGTCGTTGGGGTCATCTTCCTACTGCTCGACCTCTACAGGGATAGTCTTCGGGACATTGGAGCTTCCATCATCTCCTTGCTCAGCAAGTGTCGTCGACTGGTGGCCAGATTAAGGAGGAGATTCCTCAAAGAACCGCACCTCCAAGTGGTACACGAGAAGACGGTAAGCGCCGCCGTGACCACGGCTGCCGCACAGGTTGCGGGAACAGGCTATGTCGACAACTGGCCTGCGCTGGATCTTGATGGTCGACTGGAGTGGATCCGTGACCGACAGAATTCTCTTGGAGACGCGCTGTCATCACTAGGTTCCCGCGTGGATCTGAAGCTTGACGATCTTGTTGGCGCGATGAAGAAGCAACCCGAAGCGAATGAACGGGTGGTCGAAGTACTTCGCGACGAGTGGCGAACCCAGGAAGAGCGCAGGATCAAGATCAGCAAGCGAAGTTCCATCCCCTTACTACTTGGGGTTGCTTTGTCTGCGGTGCTAGCCCCAATCCTTCAAGTCACTGTGGGCTAGGCACTATGGCGGTACTATCTCTCGGTCATTTCCGATGGGTGCCACAGCTTTTCTGGCCAGCCCAGTCCCGGATGTAGACATGACCTCTGCCTGACCGCTCATCACTCCTCGCACCGAAGCGCCGTCTTCAGACTCCCCTCGGCATAGAGCAGCCAGGCGGAGGTCATGGCAAGGGCCTCGCGGCGCAGGCTACCCACGTCCCCCGCCTTAACCGCCTCCTCAAGATCCCGGCGACCGGCGGCGACGATCTCGAGCATGGCCTGGATCTGCTCGGTGGTCATGCCAAAGAACCTCGGCCTACCCACCCCTTGCCAGGAAGCTCGGGAGGATGAGGGGGGCGACAGTGAGGCAACGCTTGGGCTCCTCCTCCCCCAGCGCATCGGTGGGCCCCAGCTTGGCACTGCGCCTCGTCGTGGCCACCCGCCGGCCCCCGCCGACCCAGTCCTTCATCCTCCCCAGCGTTGCTCCTGCCATCACCTACTCCCTTCCACAAAACGTTGCATTTCTATGGCGTGCAATATGCCGTGCATAAACGCTAGCCCGGTCCTCCATCGCCGAGCAGGCCCCGAGCCCCATCGCGCAGCAGTGACGGCAGCACCGCCTCCCGGACAGTCCGTTCCTGCACCTGCCCGTACATGCGCAGGAACTGGCCCCGCAGCACATCGACCTCCTCGCACAGGTTGATGTCCCGCCAGCCGATCATTTCCGCCACTCGGCGGGTGGCGGGCGACAGGCTGGCCATACCTTCGGACTCGCGGTAGTAGCCATGCCGGCGCACCGCTGCCATGAGCTCACCCCAGGCCTCGGCGGCGGTGGAACCGTCCGGGGCCATAAGGGCGGCGGCGTGCTCTCGGATCTCTGCGACCGACGGGGCAAAGCGCGAGCTCATCACGTGGCGCCTGACCGCGGTAATCGCGAGCCCATAGTCCAGGTCGCCCAGCATCTCGAACCAGAGAGCATCCCGGGTCTCTGTCACCTCGAAGCTGGGGTAGGCGGCAACGACGACGGCCATCAGCCTCGAGACTTCAGATCGCTTCACCACATGCCTCCTCCAGCTCGTGTCGCCGCACCAGGTCCAGTGCTTGATCCACGTTCCGGCGCGATGTTGAAGGCGGAGAGCGGTTGTCGTGGACGCCCTCCAAGATCCGCTGCATGTTCTTGGGCTCGAGAATCCAGTCTAGGTCCGCCCGCCAGCCCTTCACTCGACCGGCAAGGAAGTCGGAGGCCTCGACGCGCACGAAGAAGGCGCGCAGCCCCTCCTCCCCCATTTGGGCACACGCCCGCTTCAGACGATCGCGTCTGGTGCCCTTGAGTTTCTGCACTCGGGGGAGCGAGGGGCACAGTTCGTGGTATAGCGCCGCCAGGACCTCAGGAGATGGCGACCGCCCTTTCGGCGGCGGTTTCTTTTTCGCCGGCGTTGACGGGAGGTGTTCTTGAGGCGGGTGGGGGGCTCTTTGGGCGGCCTCCGACTCCTCCTCCCCGAAGTCCACATCCGCGAAGTCATCGCCTGAGTCTGGAGGGTTTTCCACAGGCGCGTCCTCCGCCGGATTCTCTTCCGGCGAGGACACGTCCCTACTACCACCAGGCTTCGTATCATCTGGAGGTTGAGTGGGAGATTGGAGACTGGAGATTGGAGCTGGAGGTGGCCCGCACTGTGCCCGAGACCCTCCCCCAGACCGTGGGGTAGACCCTCCCCCACACCCTCCCGGATAGCGGTCGGGCATCTGGGCAAGCAGCACTTTGGCGAGAACCGGACGGTAGACCTCCGCGAGTTCCAGAAGCCGTCGAAAGAGCCCGCTTTTCGGCAACTCCGCCAGTTGCTTGACCCCAGCTTTCGCATGATCCTCGTTGTCCGGCGCCTGATACTGAAGCGCGTTTACGATCAGGCACAAACGAGCTCGGCCGTCGTACTCCATGAAGCCCTCATCTAGCAGTTGCTGGAAAGGCTCGGCCAAGCGGTCGGCATCCCATCCAAGGTCGTCTAGGATGTAGCCCTTGGGCAGCCGGAACAGCCCCTCCAGGTTCCGATGAGGGCAGGTGAGAATGTAGAGGGCGAGATACCGGGTGTCCTGATCCCACTCCACAACCTTCTCGTCAGTCCAGAAGGCTGGCGAGACTCGCCAGTAGGGGCGCTTCCGCCCTGCTATGGTGACGGTGGCTTCAGCCAAGGCTCCCCCCTTCTTCCCGGTTCTCGCATTTGCTCACAAGACAGCGGCGTGGCTTCTTCGACAGACGGGGTGAAGCAGCAGACGTCAGCCGCGTGGAGAGCTTCTCACTACCTGACACCGCACACCTCCACTCCTCGGGGGTGTGTCACCATAGCGTCACGTGCGCACGATGCAAGCCAATCTCGGAGCCGTCTTTCCTGCCGTGCCTCAAGCGGGTCGTCCCCGCGGATGATCCTGCTGGCAGACGCGCGACTTGCGCCGATGATGCTCCCCAGCTCATCGCAGGTCATGAGCTCGAGGGTGTGCTCGATCGGCCGGGAGAGAAGCTCCTCTGAAGTGTAGAAGCTGGGCTTCATTGCCCCGTCCCTTCCTCCGTATCCTCGACCTTCGTTCCGCAGTCCGGGCACGTCATGACAAACCCGGCCATGCGCACCCGCTCAAGGCACGAGACCCCTCCGCAACCCGGGCACCGATAGCGAAAGTCGGGGCGGCGGTGGTAGTGCCCGCAGAGCGCGCACCTGCCGTGAAAGCGTCCGCCCGCGGGAGCAGGCCCAAGAAGCGGTGGCGGGATCCGGTGCCGCTCGGCCAGCGCTCGGCGCCGGGCGGAATGGCGAAAGGCCTGTCGGGAACTCATGGGGCGCCTCCTTGGGGTGGGAATCGGTAGAGCTCCATGGTGATCAGAGTCAGGGGCTTCGCGCCGGGGATGATCCTGGGAGTGTGAAAGTCGCAGTGCTCGGCCGTATCATCAGGGATGATGTGGCACCACACGAGCACGTCCTGGAACCACTTCTTAAGCACGGCGCCCATGTTGTCTGAGTCCCGCCGGCGGACGTCCGGATACATAAGGACGGCGTGGATATCGACGCGATCAAACCCTCGAGGGCAGGCGTTCCCCTCCTTGTTGAGCTCGGCGTTATAGACCCTCTGGAAGACCTCGCGCTGGCTTTTGCGTTTGGTCCAGTGCCAGGTTCGCCATTCGTTTAAGGAAGGCGCCATCTCCGGGAAGGAGCAGACGTAGATAACGGGCCCGGTCATCGCGCCCAGAGCTCCCGCCAGGCCGCCCGGCACGCCGCGACCAAGACGAGAAGCCGCCAGAGGGCAAGGCCTCCGGCCAGAAGATCATCTCCAAGAGCACGCGGGGCCGGGGGGACCCAACCGATGCGCATCAGAAGATCTCGGAGCCCCCGGTCCGGGCTGCACCCTTCGCCCGGCCAGAGCGGCCGCCCTGGCTGGGGCGAAGGCGCGTTTGAAAGCCCACGGGTTGCGGGGAGGCAGCTCCCATGGGGGGTCCGAACCATGTCAGCGGTACAAAGGTTCGGATCCCCTTCTCGCCCGTGGTGCGGCTCGATCATGACCTCACCCCGCCTGCCTCCAGATGAGCCCACCCCAGCGGCCCCAGGCACTTGCCGAACGGACCGGGAAGGCTGACGATCTCATCGAAGTATCGGCGCATGGCATCCTCGGCCGTCTCCTTGCTTGCCCGGGCGCAGAAGGCGCAGATGCGTAGCGCGCGTGCCGGAACAGGACCGGATCGATACGAACAAAAGCAGTCGCCCCCACAGGGCGCGCGGGCCGTCATATGCTCCCCCTGTCCTTCCCGATCCTCGCGGGCTCGAGCATCATCTGAGTTTGGATCCTACGGCCTGGGCGCACGGCCTCACTCCTCCTCAAACAGGGTGGGTTGCCGAAACGCCTGCTCCGCCCATTTGAGATCCCTGGTCCAGGCTCCATATTCCTGGAGCTCGAACACGAATCCCTCGAAGTCGTGAGGGTCGACCCGAGGCTGGTAGTCTTCGGTCGCTGCGGTGTGAAGAAGCTCGTGAAAGATGAGCGCCTCCATATCGCGAAAGGTAATATGCGAGTTGCGGCAGTGATCCGCGGCGGCCCAGATGACAAAGTCCACCCCGGAGAAGTTCCGAAGAAGACCGGCCGTCTTCTGACAACGCCCGAGCGTCGCCTTGCCTCTGGTCTTCCCACCCCTTGCCCGCCAGCGGAAGCCGACCGCAAAGTTCTTAAGGAACCCGAACCGCGTCTCGTGCTTGGCGATCAATCGATGGGCACAGGCTTCGAGATCCGCCCCGCCAATGAAGTCGAGCGTCTCCCCTTCTTCGGTCTTAAACGCATCCTCCGAGGGTACCGGGTAAGGATCTCGGGGCCCGTGCGGAATCAGCCACAGATCCTCCGCGTCAGGCATCTCTCGGGCCAGAGGTTCGGCAATAGCTAAACCTCTACTAGACCCTTGGTGTTCCCCATCTGACATCGCTTTCTCCTCCCCGTGTTAGCTCGTGGCTCGCCCACTCATGACAGAGCGCTCGAGCTCGGTAAGATCCCACGCTGCTCTTATGGCGTAGAGATCTCCTCCGAGGAACTCGAGCAGGTATGGATCCCGGTCCGGGGTGGCAAAGAGACTCCGCTCCGACCAGTGCTCGACCTCCCAGAGGATGTAGCGGTAGGGAAGATCGGCGACCGGGATCTCAAGATCGGCCGGCACCAGGGGTACCAGGGCAAAACCTCGAGGGCGATAGGTCAATCCCTGCGGGATCGGGGGCATCTTGCGGAACTCGATCGAGGTGACCAGGGAGTCCGAGGAGCGCCGGCTGCGTCGGGTGTCAAAGACTCCCACCGGCTGATTCCAGTGCCAGCTGAACTCCACCTGGCGCCGATCGGCCCGCGCGACCGCTAGGCGCGGTCGCCCCTTCTCGTCAAACCCGCCACCGCTGATCACCTCGGTTAAGTTGATCAGCGGTGTTCCTTCGGCCATGGCCTCGTATCCGGCGGCGATCTGCTCGTACTCTTCATCGGCTCGCCGGCGCAGAGCCTTCTGGTAGGCCTCAAGCTTAGATTGAGCTTCCTCTCTCGGCATGGTGATTGTGGCTACGTCCATGGCTCCTCCTTGTCAACCGATGCTCGTGCTCGCGGCCGTCGTTGCCTGGCGTCTCCCGGTGCCCCTGCCGGTCGACCGACTCGGCCTTCATGAGCCCCCTTCCAGAGTCAGTTGCCTTATGCGCTGGGCGAGATCTTCAGCGCGCACGGTCGTCGCCTGCGGCCGGAGCCGGGCCTTCCTCGCCTCCTGCGCCGCTCGTTTCATGTGCTCCCGGACATGCCGGGCGGAGGCTTCGTCCGGATCGGGCAGACGGGGGTCGCGCTTCCAGCCTCGAGGCGCTTCCCCGGTAACCGGGTTGACGGGCCCGAGATCAAACAGGGTCTCCCCGTCCAGAAGCGCGCCGCACCACATCTGGCCGGCGTCCACGCCCAGGCGCAGTAGCTCCTGGTCTGTGGCGCCCTGGGCGCGGGCCCGACGCTGGGCTGCGCGCACCATGTCGCGAACCAGACCAGCGAGCTCAGAGCCCAGGACGTCATCAAGACTTGAGGGAGGCAAGGCGAGCGCGCTCATGGAAACGCTCCGCCCGCAAACGGCTCCCAGACGGTAATGGCGGCAATCCAGGCAGCGAGAAGGACTATCCCGATGGCAAACCCGATCAGCATCTCGCGGGTCTCAGGGCTCATGTGGTCTCCGCTGCGCGCAGCACCAACTGCTTTGCCAGTCTCAGGCCGTGGGTCTGCCCCAGGTGCGTGCCGTCGTACCAGGCGTCGAAAAGGGTGACGCCACGTCCGGCCAGGTAGCGCTGCACGTTGCCGCGCCCGTCATCGGTCTCCCACACCTTCTTCCACCTAAGGCGCGCCGGCGGGATGAGGGCTTCTCGCGCCCTCATGCGAGCACCTCCACATGGCTCAAGCCCTCGTCGTCTAGGCTGAAATTGATCTGGCTGGGAAGCGCGTCTTTTAGGTCCGGGTAGTGGCTACACAGAAGCACCAGCCCCAGCTCCTGGCTGAGGCCACCCAGGATCCGCATGAGATAGGAGCGGCCGGTCAGGTCGAGCCCCTCGGGTTCGTCGATGAACGCCATGTCGATCTGCGCGCCACTCCGATGCGCGAGTAGTCTGGCGAGCGCCAGACGCATGGACGAGGCGACCCGATAGCGCTGGCCCCCACTGAAGGACTCGAATCGTCTCCAGAAGCGGCCGTTATGCACCATGATCTCGAGCGAGTCCCGGCTCTCTCCGCTCTGAAGTACCTTCTCCATGTCGAAGCGGACGCCAAATCCCCCGTTGTAGGCGGCCAGGATCTCGTTTACGTGCGCCTCAAGGGCCTCGAGCACGTTGGCGATGATGAGGGTCTGCACTCCCTTGTTGCCGAAGTGGGCCTTAAGTAGTTCGAAGTCACCCAGGTCCCGCTCGTCGGCCTTGATGGCCGCTCGGAACTCCTCTGCCAGGCGCTCGCGTTCGCCCAGACCGCCGAGCGTTTCCTCGTGCCGCGCGACCGCCCGCTCAAGTTCCGTCTGCCGAGCGCGCAGGTCAGGAAGGGTGTTCTCGGCGTCGGTGACCGCCCGGTCGGCATCAGCCGCGGCCTGGATCGCCTCCTCGGCAGAATGGGCCTCCCGAAGAGCCGCCTCTAGCTCGCGGTCGTCGCTCCACTCGGCCGAGGCTTTTTCCATCTCGGCCCGCACCACCTGGGCTCGCTCCTCGCACACCCTGATCTCGGCCAGCTGGGCCGGGATGCGGCTCAGCTTCTCCAGCGCGTTCTGGATCTGGACCACCCGGGCGGGTTTGCCACTACCCGGCGGCACCGCCGCCAGCTTTGCTTCCTGGTCCTGGAGCTCTGCCTTCCGCTCGGCGAGCTGCGCGCGCAGGTTCTCCACCTCGAGCCCTAAGGTGGCGGCGCTCTTGCCCACCTCGTCGTTCTCGGCGCGCAGTTGCTCCAGCGTGCGGGCCAGTGCTTCATCGGCTATCGGCTGGCCGCAGCGATCGCAGATCGGGGCTTTGGCGTCTTCGATCTCTCTTATGCGCGCCTGCAGACTCGCGCGGCGACCTCGGAGTTGGTCGAGTTCGTCTGCCTTCGGTTTCCCCTGGCTCACGGTGGAGGCAATGGCCGCCTTGGTAGCCGCAATCTCGGCGGCAAGTACGGCGCGCTCTTGACCCAGGGCCGCATCTGCTCGCTCGGCGGCTTCCAGCGCCGCCAGTTCCGCCCGAAGGGATTCTCGGCCAAGAAGATCGGCCTCGAGCTGGTCTTTTCCGGCGACCCGCCTCTCGAGCTGCTGACATTCCCTCTCCAGGGCCTCGCGTCGTTCGCCTATGGCCTCACGTCGCCTGCGAAGCTCGCCTGCGCGCACCTGGGCGGTCTTGGCTTCGGCCAGGCCGTCGTGGGCCACTCGGGCGCGCTCGCGGGCGCGCTTTAGCTGCTCCTCGGCGCTTGCCAACTGGGCCGTTACGGTTTCCAGAGTCTGGGTCGAGCCCTGGAGTTCGATCTCGCGAGCCTTCAGCCCGGCGATCTCTTCTTCCAGGCGCGCGAGATCCCGACGGGCGGTATCGAGCGCTGCGCGTTTCTCGCTGGCTAGACCCTTGAAGTGCTTCTCGATCGGGCGGTAGGTTTCATCTATCCGAAGGATCTTGGCGATCGAATCGATCCTCTCCCCCGCCGGCAGCCGAAAGAAGGCACCGCTGTCTTCTTGACCGATGAAGTTGGTGAGCAGGAGGGTCTTCTCGTCGATGCCCAGGATCTGCCGCAGCTGCCTTTCGGTGCTGACAACGCCGCTTCCCTCCGGGCGCCAGCGGTCAGCCTCGCAGGTCCAGCTTTCGCGTTCCGAGACCAGCTCCAAGGTGCTGGTGGTGCTCTCGCCCCGAATGGATACGGTGCGGGTGGCCTTATACGTCTTGCCCCCGGCAAGGAAGGTCTCGGCTACCCGGCACTCCTCGGTCCCGTCTCGCACGAACTCGGGAAGGTCCCTGAGCGAACGGCAACCGGTGAGCGGAAACAGGATCGCCTCTCCCAAGCTGGACTTGCCGCTACCGTTCTCTCCTTGAAGGCTGTAGATCTTCGAGGTGCCAAGATCGATGTCCGCGTCGGCAAAGGATTTGAAGTTGTGGAGCTCCAGACGCGTGGGCCTCATGATTCCAGCTCCCCCTTCTTGACGGCCTCGACCGCGTTCAAGAAGAGATCGGCCGCGAGTTGCGCCTCGGCTTTCTTGACCTTGGCTTGGCAGAGCACGTACTGTTCGTCTGACTTGAGCGGTCGCTCGCGCCGGAGCCCCGTGACGTCAAGGATGGTCGACTCGGCTCCTGCCGCCCGCCTCTCAAGCGCGTCGGCCTCGCCGGCCAGGGCGTAGAGGGCCCGGACCAGTTTGCGATCGCGGGTGGGGTCGAGCCCCAGTCCATCAATGGCCACTCCGCGCTTCTCCGACACGCCCGTGCAGATCAACATCTCGTCACCTCGATCGCGTCGGCCACGTGGTGGCGTAGGCGCTCAAGGTCCGGCCCTTCGATGCACTGCATGGCCGCGTACTGGAGCCAAGCGTCCATGGCGCCGGATTGCTCGGTGAGGGCGTTTGTGACCCTGATGCTGGCGTCGCGGACGATGGTGGCCTGGGGGCCGTAGATCTTGCCGGCCCCCGCCTGGCGTAGGACCTCACGGATCCGGTTGTGGTCGACTGTCGCGTGGATCTCGGGGGTGGCCGTGTACCTCACCCGAACGACCGCACCATCCAGGTCGGTGTCGCTGACCAAGTCGGCGAGCTCGACCTCCCAGTCCCGGGGCCGCTCGAGCTCCACATCAAGGAACGCCCGAGGACCGGACGATCGCCACTCGAAGGTATCTGCCTCCCAACTCTCGCCCAGGGTGACCAGCCAGAAGCCCTTGTCTTCTTTGGCCTCTCCGTAGTCGTGTCGCTCGATCGATCCGCAGTAGCGGATGCGCCCCTCCAGCGCTTGGACCCGATGAAGGTGGCCCCAGGCCTGATAGCGGAAGGGCATCCCCCGGAGTTCGGCCACGGGGACGACGGCGTCTCGAAAGATGTCTGACTCCTGATGCTCGCCCACCGCGGCGCTGGAGATGGTGCCGTGAGCCACAAGAAGAGCGCCGAAGGGCGCCTCGAGGTGTGACGCCTGGGCGGCTAGAGCCCGAAGGGTCTCCACCAGCCTGTCGGCGAGATACCGGTTGCGCTCGTCCATGCCAAGCGCCCGATAGGTTTCGTCAACCGCGCTGATATGCGCCGGGTTGATCCAGGGAAGATACGCGATCGCCACCGGCAGTCCGACTCGGTCCGGCCCCTCGATGAGCACGGGAGGCCGGCCGTCGACCAGGCGACCATCGGCAAACCATGTGTTCCCTCCTTCGAAGGAGTTGAACATCTCAAGGGCTTGCCTACGCCTGACCTGACGGGGGTTGTCATGATTGCCGACCACGCCCCGGACGCGAATGCCCGCTTGGGTAAGCATCCGAAGGCCGCTGGCGAACGCGGCCTCTTCGGTGGGACCACGCTTCTCCGATTCGAAGGCATCTCCAGTGAAGAGCACCAGGTCGACCTTCTCCTCGATCATCTGCGCACATGAGCGACGCCAAGCCGCTTCGAAGTCGTCTAGGCGCGAGTTGACCCCTCCGGCGTCCTCGGTTCCGTGGATGTAGCCGGCGCCAAGATGGCAATCCCCCACCTGGGCTATGCGCAGGCTACTCCCGGCCTCGGGGCTCAAAACGTCACATCCCTGAAGTCGTCCGGTTCGCCCTCCCAGTAGTGGAGCCATTCTTCGGTGAGCACCCCCAGCGGGGGCGGCGCTTTCAGGAAGTGCTGGCGGGCATAAGCCGGATCGTCTTTGCACACATCCGAGAGCTGGCGACCGACGTACTTGCCCCGGGGAATCTCGCGGTCGTCTGTTGGTCTCTGGCCATGCCCTTCTTCTGCCGCCGGCGGAGCTTCTTCCTCCTGGTCTTCAAGGCAGGTGCCCTCGACCACTCCGGTCTCCGGATCGACCTCAAGACCGGTCCGGGGATCGGTTACTGGGCTGCTCGGGCGCGGATCCCGGCCGTCGCCCAGCATCTGCCGGACCTCCTTGAGATCCGGGTCGCTCAAGGGCGCTCCGAAGAGAGCCTTGGCCGCGGCGTCGCCTGCCTCGATCTGGGCAAGGACGATGCGAATGTCGGACGGGTCGGGGGTGAAGGTGTACCTGACGATGATAAACGGCTTGTCCAGATCCTCGGCTGCAAATTTGGTCGGGATCTCGCCGGCGAAACGAATAGCGGCCTCAAGCGCCTTGGTCTCGGTCATCCGCAGGGAGAACTTTTTGCGCTGGAGCCAGTTCTTGGCGATCCAGGCGTCCTTGTCCTCCTGGGTGAGCTCGACCTGGCCCCGCTCCTGCCCGGATCCCTCCCACCGCTTCTCCGGGCACTCGGCCACGGTCCGCTCATACTCATCGTCGTGGATCCACATCTGCGAGCCGTAGTGGGTGACCCAGGTCCCGTCGACGTCCCGCTCCTGCACGGCGGCGGTGATGATGATGTCGCGACCCTGCATCTTGATATCCGGCTGAAGCACACGCAGACCCATGGCTTTGGCTATCTGAAGCAGCTCAAGCTTGCCCAGAGCCACCACTTTCCAGATCTCTTGCTTGGTCCGCCCGTCCCACCGCTTCTCCAGCGGATAGGTGGATCCGCGCTTGACGTCGAACTTCACGATCGCGATCGAGGGGGTGAAGTTGGGATTGGCCTGCACCATTACCCTGGTGGGCGCCAGCACGTTGTAGTTGTCGAGGATCTCGGGACTCGACAGGTCGATCACAGCCAGGCCCCCGCGATTGACCAGCACCCCGATATCCGATGCCGTCTGCATGAGAGCCCGCTGCTCGGGTCTCACCAGCTCAAGGGCGGTGCCCGGCTCCTTCTTCACTGCTTGCGCTGCCACAATGCCTCCTGATACGCTTCAGTTGTCTGACTACGAAAGGGCCGCTTCCCGGGCGGCCTTTTCCGCTTCTTGGATGCGGGCTCGGTAGCCCTCGATCAGCCGTTCGATGGCCACCAGGCTGAGCCAAGCCCACTTGAGGATTGAGCACTGCTCTTGGGCGAGCTGGTGCTGAAGAGCGGCGTGTCCGCGGGCGTGCCTGACCTCGGCCCGGCTGAAGATCCCGTCGGCCGCAAAGGTCCGAAGATCCTCCAGAAGATGGGCGGCGTTTGCCTCCATGGCCTGGGCGCCCTCGTTAGCATCCAGGGTCTGGCTCTTGTGCAGGGCCAGGGCCGCCGGAGGCGCTCCCACCGCCTTTCGTGTTCGGTGCTTCATGGCTTCTCTCACCCCCTTTCGCGTGGTCTTCCAGCCAGGCAAGAAACCGGCCGCAACGAATCTGAGGGTTGGGTTCCGGCATCCAGAGCAGGCTGCCTTCGGGAAGAAACTCCTGGGCCTTGGCTGAGAGCGCCTCGCGACGCGCGTAAAGAAGCAGCTCGTCTAGGCGTTGCCCCGCCTCTTGGGCCAAGGCCTTGCCCACCTCGCCGGATGCGCGGCTCATGAATGCCTCGCGCAGGTTCTCGTAGTTCTCTCGGAGTTCGTCTATCTCAAGATCGACCGCGCGGATGACGTCTTCGGACACGCCCAGAGAGGCAAGCAGCCGGCGGGTAACCAGGGCCTCTGAGTAGATGGCAAAGGACGCGGACAGATGCGCGATATCCTCGTGCCTGCCCATCATCCCCACCCCGCCCACAAGCAGAGAAAGACAAACGCGAAGAGCCCGAGGATGAAGATGAGCGCCGGTATCCCCTCTCTTCGGTTGTGGGCTCGGCGCCGCCGGGCTCTCGCCTCGGCATCCAGCCTGGAGATCCGTATCTCCCTCTCCAGCTGGTCCTCCGGTGGCCAGATTATGTCCCGCTGGGTGGTCACTTGACCCTCCTTTGGTAGCGGATGACGGCGCATCCCAGACCCGCGGTCATCAGTAGAGCGATCACGATGGAGACGTTGGTAGCCATCAGCGCTCCGTGTCCGCCCTTGCCGCGATAACCCGGCCGCCGACTTTCACCCAGAAGGCCGCAAGTGCCGCGATTCCCGTGGGGCAGCGCTCGGGCTCCTGCGAGGGAGCCGGCCAAACACCGGGCTTTCCCTCCCGGGTATCCGGAGCCCTCATAGCGGTCTCAGGCTCAGGAACGGCCTTCATGACGCGTGCTCCAGTGGCTCTCTGAGCTCGATCAGATCCTCGACGGTGCAGCCCAGAGTCCGCGCATATGCCAGGGCCGTGAGGACGTCCATGGAGGTAACGCCGTTCACGTGCCGGGAGACAGTGGCCTCCGCGACTCCCGTGAGCACGGCGAGGCGCCGCTGGTTCATCACGGGTTCCCCCGCTTCGCGCCGGGTTCGGTTGTAGTCGTCTATGAGTTCAATCAATCTCGTCATTGGACCGCTCACTACTGTACTTGCAGTACTGAAAACCTACCTCCGCACTTGCACACTTGTCAAGCGGTATTGCACTGGTGGATTTACAGTGGCTGCAGCCATGGAAGAGAAGCGAAATACGGATCCGCTGCCAGTGGCCCTTCGCGCACTCCTGAACCTTCGTGGGATGACGGACACGGAGCTGATGGCGAAGGCAGGCCTGTCCCCCTCCACGGTTACCCACTACCTACGAGGCAGCCGCGGACGACGCATGGACCGACAATCCGTAGCCACCGTGAAGAAGATGGCCCAGGCTCTAGACGTGCCCCCGGAGCACTTCCTCGAGTATCGAATCTGGCGAGCTCAAGAGATCATGAAGGCCTACCCAGACCTGGCCGATCAGGTCTATGACCTCCTAGTTGCCCAGGCCGACACGTATGACGCCTACGACAAACGCGAGAACAAGCCGCGGAGCAGAGGCAAGTAGGTCCTGAGGGCTTTGCGTGCAGGGTTGCGGGCCAGAAGAGACGCAAACTGCAGGGCACCGATTGCGAGACGGATGAGCAGACGACAGGTGGCCAACCGCATTTTCTACCTCCCACGTAACAATGAGGGCGCACCCGGACACAGACAGGTACGGGAGCGCTGCAGCATTGGCCGTGGGAAAGCAGCGCCGCAGACGCTCCCCTAATACCCGAGCGCGAGGGAACACCGTTGTTATCGGCTGAGGGGGCGATCTATCTGAGAGGGGACTAGCGAGGAACGGAGCTCGCTGAACCGGCGAACATCGGGTTGAAGCCGGCAGACAAGAGGCTCCAGAACAGACACGTGTTGAGAGAGTCCGGACACTAGTCAGAGCAGAAAGGCCAAGAGGAGATCCACGGAGGTGATCCGAATGCCAGATCCTGACAACGTCGTTCCATTCGCCCGCGATGCTAGTCCACCGGCCGATGATGAGCCTGAGATCCCGAACCAACCAGAGTCTAAGACCGCAAGCGCTCATCGGGCTTCTCGGCCCAAGTGGGAGACGGCTTCGCGTGAGCGAGTGAAGCAGGCGCTGAAGAAGTATGCCCGGCCGTTATCCGACCTTGCGGAGCGCGATGCGAATGAGGGCGACACCAGGCTGCTGGTAACGGATTTCCTGTGCGAAGGGTTGGGCTACGACAAGTACACCGACCTCACCACCGAGTATCGGGTCAGGGGCGAGTTTGCCGACTTTGGTGTCCGCATTGACGACGAAATGGTGGCGTTCATCGAGGTCAAGCGCATCAGGACCAAGCTTGGCGCCAAGCAGCTCCGACAAGTTCAATCCTACGCGGCAAATGAGGGCGTGTCCTGGATGATTCTCACCAACGGCGCTGAATGGCACCTGTACCACCTGTCAGACACTGTTCCCCTGGTGAACGAGCTCCTATTCACCGTTGATCTTCTCGGTTCTGAGAGCCCGAGCAGCAAGGTGGACGACCTCTTCTATCTCAGCCGAGAGGCGATGAAGCGCAACCAGATCGAAGAGCTTTGGAAGGCCAAGCGCGCCACTCGCCCCCAGGCGCTAGCCGAGTTGCTTCGATCACAATCCGTTGTCGATTCGATCAGGAAGGAACTCTGGCGCAAGACCGGCCATCGAGTGCAGGCCGATGAAATCGTGCGCCTGCTCGAGGAAACGGTGCTCAGACCGGAGTGCCTTGAGCCATCGAAGTAGGGGCGGACCGAGCCTCAGAGCAAAGGAGGGGAGATGGCCATCAACCGCAAGGAGACTTCAGACGACATAGCCGCGCTAGCATCGGACATACTGCGCGACAAGAACGCCTCGGCGATCGCCAAGTCCCTGGCGGGGTCCGCATTGGCTCAGGCGAGCGGCGGCCGGCAGACCGGAGCCGAGATGGAAGACAAGGCCTCCAAGGTGCTCAGCAGCGATAAGTACAGCGACGAGACTAAGAAGCTGGCCGGGTCGGTGCTTTCCCAGTCGAACAGGAGGCGGTGAGATTGCCGCGGGAAAGGTGGCCACGGTGAGTCAAGATGACGGTGAACAAGAGAGCAAGGTAGCCAGAGAGACACGTCCCGTTATACCGGCGGCAGTGGCACGTGATGCCATGCGCCAATACCGGGTGGTTTTCAAGAACCTTGATGCGTTCGCCCCGATCATCGAGAGAGCTCAGCGAGCAATTCGCGAAGCGACCGGTGGAATACCAGCCAACCTGGCGAGCGACGCCATGCGAAACATGGCCGTCTTCCAGGAGGCAGCCTCTATTCCGAAGTCCAGCGGACTCATGCAGGAGGCTGGGCGAATCGCGGCCGACCTAAGTCATTCCATGCTGCCGGACATGGTAGAGAAGATCACACGAGACTTCGGACCGGTTCTTGACCAATTCGCTTCACATGCATCCGCCATCCCGGCAATCGATGGGCTCGATACCCTCCCCAGCCCCCTCGGCGCTCAAGTTACCGAGGTGCACGACCTGCTTATTCAGCGCGCCGCGTGGTCTCCTTCCCCGCTCCTGTCCGAATGGCTTGAAGCCAGCCACGATGGAGTTGAGCTCGCGGAGATGCACATTCAGCCAGCGAAGGAGGAGGTCGAGACTCACTGGATGGGTGCCTACCTCTGGGTGCTCATGTTGACGGCACTCTTCGGATCCGCTGTCCGCACCCAGCAATGGGACCTGGCCGGAGAGATACTCGGCTACCTGGCCGACGCGGCGACCGTATACCTAGCCGTTGACCTCGTCATGAAACGGGTGATGAGGTGAGAAGCCTCGATTGCCACCTCAAGACGGCGCCGCCCTATTTCGCGCAGCCCGCGGGAGCCAAGGAAGAGACATGCACTGAACGTCAAGTTGACAGACGCCGGCAAGCCACCGATGAAAAGCCCGTGAGGACTTGAAAATGGCACGACTGGACCCTGAGCAGGAACGGCTGCTGTCGAGAATGGTCGAGGCGACCAGAAACGTACCATCGTCGGAGAGGCAGCCCATCACTGTGTTCCAAGGTGAACGGGGCGGCGTGATGCATCACCCAGGCGTCCCGCCGGGCGAGAAGGACATCAGCTTGGAGGACATCGCCCTTCTGGAACGATACGGCCTGATCCTGCAGACAAGCAGCAGCAACAGTGGCCTCATTCGATGCATGGTGATCACGCCAGAGGGAAAGGAGTACTACTCCCGACTTCGGGCGGAGGACCCGGCGGTCCAGACGGAGGAAGAGATCCTAGGCTACTTGGACTCGGATCGGTTTCGCTCGCAGCATCAGGCCGCCTATGACCATTGGTCTCGTGCCATGCGCTCTCTTGGCAATGGCGACACAGATGAGCAGTACACAGAAATCGGCCACCACTGCCGCTTGGCAATGCAGGAATTCTCCGATTCCCTCCTGGCTCTCTATCCCAACAAAGGAGCTCCATCGGACAAGACGAGGACCATCGACCGCCTCCGAGCCGTCTTCGCGCCAAGGCGCGATTCAGTCAGCAAGAGCGTTCTTGAGGTCCTTGATGCGCTCATAGTCTATTGGGGCGCAGTGTCTGATCTTGCCCAACGGCAAGAGCATGGCGCACACAAGGAGGGGGAGGCCCTGCTCTGGCACGACGCCCAGAGACTTGTCTTTCTGACCGGGGTGGTGATGTTCGAGATCGCGCAAGAAATGTCGATGGCCTAGCAGGATGAACGCCTTCTCCAAGACCGATCGCTTGAATCTCTCGTGGCGGCGGGGTCCATGTCTGTCATATCCCGAGGGCTCCCGGACACTACTGATAGCAGCGAGGCAAAGAAGCCAAAGCCGCGATCGGAAGGAGACGAGACGGATGGACGCCTACTACGTCAACAACGAGGCGCAGTCTAACGGCGATCACGAGGTTCACAAAGACGGCTGTAGCTGGATGCCGAAGGACCGAGAGTATCTCGGACGGTATGGCAGCTGCCAGCCGGCTGTTGCCGAGGCAAGGAAGACCTATCTCCAGTCAAACGGCTGCCTCTGGTGCTGCCTGGAGTGTCACACGCAGTAGGCTGAAAGGAGTTCAAGTCTGCGCCTGATTGATCTTGCGCATATCAACCTGATCCTGACGAGCATGAGGCACTCCGAGGCCGAGTGCGACGAGACAAGGCAGACGAGCAGAGGAGGAGTCGTGACCCCTGACCCCGAGACCGTCCTAACGACGGGCGAACGAGGCAGGAGACTGCCCTCGCTTGGGCCTCCTCTGATCCTGCTCGTGCTGGCGGTGATTGGGAACGTCATCATTGCGCGATCGGGGGTCAGTCAGTCTGTGCCTTCCACCCTCATCATAGCTCTCGGCCAGATACTCTCCGCGGCCATGTGGGTCGGGGCCGTGTGGCTTGGGGGGATTCTGGCCTATCGGGGAATCGTGGGCGCGCGAGGGTGATCTCGTCCACCTCTTGCCCACTTGAACACCACCCGAGACCCCCGTGTTCGGCCGTCTTCATGAGGCCAAAACTTCGATCGATTCCAGTGACCGGGAGGGTCCAAGATGGCCGACGAAAGCTTCTTTGAAGAGGCAAGAGAACAGTCAGTTGTTAAGGGCGCCATTCTAGGCCAGTACTTTGATGCCTGGACCAACGTAATGCTGAGGAATCTGCAGAAGTATGGTGGCGACCGGATTGCATACATCGACTTGTTTGCCGGGCCCGGGCGATACGAAGACGGTACCGAGTCCACCCCCCTCATCGTGCTTCGCCAGGCAATCACCAAGCCGGGTCTCCGGGACTCCTTGGTGACCATCTTCAACGACATTGATCCATCCTCTTGCGACAAACTGCGCACCGAAATCGGCGCCCTTAAGGGCATCGAGACACTGAGGTTTCAGCCCAACGTTCAGAACGGAGAGGTGGACGAGGAACTCGTTGAGTACTTGAAGAGCATCGAACTCGTGCCCTCTCTCTTCTTCATCGACCCATGGGGCTACAAAGGGCTATCGCTAACACTCATTCACCGGGCGAGCCGTGACTGGGGCTGTGACTGCGTGTTCTTCTTCAACTACAACCGCATCAACATGGGCGTTTCAAACGATGCGGTGGAGCAGCGTATTGATGACCTCTTCGGACGGGAACTGGCGCAGGAATTACGAAGTGAACTTGAAGGACTGACCCCCGAAGACAGGGAAGCAGCTGTGCTCGAGAAGCTATGCCGGGCCGTGGGTCAGTCGAACGATGGTCGACCGCGGTACGTCCTGCCATTCCGCTTCAAGAACGATGCGGGCACCCGTACGAAGCACCACCTGATCTTCGTCAGTAAGCACCAGCTTGGGTACGGGATCATGAAAGACATCATGTCTCGCCAGAGTTCGCGCGCCGCACAAGGCGTCGCTTCCTTCGAGTATTGCCCAGCAGATCGCAACTTCCCGACGCTGTTTGAGCTCGCACGTCCGCTTGACGATCTTCAAGACATGCTTCTGGTGGAGTTTGCCGGCGACACTCTCAGTGTTAAGGAGATATTTGGCAGGCACAACGTGGGTACCCCATTCATCATGTCGAACTACAAGTCTGCCCTGCTCGCTCTTGAGACGGAGGGACGGGTCGAAGTGCAGTCGCTGCAGGGTACTCGTCGTGCAGGAACGATGGCCGAGCACCTCCAGGTGACCTTTCCGGCATGATGCCATGCCAGCCAGGCGTTCGACAGCGAAAGTGACTCTGTTATATGATGAATGATGGTAAACATATGTTCGTACTGCGTCAGAGGAGGGACGATGGCCAAGTCGAGCATTGAGTGGACCGAGTCTACCTGGAACCCTGTAACAGGCTGCACCAAGATCAGTGCCGGCTGCCGGCACTGCTACGCCGAGCGCATGGCCATCCGCCTCCAGGCCATGGGCCAGCCCGCCTACGCAGGTGGTTTTGAACTCGCCCTCCATCCGGAGAAGCTACGTCAGCCCCTGGAATGGCGCAAGCCGAGCACGATCTTCGTCAACTCCATGAGCGATCTGTTCCACGAGGACATCCCTGAGGAGTTCATCCAGGATGTGTTCGAGACAATGCGCGAGGCTTCTTGGCATCGCTTTCAGATACTCACCAAGCGAGCTGATCGACTCGAGGATCTGAGCGATTCTCTGGAATGGCCGGAGAACGTGTGGATGGGCGTGACCGTCGAACGGCAGGACTACGTTACGCGCGTCGACCGGCTGCGTCGGACTGGAGCGCGGGTGAAATTCCTCTCGTGCGAGCCTCTCCTGGGCCCGATTCCTGGTCTGAACCTTGAGTCAATCGACTGGGTCATTGTCGGGGGAGAGTCTGGTCCGAACTCGCGACCGATGGACCCCGCGTGGGTCACTGATCTTCGCGACCAGTGCCTCAATGTGAAGGTACCATTCTTCTTCAAGCAATGGGGTGGCAGAAACAAGAAGAGGGCCGGCCGAGACCTCGAAGGCGACACCTGGAGTCAAATGCCCATGCCGAGTCCGGTTCCCCTGTAGAGACCCCTGCCCATGACAAACACTCTGTATTACGGCGACAACCTAGACGTCCTCAGGCGCTACATCAAAGACGAGACCGTCGATCTCGTCTACCTGGACCCACCCTTCAATTCGAACGCCACCTACAATGTGCTCTTTGCCGAGCAAGACGGTAGTCGCGCCGCGGCTCAAATCAAAGCCTTCGAGGACACGTGGCGCTGGGATCAGGAAGCGGAGCGGGAGTACCAGGAGACTGTCACCGAAATCGGCGGTCAGGTTGGCCAGGCGCTGATTGCTTTCCGGACACTGCTCGGCGAAAGCAACATGATGGCCTATCTGGCTATGATGGCACCGCGGCTTGTGGAACTCAGGCGGGTACTGAAATCGTCGGGGAGCATCTATCTGCATTGTGATCCGACAGCAAGCCACTACTTGAAGTTGCTCATGGATGCTGTTTTTGGCGCAGCGATGTTCAGAAGCGAGCTGATATGGAGGAGAACCCGCGGACACAACGATTCTCGAATCCGCAAGTTTGGCGCCATCCATGACAGCATCCTCTTCTATACAAAGGGTGAGAGATGGACGTTCAATCGGCTTTTCCAGGAGCGCGACCCCAGAGCAGCCAAGACTCACGACCTTTACCGACACACCGACGGAGAACTCTACAGGAAGGGTGATTGCCGGGCTCCAGGAGGACGTGGACCGCGCTTCGTCTGGAATGGACATGAGCAGAATTGGAGGTTCACGGAGGAGCAGGCCGAGGAGTTGGAGAGCCGAGGTCGCATCGTATATTCGTCGACGGGGATGCCGCGTATTCTGAGACCGGTGGACCTTAGCCGCGGGCACCAGTTGCAGGATGTGTGGGTCGATATCGATGCCCCAAACTCCGGGTCAGGTGAACTTCTTGGATACCCGACCCAGAAACCAGCCGCCCTGCTCGAGCGCATCGTCCAGGCAAGCAGCAACGACGGGGACACTGTGCTCGACCCATTCTGCGGCTGTGGGACGGCTATCTCTGCTGCCCAGAAGCTCACTCGAGAGTGGATCGGCATCGACATCACCCACCTGGCCATCAACCTGATCAAGTTCCGGCTCTTGGACGAACACAAGATTGCGGCCGGCAAGGATTACCAGGTGATCGGCGAGCCGACTGACTTGGCCGGCGCTCAGCAGCTTGCCCAGGAAGACCCCTTCCAGTTCCAGTCCTGGGCCCTTGGTCTGGTCGGTGCCCGCGTGACAGAGCAGAAGAAGGGAGCCGACAAGGGTATCGACGGACGGATCCGCTTCTTTGACGAAGCCGCACCCAAGCCAAAGCAGGTCATCCTCTCGGTCAAGGCCGGGCATACTGGGGTCGCCCACGTTCGAGATCTACGCGGGGTCCTCGATCGCGAGAAGGCTGAGATCGGCGTCCTCATCACGATGCAAGAGCCGACACAACCGATGAAGACCGAGGCGGCCTCCGCCGGTTTCTACCAGATCGTGGGGATCGACGAGAAGTATCCCAAGATGCAGATCCGGACCATCCGAGAGCTACTAGACGGTAGGGGCATCGACATGCCCAGCCGCCACGCGAACGTGACGTTCAAGAAGGCACCGCGTGCCGCCCAGAACAATGGCACAGTGCAGGCACTCCCTCTCAACTTTGAGCCTGACCAAGAGTAGTCCTCAACCGTTCCCCGAGCTTCCCGCACAACTTCTCCGTCTCATCCCCTCGGGCGGCTGCCCCAGAAGGACCGCAACTCCCTCCAGGGCTCACGCGTAGTTACTAGGTCTTCACTTTCCCTGCTAGTGGCTACTAAAGGGGATCTCCTCCTAGGCCGATAACAGGGACACACCGCCTGGACGCGAGTAGTTCGCACCGAAGGTTCACAGGACGAGATGTTCTGGGCGGAGCGAGAGGACGCGCTCCTCGTCTGAAACAAGCGGAGAAGGGGGACTCCCTTGAAGAGCCTGCTCGCCGATTTCATGACGCACCACCTGTCCACCGGCGTGATCGTTTACCTGAGGGACGGCCAGTGCCATTACGCGAATGAGGCAGCGGCCGAGCTTCTGGGGGTACCTCTCAAGAAGCTCATATTGGAGAACATCTTTCACTCGCGATCCGGGGATGGCGCAGAGATGCTGTCTTTGGGGCGCGGGACTCTGGAGACAGGAGAGTCCCGTGAGTGCGAAATCTCGATCGCACATGAGTCAGGAAAATGGCGCCACGCAGCCATCCGCTTCTCCCTCGTCTCGTTCGCCGAGGATCACGCGCTTGTAGCAACGCTCTCTGACGTCACCGAGCAGAGAACCGCGGAGAAGTCCGTCAGTTTCCTAGAGTTTGCCGTCGAGAACGCTGAAGAAATGGTCTTCTCGGTCGATTATGACGGCAGATTCACCTACGTGAACGATTCGGCATGTCGACACCTGGGCTTCACGAGGCAAGAACTCTTGAGTTCGCGGGTAGACCGAGTAATGGACGGTCCTTCCCGAGAGCGCGTGCACGAAGCGTGGCTTCGGGTCCAGAAGCACGGAACAGGAACCTTCCAGGTGATGGCCATGCGCAAGGACGGAAGCTCATTCCCGGTGGAGATCACCGCCGATTACTACGGATTGCAGGAACAGAACCATGTAATTGGCTTCGCGCGGGACGTCACGGCGGCAACCGCGGCGCGACAAGCTCTCGCCGCAACCGAGGAACGCTACCGCACGATGGTTGAAGCCACCTCTGATGCAATCTACAGCTATGACCTCGATCTACGGATAACAGGCATGAACAGGGCTGCGGAGGCGGCCACCGGAGTCTCTTCCGACGTCGCTCTGGGACAACACCTGGACTCTCTCGGCTTCCCACCCGCCACCCTGGAGCTATGGATGGAAATGACCGATCAGGTCCTGACCGAGCGGGCGGAAATCATGAGGGAAGTCGAAGCCTTCATGCCGGACGGACAGTCTCATTTCTATGAAACATTTCTCAGCCCCATCTGGAACGCTGAAGGTGAGATTGTCGGTTTTCGAGGTCGCTCCCAGGATGTAACCGCGAAGCGAACGGCCGAGGAAGCGCTCAGGAAGAACGAGGAACATCTCCGCCAGGTCGAGCGAGTAGAAGCCATCGGCCAGCTGGCGGCTGGCGTCGCCCATGACTTCAACAACCTTCTCACCGGCATCATGGGATACAGCGAATTGCTCCTGGGCAACGAGGACGAAGGATTCATGAGCCCCGAGGCGCGGGAGGATGTACGAGAGATCAGGGCAACCGCCGAGCGGGGCAAAGCCCTTACCAGGCACATCCTCGCCTACACGCGGGCAAAGGACGTCAAGCCCGCACGGCTGTGTTTGAACGACGCCATAGCAGGGATGAGGGAGCTTCTGACGAGAACCCTGGGCGGAAGCATCGAGGTGGACCTGCACCTGGAGGATGGGCTGGAGGACACCATGGCAGACCTGGGTCAGCTCGAGCAGGTCTTGATGAATCTTGCGATCAATGGCCGTGACGCGATGGCTGAGGGCGGAAGACTCACGATACAGACTGCCAACGTGTTTCTGGAGGAGGACTTCTGTCTATCTCACGGCTGCTCAGAACCGGGAAGATACGTTCTGCTCTCGGTGGCAGATATCGGCTGCGGAATGGACGAGGGAACCAAGTCTCGCATCTTCGAACCCTTCTTTACGACCAAGGAGGCCGGCAAAGGAACCGGCCTCGGCCTGGCCACGGTGATAGGCATTGTGAGACAAAGCGGAGGTTTCGTTGCTGTCGAGAGCGAGGTCGGAAGCGGCTCTACGTTCAAAGTCTATCTGCCCTCAGTGGAACACGGGCATGATGCTCCCACGAAACGATCCAGCCGAGAGCACCGAGCGGAACACAGGATGACGACCCTGGCCGTGACGAGCTGATCGGTATCTAAGAAGCCCCGGACGAGGCAGGTCGAATACTGCGGGCCCCATATGCCCTGACAACAAGCCGGACGCGCAGGCCAGCAGATTGGCCTGCAAGCCGTCCCTCTCCAGCTCATCGCCTTCGGCACCTGTCCCAATAGTAAGTAGCCTACTGGAGCCTCTCAACCGGTCACTTCATCATCCCTCCCTCGTGAAACATCCGGGCCGCATCTGGACACAGGATAGTCGGAGAGGGTCCCTGTGGATACGTCTTCCCCTTTTCGCGTGACCGGCCACGGGGCCCTCTTCCCGGTAAGCATCGTCTCGTCCTCGTAGACGACGGCTCGAGCAGATGCCTCCCACAAGGATTTTCGGCCGCCAGATTCTGAGCGTGCAATTTTCTCCGGCTATCCGGACACACCCTGGTTGAAGCCCAACAAACTCTGACGAGGGTGAGGGGATGAGTGGCATGGATAGTTGCCCCGGGTCGAGCTATCTCTTCATCGAGGGCGGTGATGGCACCTGGCAGCTTGGCTGCGAGGAGACCGGCCAGATGGAGATGGTCTTCGAAAGACGGGAGGAAGCCTTAGGTTTCGCAAATGAGCTGATGGACGAGGCGGGGCCATGGCGAATTGTGTTTCGCAAAGGCAACCCGGGATAGGGATACAGTGAAAGCAATCGACACCCAACCTCGGTCGCTGGTCGCCTACGAGATCGCGCTACGCCTCATCTACCACGCCCCGCCGACCGCAAGCTGGAATGCCTCCCCAGTGCGCGCCGCGCAGCTCACAGTGGACCATCTGAGGATGCAGGGAAAGATTCCGGAGAGCGAGCACCGTCAGCTCACCTCATTGCTCAACGGCTTCCGATACAGCGATACAGACCAAGACGATCGCCTCAACGAATTGGTCGCAGAGATCTCCCTGACGCTGACAGTCTCACAAGAGGACTTTCCAACCGAGAGGCTCGTGAAACTGCGGGGGCTGCTATGAGGGAGTCAAGAGGTGCTGGGGAACCACTCATTCACTTCTGAGGAAGTCGGGTATCTGGCCACGGCCAGCCGTCTCCAACACCAGTTGGCCTTGCTCTCGAAAGACGTCACAGTCCTGCTCGCGGGCCAACGGGAGTTGTCCGATTGGCCGGAGGCAAGACTGGCAGCGCTCGATGCCTACATCACAGAAGCGCGGATTCTCCTGCGCGGCTGGAGAGCGCCTGAGCCAAGCCAGAGATTCACCCTCAGCTGGAAGCTCTGGACGACGGTCTTCTCGGACTTCCACCGAGCCCTTGATACGCTTCATCGCGCAATCGACGAGAATGATCCGCTGCTCCTGACTGAAGCAGAGGCAATCCTCAACATCAAGCATCCGGTCAACGTGCGCCTGGCGGCAGATGAGCAGAGGCGAGCTCTCGACTCGATTGACACAGTGGACAGGTGAAGACGATGATGAGTACCTGATGCCCCACATCTGTGCATACATACGGCAATCCGATGAGGAGGGACACAAGAAGGAGCTCTCGTGCCCCTCCCAGGAGAAGCGCTTCCTGGAGGATCTGCAGCGCCGGCGAGAGTGTGGAGAGGACATCACCCATGAAGTAGCCCCCTGGGACGAGGGCCACTCCGGCGGCGAGATGGACCGCCCCGGCCTTCAGTGGCTTCTTGCCAACCTCGATCGCTTACAGGAAGTCTGGGTCTACGATCACGACCGGCTGGTCCGTCACGACTTCTATGCGCCGCTCATCATGCGCGAGTTCCGCACCCGTGGGGTGAAGCTCTGGTGCTCGACAGGCGGGGCTGACGAAGAGACACCTATGGGCAGATTCATGACGGACCTGAGGTTCAGGTTCGGGGCTCTCTACCGAGAGCAGATCGCCGAGCGGACCAAGATGAACCGGGACCACCGGCTGCGCGAGGGGTTGTGGAGCGGACCAGCCCCCGCTGGCTACAAGTTCGTCAACGAGAACGGTGAAGGCAGCCGGCGCATCCTCGTGCCGGATCCGGAGACCGCCCCCCAAGTGAAAGCGCTCCTTGGGATGATGGCCGATGGCGTCTCCCAGAAAAAGGCCTGTGAGCGTTTGGGGACCTATCCCTCGAAGGTCGTCTGGCAACGGGACAATCCGCTCTACATCGGCCTCGTCTACAAGCACCGCCAGAACGTTAGCCTGCTCACCGACCGTAGCTATCGAGCACTCTGGACCCTTGCCGAGGATCCCGAATGTGACTGGCTCTACCCAGGTCGCCAGGAGCCCATCGTGGACGCAGGGGTCTGGGATAAGCTGCAGCGGAGGCTAGCGACCAGTCCGCGGGCCCGAATGAGCGAGCGCCGCGCACTCTCAGGACGCCTTCGCTGTCAGACCTGCGGCTCCGTACTTCGCATCAGGCCCAATCAGGGCCGGCGGCACCCATCGCTCCAATGTGAGAAGTGCCGCTGGGAACGGTCCTATAGATATGCAGAGAACACGGCGATCGCCGCGCTTGCTCTGTTGACCTCGTCGCCCGAGTTCGAAGAGGCCCTCGAGGCGGAGCTGCGAGCTCGGTCGAAGGCCAAGGAAAGCAAGGAGCATCTGGCCCGGCTGGAGCGCGAGCGGGCGAAGGTAGCTAAGAAGCTCGATCGGACGATCGACGCCCTGGTCGACGCAGACGAGCTTTCCCCCACGCTGCGGGCGAAGGCCGGGGAGCTTCAGAGGATGGTCAAGGAGCTCGATGATGAGATCGCCGCGCTGAAGGCCTCGGAGCGTGGTCGGTCGTCCGCGGTCAAGGAGTGGCGCCGAGCCCGAAAGCAGCTGCTGGACCTCGACCTGTGGACCATCTGGCGGGAGGCTTCTGTTGGTGAGCAGAGGGACGTCCTCATGAACACGTTCACCACGATCACGGCGTCGCCGGAGCAGGTCACATTCGGGATTCGAGGCCTCGATCTTGCCCTGGAGTTGGAGTGGCAAAAGGGGGATATGTCCCCCTTTGTGGAGGTGGCGGGACCCGGACTTGAACCGGGGACACCATGATTTTCAGTCATGTGCTCTACCAACTGAGCTATCCCGCCACGGAAGGCCGGCGCGGCGCGCGCACCGGGCCGCAATACTAGCCGAGCACCCCCCGCATTTCAAGGAGACATCCACGTTCGCCGCGGTCGCTGCTGTCGCCTCCGGCGGCGCCCTCGTTCCTCCAGGTGTGGCTTTCGCGGACAGGAGGGAATAGAGTTCGTATGAACGTATGAACACACGCTCATGCACACCATCACGAACGCACTTCCGAGGTGCTCGATGACCCCCGATGACGCACCCATCGCACGAGACGAACCACAGTCGGATGACCGCTCCCACGAGCAGGCCCGCGATATCCTCGCCCAGTGGCGGGCGCATACGCTCGGCATCGACCAGAACCCTCAGGCGGCACTTGAGAGTGCTGAGCGGTTGGCCGAGGTCTTCAAGGTCCTCAGCGATACTACCCGGGTCGGCATCATACAGACGCTGATCCGGCGGGAAGAGCTGTGCGTGAGGGAACTGGCGGAGGACGTCGGGATGAGCCAATCTTCCATCTCGCATCACCTGCGGATCCTGCGACATTTCCGGTTGGTCCGCACCAGGCGGAGCGGGCGAGAGGTCTTCTACTCCCCCGGCGATCCCCACGTCGAAAAGCTGATCCAGGTGGCGCAGGAGCATCTACAGGAAAAGGGAACGGACCGCCGATAGCGGTCCGCTGCCCAGTTGAGGCGGGAGCGACGGGACTCGAACCCGCGACCTCCGACGTGACAGGCCGGCGTTCTAACCAACTGAACTACGCCCCCCGCGATACTGCCTCCGACGCTTGCGCGTCCCGGAGTCAGCAGATTATCGCACGCTGCCGAGCTACTCACCAAGCGAGTGGGCGCAGCAGGACTTGAACCTGCGACCCCCTGCTTGTAAGGCAGGTGCTCTCCCACTGAGCTATGCGCCCAGGTGTGCAACATGGGAAATGCCCCCAGGGGAATTCGAATCCCCGCCGTCGCCTTGAAAGGGCGATGTCCTAGGCCACTAGACGATGGGGGCACATCTGGCGCTGCCGAGCCTCACGTGCACGTGCGGCTCGCAGCCGAGAGATGCTAACACAGAACCGTCCCTCGTCCAATACGTTTTGGCTCCCTTGCGACGAAGTTCATCTGGTTGATAGCCTTGCATGGATGCCACGTCCACAGAGACCCCCGATCGCGCGCCCTCTGGGCGATAGGCTCCTCTCCCGGGCAGGCCGGCTCCGGCGCAGCCGACGGGTGGTGCTGGCGGTGGCGGGCGCCCTGGAAGTCGCGATCGTGCTCGCGGTCTACTGGGTCGATTCCTCCCTCCAGCCCCTCGATCCGGTGGGCGCAGGCGTCGTCTTCGTCGCCATCGTCGCCGCGGGTCTGAGCGGCGCGGGCGTAGGTCTTGGCACCGCGCTCGTGGGGGTCATCGCCTCCTTCGTCCTACTCGCCGACTTCGGGACCGTTATAGGGGCCCTCAACGCCGTCGGCTCCGCCATCCTCTGGTGCGGGGCCGCGACGGGCACAGGGTTGGCCATCCAGCGCCTGCGCCGACAGATACTCCGCAGACAGGCCGCTCTGGGACAGGCGCTGGACCGCTCGCTGTCGGCCCGCCGTCAGATCGAGCGGGTCCTCGACTTCAGCCCTCAGTTCCATCAAGGGGGAGACACCACCGAGGTCGGAGCCACCTTGTGCGAGACCGCGATCGAGACCTTCGGATGTGATGGGGTCCGCCTGTACGACGTGAAGGACGGCATGCTGGAGTTGGTGGCCCTCTGCCCGCCCTCGGACCTTTTCCAGTCGGGTGTCGCGTTCCCCTTGTCGGGCTACCCTGATCTCGCCGATGCCCTGCGGGAGCGAAGGCCATCGTTCATCCGAGACGCACGCCTGACAGCGCTCTCCGGGCCCGCTCTCGAACTGCGTCAGGAGATGGGCATGGTCTCCACCATCAGGATCCCCATAGCGAACCCCTCGGGAGCCGTCGGACTCCTTTCTCTGAATTGGCGGCACGTCATCGATCGGCCCACCGAGGAACTGCTCGCCATCATGCAGCGCTTCGCCGACCAGGCCGGCATCGCCCGTCAGAATGCTCTACGCGTCGAAGCGCAGAGGCAAGCCGAGACCCTGAGAGAGGCGCTCGACCGAGTCCTCAAAGTGGCTCCCAGCTTCCATATCACGGGCACGAGGGAGGAGGTGGCAAACGCTATCTGCCAAGCCGCCCTCGGGAGCTTCGACTGCACAGCCGCGGCTCTGTACAGTATCGAGATCGACCGTCTGCGCCTTCTCGGCCGAGTCCCTCCGGTCAAGCCCCTTTCGCGCGGCGTTACCTTCCCGCTGACCGGAGAGATGCCGCTCGCCCGGGACCTCGGTTCGCACGCTCCGACCTTCATCTCAGACGTGACCGACGCCCGCTATTCGTTGCAGCCGTGGCCACCGGAGGTCGTCAGAGAGTCCGGAACACGGTCGGCCCTCTACGTCCCCTTGAGGTTCGAGGAGCGCGGGCCCGGGAACCTCCTCGTTCTCGCCTGGGACACCCCGCGCGAAGAGCCGGGTGAGGAGATGCTCGCGGTGGTCCAAAGGTTCGCCGATCAGGTGGCTCTCGCCCTCACGAACGCCTCGGCGCAGCGACTCCACGCCCGCCTCGAGGCGAGCCTCCTGCCGACCAACCCTACCGAACACCCCCGCCTGTCGTTGACCACCCGCTACCGCACCGGCGAACAGCGCCTCCGATTGGGCGGGGACTTCATCGGATCGCTCACGGCGAGCGACGGAGTCCTCCACTTCGTACTCGGTGACGTGAGCGGGCACGGACCGGATGCCGCGGCGCTGGGCGCGACGCTTCGCTCGACCTGGAAAGCTCTGGTCCTCGCGGAACAGAGCGTGAATGACACTATGGCAGTGATGGACGAGGTCTTGCTGGCGGAGAGGACCGAGCCGAACGCGTTCGCCACGATCGTGATCGGGCGGATCGATCTGGAGGATGGCGGTCTGTTCCTGGCCAACGCCGGACACCATCCCCCGCTATTGGTGCATGATCGTGTGACACCTTTGGAGACCACTCCCTCTCCCCCACTGGGCTTCGCAGACGGACGCACGATCTCGGTCGCGCGCTTCGCCCTCCCTGCCGCGGAATGGAGCCTTCTCTGCTATACGGACGGCTTGATCGACGCCCGCGTGTCCGCGGAGACCTCGGAACGTCTGGGCGAAGAGGGTCTCATCGAAAGTCTGGAATCGTGGACCGGACGGCGTCCTGACGGGTCGACACTCGACCGACTACTGGCCGGCATCGAGGCTCGAAACGGCGGGCCTTTCGCCGACGACGTCGCCCTGCTGCTCGTCACGACCAAGGTGTGCTAGCCTGTCGGCGAATGAAGATCTCACCGCGTAGTAGCGTACTCATAGACCTTGCCGCAGTCCGCCATAACGTGGCCCATCTGCTGACCCTCCTCGCACCCGGCAGCCGCATGCTCGTCGCCGTCAAGGCCGACGGGTACGGCCACGGGACGCTGCCGATCGCCAAAGCGGTGGTGGCCGCCGGCGCGCACGGTGTGGCCGTGGCCACGGCGGAAGAGGCCGTCGCCCTCCGCGACGCCGGTTTCGACTCGAGCATCCTCGTGATGGGCCCGCTGTACAGTCCTGATCAGTACCGGGAGATGGCCTCCCAGCGGGTGGATTTCGCGGTGGTCAGTGATCACATGGCCGACTTCCTTCCGACCCTCAAGGGATCCGGTATCCGGAGTCGGGTCCACCTCAAGATCGACAGCGGCATGAACCGGCAGGGGCTCTTCCCCCAGGCCGTCGGCCCGTTTCTCGATTCGATCGAGGGGATCCCTGAGATCGAACTCTCGGGCGTGATGACCCACTTCGCCTGTGCCACCGAGGACCCCGGCACCATCGACCATCAGCTCGCCCGCTTCATCCCCGCGGCAGAGGAAGTCCGCCGGCGTTGGCCGAGAGCCGTCGTCCACGCGGCGAACAGCGCGGCCACCGTCCACACCCAGCGCTCCCACCTCGACATGGTGCGGTGCGGGTGCGCCGTCTACGGGCTCTCGCCCTGGCAGGCCGATCCCCTGGCGGAAGGCTTGATACCCGCCCTCTCGTGGAGGTCGCAGGTGGTGCTCGTGAAGCGCGTGCCGGCCGGTGAAGGCGTCGGCTACGGTCACGCCTTCAGACCCGAGACCGCCACCGACGTGGCCCTCATCCCGATCGGCTACGGCGACGGAGTCTTCCGGACCCTCGGCAACCGTGGCGAGGTGCTCATCAACGGCCGGCGCTACCCCGTGGCCGGGCGCATCTCCATGGACTCGTTCGGAGTCGATGTGGGCGTCGACGGCCGGGTGAAGGTCGGCGACACGGTTACCTTGATCGGCCCCGACGGCGACGACCGCATCACCGCCGAAGAGGTGGCCCGACGGATCGGCACGATCAACTACGAAGTCACGTGCGACATCGCTCTCGACCGCTCGGAGAGGGACTTCCTGAACGGACAGGAGTAGCGCGCCTGACGGCCCCGGCCCCCCGGCGGATGCCGGTGGTACCGGTGCTCGCTACGGCAGGCGTAGCCCGCAGGTCCGGCAGAACACGTCGCCGGCGTCGTATGTGGAACCGCAACCGGCACACTGCCTCTTTCCACTACCGGCCGCCGGCTGCGGCGCGGCGACATCCGCGGTGCCGGCCGAACTCCGCCCCGAACCGGTGGGGCGCGTAGGGCCCGACCCGGCGGGCCCTGAGGGCTCGGGCCTCGACCCAGTTCCAGGAGGGGTGGTCCCGGCGGCAGCTGCCGCCCCGGCGGCGGCGCCCCCTGCGGCCCCGGTCGGAGTCACGCCCGGCGGAGTCGATCCGCTGGGCGGTCCGTAGGGCTGAGAGGGTGGGGCCTGCGCGGGATACTGACCGTACGGGGCGGACGGGCGCCACTGCTGGGCCTCGCCCAACCGACCCTTGAGATCCGAAGTCTTCAGCCAGTAGATGATCCAACAGATCACCGAGGCGATGCCCACGCCCCAGCCCAGCACGGGCACCCAGCCGATGACGAACGACGCGATCGCCAGCACGCCGGTAGCCAGCCCCACGTTGTATCCGAGGTCACCCTCCGCCATCCAACCCCGAGAAGCATACTCGGCTTTGACCGAGTCCCGCACCTTCGAGACCGTGTAGATGAACCAGCCCAGATTGAACACGGGGATGAAGTTGAGCCACACGTGTCCCGCGGGCATGGCCCGGTTCCTCTCGTCGACGCGATTGAGCAGCCCTTGGAGATTCAGGAGGAAGAAGAACCACGGCAGCAAGAAGATGCCGAGGAGGATGACCGAGCCGACCGAAGCGGCCCAGCCCCAGCCCCAATCCCAAGCCCAACCCGGGAAACCAAAGTGGTACATGATCGATCCCTCCGTTTCGCTCCGGCTACGCCCGCACCGCGGCCACTGCCCGGTCGCGCGCCACCTCGAGCATCTTGAGATCCGGTGTCTTGATGAAGTCGTTCTTCTGCAGGAGGTCGATGGCTGCCCTGGCCTCTTGGATGTCGGCGAGAGTGGTGTTGTAGACCTCGTCCCAGGTCAACTCGACGCGGGCCACGCCATCCTTGATGGCCTGCATGGCGGTCTCGGCGGCCTCCACGGCAAAGACCTCGGTCTCCTCCATCGTTGGCATGATGGAGTCGGGGCCGATGCCTTTCTTCTCGGCGAAGTCGGCCACCGCGTGAGCGGCGGCGATGGCCATCCCGTCGGTGATCTTGCGGGCCCGCACCAGGAGGGCGCCCTTGAGGATGCCCGGGAAACCCATGGAGTTGTTGACCTGGTTGGGGAAGTCTCCCCGGCCGGTCGCCACCACGTAGGCGCCGGCTTCCTTGGCGGCGTAGGGATAGATCTCGGGGACCGGGTTGGCGCAGGCGAACACGACCGACTTGGCGTTCATGGAGTGGATCCACTCGGGCTTGATCGTGTCGGGGCCCGGTTTCGAGGCGGCGATGATCACGTCGGCCCCTTTGAGGGCTTCCTCCTCGGTATCTATGCGTCCGGGATTGGTGGCCTCACAGATCTCCCACTTGCGGTAGTAGGCGGTGTCGGCCTTGACATCGTCGCGCCCCTTGTGGAGCCCGCCGCGACTGTCGAACACCACCATCTTCTCGGGGTCGGCCCCGTCAGCCAGTAGCAGGCGAGCGGCGGTGCTATTGGCGGCGCCCGCCCCCAAGAGGACGATCTTGGCGTCTTTGAACTCCTTGCCGACTACCCGAAGCGCGTTGATGAGCCCGGCCAGCGTGACACTGGCAGTGCCCTGAGCGTCGTCGTGCCACACGGGGATATCGCACTCCTCGCGAAGCGTGTCGAGCACCTTGAAGCAGTTGGGCTGCGAGATGTCCTCCAGGTTGACGGCGCCGAAGCTCGGCTGGAGCATCCTCACGAAATCGATGATCTTGTCAGGATCGTGCTTGCCCTCTTTGTTGTAGCTGTCGATGCACAGAGCCACGCCGTCCACCCCGCCCAGGTACTTCATGAGGAAGGCCTTGCCTTCCATGACACCGAGGCCACCGGAGGGGGTCACGTCGCCGTCACCGAGCACCCGGGTGGAGTCGGAGACCACGGCCACCAGGTTGCCCCGGTTGCTGAGATCGAAAGAGGCATCGTTGTCGTCTCGTATGGAGGTGGAGACCATGGACACGCCGGGAGTGTAGTAGACGTTGAACCAGTTGAACCCGTAGATACCAGCCTTGGGCATGCTCACGATCTTGCCCCGATAGAAGCGGTGGGCGCTCGCGGCGAGTTCCTTCAGAAACAGAGTCTGGGCTTTGGCCCGCTGTTCCGGAGTGAAATCGTCGGGGAAGTACGTGCCGAGTTCCGCAAGACTGAGGTCAGGTGTCTTCATGGGGTCTACTCCCGAAGCTGTGTAAGAGTTCACGTAGTGAAGCCCATCATAACATGGGGCCTGACAGGCAGCCCCAGCACCACAGAGGTGTCGACAGATTCGCTTTCTCGCAGTACGATGCCATAATGCCGAATCAAGGGGAATCGCGACACGACTCGACCGAAGGACCGGCCGGCGCGCGCCGCATGACTCCGGCCGTCCAGCGGTTCACCGACCGCTTCGTGGAGAAGACCTGGCTCTGGGCCTTCCCGTACTGGGTCAGGCCGAACCATCTCACAGTCCTGCGCTTCATCCTGATCCCTGTCGTCCTCCTGCTGCTCCACTACGACCACAGGTGGTGGAGCCTGGGGGTCTTCATCGGGGCCATATGCACGGACTTCATCGACGGAGCCATGGCGCGCACCCGAGACCAGATAACCAGGCTGGGCACCTACATGGACCCCATCGCCGACAAGCTCCTGGTGGGGGCGGTCCTCGCCTGGGTGGGCTATGACTATCTGGTGGTGCAGATCATCTTGGTCCTCATCGTGCTGGAGCTGGTCCTCACCGGCATCGGCGTGGGGATGCTCGTACGAAAGAAGATGACCCGCTCGTCGAACGCTTTCGGCAAGACCAAGATGGTGGTTCAGAGCATCGCCTTGATCCTCTTCCTGCTCTTCGGCATCCTCGATCTCAAGACCTGGATCGACATATCGGTATATCTGCTCTGGCTGGCCCTGGCTCTGGCGCTGCTGTCAGGCAGCCGGCAGATCTACGACATGTTCAGGAAGTAGTCGACCAGGTCGTCGAAACGGTCGAAGGCCGGGTCGGCCCGGCGTGGCCGGAAGAATGGCCCTATTTGCCGTCGTAGCCCAGATACGTCGAGAACGAAGCGGCCACCTTCTTCACCACTTGAGCATGCTTCTTCTGCTCCGCCTTCCCGAACCGTTCCTTGGGAGCGACGACAGAGAGGGTGGCACGGATCTCACCGTTCCGCTCCCGCACCGGCGCCGCCACCGAGCAGATGCCCAGACCATGTTCTTCCAGGTCGAATGCCACCCCCTCCACCGCGACCCTTGCCAACTCAGCCGCGATATCAGCGGGCGCAGTCAGAGTGTTCGGCGTCAACTCCGGATGAGGGACTGTCAACAGCCTCTCCCTGTCCGCGGCTGGTCCGTAGGCGACGAACAGTTTCGCATGGGCGTTCGCGAGACCGCTCATGACCCGCCCCAGCGGCAGCGAGGGTTTGAACGGATGCGAGGTCAGGACCTGTCCGATCACGACCACGCTTCCCTCTACCTCGACCGCCACGTTCGCCGTCTCCCCGGTGAGCTCCGCGAGTTCCTCGAGATAGGGGCGCGCCACCCGCACCAACTCCGTATGGGAAGCGGCCAGGAAGCTGAGAGTGGTCATGGCCGGTCCCAGGTGGTACGTGCCCGCTTCGGCGTCGTATACGAGGTAGCCCTCGGCCTCCATGGTCCTCGTCATCCGGTAAGTCGTAGCCTTGTGCAGTCCCGTGCGACGGCTGAGGTCGTTGAGACTCCACTCGGGGTGATCGACAGTGAAGAGCGATAGGACGCGCAATCCGCGAGACAGCGCCCGTACCTGGAATACGTCGTCGCCGCCCCGTTCCGCGGTCGTCGCCTGCTGTCCCGATCCCGTCGTTCTTGCCCGCGCCTTGTGACCGCTGCCGGCCATCAGAAACCTCCACTCCGGTGCCTTCGGTGATTCTATCGCGTCCCGGATCCTTTCTCGCGATCCTCGACGGACCCGCGCACATCCTGCTATTTCTCTGTACGTCCGCCCAAGACGACCTCCGAACTGGCGTCGGTGTCGACGTCATCAGCACCGGTGCCTCCCGAGTTCGCATGGAAAGAGCATCCCTCCACCGTGACCGTGACGAAGTAGTCGTTCGCGATCGCCCCGCCGCCTCTGCCCGCCTGGTTGTTCTCGAACACACACCCGGTCAAAGTGGGATTGCTCGCATCGGCATTGGCCACCGCGCCGCCCCGCTGTGCGGCCGAGTTGCCCCGGAAGGTGCAGCCGTCGAATCGTGTGCCCACGATGCCGAGTTGGGCGGCCACACTCTCCAGGAAAGCTCCCCCACCGTGACCACCGCTGCGGTTGCCCTCGAAGAGACAATCGGAGAACCCCGGCCCGGAGCCGTAGTCGATATGGACGGCACCACCCCGCCACTCAGCGGAGTTCTGGACGAACCTGCAGCCGGCTACATCGGGCGAGGCGCCCACTCGATTGACCATCGCCCCGCCCTTCTCCGCCTGGTTGTTGAGGAACTCACATTCCCGGACGAGCGGCGCGGAAAGATTGTAGTTGTACATCCCGCCGCCCTCGCGCGCGCGGTTGCGAACGAACGTGCAGTGCGAGACTCGGGGCGAACAGGCATTGTAGTTGAGCATCCCACCCCCGTGGGAATAGAAGCCCTCCCCGTCCGCATTCCCGCCGGTCACGACGAAGCCGTCCAGCGCCGCGCCATCGGCACCCAGCACCACATGGTAGGAGTTGCCGTTGCCGCCCCCCAGTCCGCCGAGGTCGCCCGACAACACCGTCCGATGAGCCGTCCAATCGCGCTCCTCCAGCCCAGATTCACCCCCGCCGAATCCGCCATACAGGGTGAGTCCGCGCTTGAGTCGGAACGCGGCCCGTCGATCCCCCGTGGTGGTCGGTCGATACACTCCCTCCGCCACCCAGATCTCCGCCGCGTGCAGGTACGCTTCGCTGAGCGCATCCTGCAGGTCCGCGTACGCGGTTGCCCACGAAGCGCCGTCCCAAGGACCGTCGATGTTCGCCGCGTCCACGTAGAGGATCCCTTCGGGCTCGGCCCAGGCGGGGTCGGGCTGCCGCTCGTACGCGCCCATGTCGACCGGCGGATCGAAGTCCGCTTCCATCGAAGGCTCGGGAAGATGGGAGCCCTCCGGAAAGAAGGGGATCACAGCTTTCGGCCCGGTCGGGCTGGCCGGATCGTCCTGACGCGGGTTGCCGTCTCTGTCTCGCGGAGGCGCGGCCCCGCCGTGACCAGCGTCGACGCAGGGTGAACCGATCCGAAGCCGCAGGTCTCCGGCGTCGGCGTCCACGAATGCGGGATCCGCGTCGATATTGCCCTCTCCCTCGTACCCGCCCTGCACACAGGAGTAAGTGACGACCGTGCGGCAATCGTGCCAGTTGCCGATCTCACTCGGCCCGCTGTCGGCGGTATTGCCCCAGAAGATACAGTTGGTGACCACCGGGACGTTGGGGACGTTCGTAGGACCCGTCCCGCTGTAGAGCGCGCCGTACATGTCACGGGCGTGGTTCCGGGCGAACGTGCAATTGGTGATCGTCGGGTTCGATCGCCCGTCGTTGGCGACCGCGCCGCCCTTCATCGCCTCGTTCCGGGCGAAGACGCAGTTGATGAGTTCGGGTGAGCAGTCGAAATCGTTGTATACGGCTCCACCCTTGCCGTCACAGCGGTTGTCGAGGAACGTGCAGTTGATGAACGCGGGGTGGGTCTCAAGGTCGTTCGAGACCGCGCCTCCCCTGCCCTCCGAGTAGTTGCGGGCAAAGACGCAATCGATGACGACCGGGGCCTTCTCCACCCTGCGCGCGGGCCAACTCCTGGTCACCATGTTGTACATGCCCGCGCCCTTGGCCGCCCTGTTGTCGCAGATCAGGCAGTTGCGGACGACCGGTGCGCAGCGGTCGTTGAGGATCCCGGCACCGGTGCCGCGTCCTCTGGAATCGAGCAGAAGGCCGGGACTCATGTGATGGGGTCGCGGCCCCTCGGGGATGTTGTTCCCGTCTCGTATGGTGAAGCCGTCTATGACCGCATCTTCGGCACCGACCACCACGTGGAAGGAGTACTCCTTCGGATCCTCGCCGATCGCTCCGCTGAGTATCGTCTCGCGCTCTCTCCAATCCCGGTCGGCGAGTGTGGTCTCGTCACCGCAGAACCCTCCGTAGAGCGCCACGCCCGGCCTCAGACATATGGACGCGTTCCGATCGCCGCTGTCTGTGGGCCGATACAGTCCGGCTGCGACCCAGACCTCCACATGGACGACGGGTCGGGCGAGCTTGTCGATGACCGCACCTGCGAGCATATCCGGCGTGAGAGCGGGCGATCCGTCTCTCGCCGCCCTGTCCCCGTCCCGCACCGGTCCGGCGATGTCGGCCGCCCTATCCAGGCCCTCCTGCACCGTCCGAAAGGCTGTGTTCCAGGTGCGCCCGTCCCAGGGCCCGACGGCATTGCGGCCGTCTACGTAGACGATATCTAGCTCCGCTCGAGGTCTGCCATCCACGTCCGTCTGCTCCATGCGCGCGATTCCCCCGCTTCCTTTCAATATCGTTTGCTGATATGTGAGTATCATTTATGTACAGCCCACTATGAGCCGGAAGCAGGCAGTTGTCAATAGACCGAGGAAGGCACCGGGGCATCGGCGATGTCGCCGGCTCCAGCATCATCATCGCCTCCTTGCGGACGTCTGACGAACAGAACCAGCACCAACGCGCCGGCCGCGAGAGCGGCCCAGAGGGCGAAGGGATAGCCTGGTCCGAGACGGGCAAGGCTGTTCCCCAGTGGCGGCGAGGCGAAACGGGCCAGGCCGCTCAGCGAGAAGCTGAGGCCCAGGGCAGTCCCTGCGTACCGCGGGCCGATCCCCATGATCTGTACGGTCATGGTTATCGTCAGAGCCATGAACGCCTCTCTGAACAGACCGATGATGACCACGATCGGCCATACCAGCGGCCCGGCGGACAGTGCCAACGCCAACAGGCCGGCGAGGGTGACGAAGGTTGTGACGATGAGTGTCGTCCGCCTCCACCCGAGCCTCTCGGCCAAGACCGTCAAGGGGACGACCCCGGCGACGCTGGCCGCGCTGAACGCGGACAGGGCACCGTCGGCGCCGACATTGGTCCAACCGCTACCCGTCAAATAGAGAGGCAAGTAGCCGCTGAACCCCTGGATCGCGGCACCGTGAAACACCCCGACCAGGGTGAGTATCCAGAAGGCCCGGATCGGCAGCACTTGAGAGAAGGCCCTCCTCAGATCCACCACCAAACGAGGACGTGCTTCGCGCGCGGTCGGTCGAGGAGCCTCGGGTCCGACGAGCCAAAGGATGCCGATGACGACAGCCACGCCGCCGTAGAGAAAGGTGACCTCGCGCCATCCGCCTAGAAGGGGCGACAGTACCGAAGCGCTGACCAAGGAGCCGAGGGTGCCCCCGACGCCGATCCCCAGCGAGAGCACGCTGTTGGTCTTGCCGTAGCTCTTGGCAGAGAACCAGTGCCCCATCGTCTTATGGACGTTAGAGGGCACGAAGCCGCCCGTGACCCCCATGAGAAGCGTCGTAACCGCGAGAACGGCATACCCGTTCGAAAGACCACGCGCCGCGCCGACAAGGCCCCCGGCGATACAGGCCAGCCCTATGACCCATCGGGTACCCTTGAGATCTCCGATCACCCCTCCGAAGAGACCGAAGACGGCTCCGGTGAGGGCGCCAAGACCCCAGATCGAGCCTATCTCGACCAAGCTGAGACCTAGATCGTCCGAGATCTCGTTGAAGAGAACGGGCAGGGCCATCATGGGCATGGCGAGGACCAGCATCATGGTCGCGGTAGAGAGCGCTAGCATCCACCAGCGCCCGTCATGAACGACCTCGACAGGCACCTGTTCTTTCATATCATCTAATAATACGCTCATTGCATTCTACGATACGCCTATGCTACAAAGAAGCGAGTAGCAAAGCAAGGCCGAATGGAGCCGACCAGTCGGCCAGGGTCGGGAATGGAGGGTCGACTATGTTCAGGAAGAAGGATCCCGAAGAGGTGCGGGAACACACGAAGCACAACCGAGAAGAGGTCCTCTCGAGTCAGACCTGCGGGTGCCTAGGGTGCCTGGCCACGTTCGGCCCCACCGAGATCGAGGAATGGACAGACGAGGTCGACCGCGACAACCCGGAAGCCCCGGTGGATTGGACGGCGATCTGCCCCCACTGCGGCGAGGCTATGGTGCTTGGGGACCGTTCGGGCCACGAGGTGACCGCGGCGTTCCTGGAAGCCATGCGGATGAGATAGGGTCTGCCGGGCTTCGCCGAGTCGCCCCGGCCCCTTTGCAACCGGCGTCCACCCGCTCTTGGAGATGCGCTACATCCTCGCAGCGGGGGATCTGGAGCGGTGAAGAGAGTGCGCCGCGAGGAGTGCATGCGGCCTGCAGGTTCAGACGAACGCACCTCGGATGTGCTCGTCTTCACCTGGATAGCCGACCGGATACTTCTCTCTGTAGGTGAGCGACTCGTCGGGATGCCACGCCGCCGGAATAGGCTGTCTGACCACGGCCATGGCGCCGCCTTTCTCCACCAGTTTGACCCAGCACAGCCAGTTCGCGTCGTCTCGGTAGGGGAAGTCCTCGCGGTAGTGCGTGCCTCGGCTCTCTTCACGCGCCAATCCGGCCCGGAGCTTCATCTCGGCGTTCAGCAGCATGTTCCCGGTCTCGTGGGCGGAGCGTAGGTCGTGAGCGTCCTTCGCTTTGAGCGCCGGGGCATACTTCTCCTGGAAGTACATGATCTGGTCGAGGGCCGTCTCGATCCTCTTCTTCTCCTTCACGTACATGACGTAGTACGGGAACATGGTGTTCTGCAGCAATCTCGTCACCCACGCCGGCGAGTAACCGCGTTCGCGGATAGCGGGGGCGAGCATCTTCCGCCTGACATCCTCCAGCAGTCCGTCGCCGACCTCGGGCGCCGGCGTGTTCGCGGCGGATTCCGCCGCCGCGCGGCCGGCCCGAGCGCCCTGCACGGAGGACCCGGCGCACGAGCAACCGAAGCCGGCGTACCCGGCGCCGTTCTGCATGGAACTGAGACCATCCCCGGCGGCCCACAACCCCGGCACGTTAGAGGCGCCGAACAGGTCCTGAGGAAACACACCCTCAGCCTTATGGTTAGACATACCAGGAGTCGAATAGCCGGGGGCCGCGGCAAAGGGGCCGAGCGGCTCACCCCCTTCGCCGCCGGGAAGACCGCCGGGAGTGAGAACGTACTTCGGATCGATGGGCTGACCGCCGTCATGCGCACCGAACGCCGAGGTGATCCGCATGCCCAGTCTGGCCCCATCAAGAGAGTCGACGGGACCCGGAGCGCCGGGAGGTCCGCCTCCCATCTCGAAAGCGGGAGGGAGTGGGCCGGCCGCCGCGTCGGCTTCGGCAAGCGGATTCATCTTCAAGGCCGGGTGACCGTCGTTGAACTCCTTGCCGGAGATCTCGGCGCCGACCCGGTAGGCCATGGCGTCGCCGTCTGCGGTAGCGGAACTGCACGGATAGCCCATTCCCAGGGGCTTGAACGAAGCCGGACCGGCGCACATCACGGTGGCCTTGGCCAGGATCGCGTACGGTCGCCCGCTCTCCATGTGGAAGCCCATGGCGCCGACGACCTTGTCCTCGGGCTTGATGAGATCCGTGATCATGACCCGCTCGAGCAACTCGACCCCGCTGGCGACGGCCTTCTTTCTCATCGCGTCGCCCGCGTCGACCACCTCGATGGAGCGGGTGACGGTGCCGGGCTGGTAGTAGTATTCGCGTCCGGTCTTGGCCCCCCAGGAGGAGACCTCCAGGTAACGCTCGTAGGACTCCTCTATGAGGATGTCGACGAAGTCCATGTTGGCGAGGTACTCACCGGAGAGTTCGAACTGACGGACATACTGCTCTCTAGTCACCCCTCTCGTCTCCTTGAACACGAACCAGGAGTTGGCCCACGGAGTGAGCCCGGAACGGCCGGCGCGGCCCTTCACCGCCATGAGTACCTCCGCGCCGGCCTCCCTCGCCTTGATCGCGGCGAAGCAGCCGGCGAACCCTCCGCCGATGACGAGGACGTCCGTGTGTAGGGTGGCCAGTCCGGCGCCAGCGCCGGAGACATTCGTCGCCTTGTTGTCGACCATCGCAGTGCTCCTGTTCATCGGCCGAGAGTAACGACGTCCCAGCCATGGAGAGACCCCAGAAGAGCGCCTTCCGTAACCTCGATCGCATCTGTGGGGCAGTACTTCTGGCAGAGACGGCACACCTGGCAGTCGTCCAGGTATGCGATCTTCGACCGGCTCCCGCAAGTGAGACACCGGTCGGCCTCCATAAGTGCTGCCCGATCACCCAAGGGGAGGACCGTCTCTTGGAAACCCCTCGTGCGCCCGGTAGCCGAAAGGCTCTCGCGCTCCATTCGCGCCACGAGGGGTATCTTCTCTTCCGGAGGCGGGGCCGACGGGGTCGACTCCGCAGAGGGCCCGAAGGCCACCTCTTCACCCCTGAGGTATCGCTCGATGGCGACTGCAGCCCGCTTGCCTTGGGCGAGGGCCTCCACGACCGTAGCCGGACCCGAGACGGCATCTCCGCAGGCAAAACGATCACCAGCCACCTGGCTGGTAGTCGCATCGGCGACGATCAGACCGCGCCCATCGACCGAGAATCCCTCCGGGACGAGACTACTGTCCGCCGCCTGCCCGACCGCGACGATCACCATCTCCGCTTCGATCTCCAATGGCAGCACGCACTCGCCATAGACAGGATCGAAGCGGCCATCCTCGTCACGCACGCTCAGGCATTCGACGCACCTGACCGCGCTCACACGACCGTCCCTGGTGACGAACGACTCGACCCCCCGGGATGGATGGATCACGACCCCTTCGGCCAGCGCGTCTTCGATCTCCGCTGTCAGAGCGAGCATGCTGTCTTTCAGACCGGGCTCCAGGCGCTCCAGACACACAACGCTCACTTCGTCGGCTCCCAAGCGAACAGCGGTGCGGGCCGCGTCGAGTGCCACGCTGCCTCCGCCGATGACCGCAACCTTGCGGGCAAGACCCTCGATCTCGCCTGATCTGGCGCCGGCGAGGAAGTCCATGGCGCTGGTGACGCCCTCTGCCTCGACTCCCGGCACGGGGAGGCTTACGGAGCGGGCCGCGCCGGTAGCGGCCACGAAGGCTTGATAGCCCTCGCGGCGCAGGGCCTCGATCGTCTCCTTCGAACCCACCCTCGCACCGGTCTGGAATGTGATCCCCATCCTCCGATAGAGATCGATCTGCCGGTCGAGGACCTCCTCGGGTAGTCGGAAGGCGGGGACGGCGGTACGCAGAAGACCACCCAGGGCTTCGTCCTTCTCGAAGACCGTCACCTGATGGCCGCTCGAGGCCAGAAAGTACGCGGCGGCAAGTCCGGCCGGGCCGGAGCCGATCACCGCCACTCTGCCCGCCAAGGGGGAAGCCTCCTCCGTCGTGGGCTCACGATCCAGCAGGTGATCACCCAGGTACTGCTCGAGACCGTTGATGTTGATGGCTTGGTCGACGGCGGCCCTGCTGCACTCGGTCTCACACGGATGCGGACACAGCCGCCCGGTGACCGCCGGCATCGGGTGGGATAGGCTCAGCGCTTCCAGAGCCTCGTCCAGACGGTCGGTGCGGAGAAGATGATGATATTCCCTCTGCCTCACACCCAATGGACACGCCAAGCTACAGGGGGAACGCTCCTCCCGGTATTCGACCACCGTGTCCAAGCGGAATACGTCCATGGGGCACGAAACAACGCAGGTACCGCAGCCTATGCATCTGTCGAGATCTATCTTCGAGACCGCCATGCCATCTATCTCCGTCTCACGCCCCAGCCGCCGACGGGCGGTCTGGTGTTCGGTGGTGGTGGATCCTTCATGCCGATGCGGAAGTACTCTCCCGTCGCCTTGCGTTTCCAGCCGATCCGCTGGTTGAGCGGCTGCTCCATCCGGAGAGCTCCCGGCTTCGGGCAGTGCTCGACGCAGCAGGCACAGAACCAGCACTCGTCCGGGTACTGGAGGATGGGTGGCTTGCCCTTCTCGGAGTTCGGCATGAGCACGTCGCTCCGGCACACGTCCACACAGCGATTGCAGCCGATGCAGAGATCGGGTTCCACGATGATCGCCTTGCACGGAGTCGCGGGGTTGGAGACGAGGTATGCCTCGACGCGCATGAGTTCTGCATCCATGTTCGTATCCTCGTATGCGTCCATCATCGAGCGCTGTGGAGTCGGTAGTTCTCTTCATAGCTCGCGGCGTATGGCTCTTCGAGCCAGAACCCCAGCGGTCTATCTCCCACCTTCACTACCCCTTCGTCGAGCCGAGTGGTGACGAACTTCTTCCATTCGGGAGGGTCGAGTTCGGGATAGTCGAAGCGCCAGAAATCGAGATCCTTGCTGCTGGCCCGGCGGGCCAGGGAAGCGTGGATGATCATCTCGCTCACCGTCATGCGCACCATGACCTCCAGGGTGCGCCAGAGTTCGTGGGGATTGCGGGCATACGCTCGGGCCGCCTCGCTCTCCTCGATCGAAGCCAGCCATTCGAGCCCCTTGCGGAGGACCGTCTCACTCTTCTCTCGGCCGCAGTAGTCCTGCATTATCCGACTGACCCCGGCTTGGAGTTCCTTCCAGCCGATCCCGTCCTCTCGCGCTACCGGTCGATAGACCCTCTCCTTCTCGGTATCCACCTGTAGCCGATCTGCCACCGGGTCTGGTGCGGTCCGCACGTACTCGGCGACCTTGCGACCCGCGTAGCGTCCCGTGGCCGCCGCGCTCACATGCCCCATGTAGCCGGTGACCTGGTTGCCTGCGGCATACAGACCCTCGAGATTGGTCTTCATGTCCCAGTCGACCAAGAGTCCGCCGCCGCCTCCGAAGGCGGTCTCGCGCCACTGGACCGCGGATGCCCCGGAACTCTTGACGTCCCACCACACCGGGATCCGCCCGGTGACCTCCGCCGGCAGTACGTTGGCCTGCAGCATGTCTTGGTCGGGGTCGAAACCAGCTTCCGTGTAGGTCTTGTAGATGGGGATGCGGGTCTTGCCCTCGTGGCACACCATCAGTCCGAAGATGGCCCGACGCTCGTGCTCAGGCATCGCCGGAAGATCAGCATACAAGGGCAGAGCGAACTCGCCGCTCTTGATGCGTTCAGCCAGATCGGGAATGAGTCTGGCCAGGCCCTTGCCCGGCTTGGGATGAAACCGCTGCTCGATCGTAGTGAGCAGCGCGCCGTCGGAGTCGACCCACGGGATCTCCTTGCCGTTCGCGTCGACGATGGAGCAGCCGTACCAGGTGTTCGTGGGGTTGCCGGTCCCGTACGCGGGATACCGGAACGGGCCGGACGAGTCCATGCTTCGCTCCATGAGGGCGAATTCCGCGCCGGCCCGCCAGGCGATCGCGCAGCCGTCGCCGGCGCAATTCGGGTCGTCGTGGGCGGTGTAGGAACCAGCCAGCTCGGTATTGAACACCCAGATCCGCAACGGCTGACCGGTCGTGAGGATGATGGCTTTGGCTTTGAGAACGTAGAACTCACCGGTTCGAACGTTCAGCCCGGTGGCGCCGACGACCCGCCCGCCGGGCTTCCCGCCCTCACTCAGAAGACTGGTTGCCATGACCCGGTCGAGGATGGTGATACCGAGCCGCTTCATCTCCCGGTGCAGGTATACCTTGACGTCGGCCCCCTGCACCCGAAGGACCGTGCGGGCATCGTAGTCGTACGCGAAGAGCAGCTTCGTCTCCTCGTCCCGGAAATCGGCCCCGACGAAGTCGTCGTCCTCGTCCCGGATGGCCATGCCCCAGTCTTCCATGTCCAGAGCGGCGTCCCAGGATTCCTTGAAGGTGATGTACTGGATGTGCTTGACCGCATAGGCGCTCGACATGGGGCTATGCTCGTCGGACTTGGCGATGGCCTCTTCGGGCGTGATCTTAGAACAGGGGTTGGTGAAGGCCCCTCCCCAGTGGTCCACCCCTGCCCCACCGGAGCCGCTGCGGACGACCGCGCCCTTGTCGATGACGATCACCTTGGCGCCTCGCCTGGCGGCACTGATGGCCGCATGACAACCGGCGATACCGCCGCCGACGACCAGCACGTCGGCGCTGAGTTCGGTCTCGTGGCCGTAACCGACGGGATAGGGCCACGGTTCCCTGTCGCACTCGGGGCCGACGGTCTCGGATACCCTGGATGTCAAGTGTGTCTCCTGATCTCTCACCAGCCGCCCACCGGCGGCCGGGTATTGGGGGACGGGGGGTTCTTCATGCCTATCCTGAACCGTTCGCCCGTCTCCTTGCGCTTCCACCCCACCCGCAGGCTCAGTGGGTGCTCCATGCGGATCGCCCCGGGTTTGGGGCAGTGCCCGACGCAGCACCCGCAGAACCAACACTCGTCAGGATAAAGCACCACTGGATGTTTACCCTTGTCGAGGTCGTGTACCATCACGTCGTTCGGACACACGTCGGCGCATCTGTTGCAGCCGTTGCATAGCGCAGCATCGAACAACACGGCAGCGCAGGGAGTCTGGGGGTTGGGAGTCATCCTCGCTTCCATGCCGTCACCTCACCTGACCTTCGTCGAGAGCGCTGTGCTCCCTGTAGTTCTCCTCATAGGTGGGATGGTTGGGAGCCGCCAGGTGATAGTCGCAGGGGATGGTGCGGACCAGCGGCTCACCGTCCTGTAGGCGCACGCTCACTAGCTTGTTCCAATCGGGTGGGTCGACCTCCGGATAGTCTATGCGGTCGAACCCGAGCGCCCTGCTGCTGGCCTCGCGGGCGAGAGACGCGTTCATGATTATCTCTCCCACGGTGAGACGGACCATGGCCTCCAGTGCCCGCATGAGTTCGTGCGGATTGCGCGCGTAGGTCTTCTCGGCTTCTGAATCGCGGATGCTGGCCAACCATTCGAGTCCGGTCTTCAGAGTCTCCGCGCTCTTGTACTCTCCGCAGTAGTCCTGCATGACCCGGCAGAGGCCGGACTGTAGTTCTTTCCAGCCGATGCCGCCCTCCCGCCTCACCGGAGCGTAGACCCGATCCCGCTCGCTGTCGACCTGCTCTTGGGCGATCTTCACCTCTACCGCGACCCGGGCGTGGTCGGCCGCCTTCCTGCCCGCGTAGCGCCCCGTAGTCGCCGAGGCGGCATGGTCTGCCCCGCCGCACAACTGATTGCCCGCGGCGTAGAGACCATCGAGACTCGTCTTCAGGTCCCAATCGAACAGCAGCCCGCCCCCATCGACGAGCCGGCCCGTCTCGCGGAGTTGGGGTACGGCCGTGGCCTGCCACCACGGCTTGAAGACATAGGCGTCCGGGGATTGCACCGTGGCCTGCAGCATATCCACGTCGGGATCGAAGCCCGCTGCTGTGTAGTTGGCGTACACAGGGATGCGGGTAAGACCTTCGTTCCCCACCATCAGCCCGAAGATCGCTCGGCGCTCATGTGCGGGCATCGCCGGCAGATCGGCATACAACGGGAGCTTGAACTCGCCACTCTTGATGCGGTCGGGTAGATCGGGGATAAGGCTCGGTCCGCGATACTCGTAGGGCAGGTCAGGCATGAGCAGGAAGTACTTCTGACCAGGCGCCGGACGGTACCGCTCGGAGACAGTCTCCAGGGCCTTGCCGTCGCGGTCGACCCAGGGCACCTCTTTGCCGTTCACGTCGACTATGCTGCACGCGTACCAGGTATTGTGCGCGTTCCCTGAGCCGTACGCCACGTGATTGAAGCTGCCGGCATGAGGAGCGCTCTTCTCCATGAGGGCCAACTCCGCGCCCGCGTTCCAGGCCATGGCACAGCCGTCGCCAGCGCAGGCCAGCGCATCGTGCACGCCGCTTGAACCCTGGATCTCCGTGAGGAAGTTCCAGAGCCTCAGAGGTTGGCCGGTGGTCAGGACCGTGGCCTTGGCCCGGAACACGTGGAACGCTCCGGTGCGCACGTTGAAGCCCGTCGCCCCGACGACTCTGCCCCCCTGTTTCCCTTCCTCCGTCAGCAGCGTAGTGATCATGACCCGGTCGAAGACCTGTGCGCCCAGCCGCTTCAGCCTGCGATGCAGCAGGGGCTTGAACTCCCAACCGTGTACCCGCAGGCAGTGCTTGTTCTCGTAGTCGTAGGCGAACATGAGCTTGGTCTCTTCGTCCCGGAATTCGGCGCCCACGAACTCGTCGTCGACGTCGCGGATCTTGCCGCCCATGTCCTCCATGTCGAGCAGCGCGTCGTAGCTCTCCTTGGCCATGATGTAGCAGGTGATCCCGTTGCCGTACTCTGCGGTGACGCCGAAGTCGCAGTGGCCGACCAGTTCGACCAACTCTTCCGGACTCACCTTGCTACACGGGTTGGTACATGCTCCGTGCCAGTGATCGACCCCGGGACCGCCCGACCCGCTCCTGACGACGGCCCCTTTGTCGACGACGGCTACGCTCGCACCTCTCCGTGCCGCACTGACGGCGGCGTGACATCCCGCGATGCCCCCACCGACGATCAGCACGTCCACGCTGGTCTCGACGGTCCGGTCGTACGCTATCTCATACGGCCATCGTTCCGAATCCATCACAGCGATGGTCCTTTCCTCACGAGGCTCCACGCGTCCGCCCGCAGGGTCAGGGGCATATCTCGAGGCCGTCCTCGGCGAAAACAAGCTCACCCTCGAACCCGACCGTGGCGAACGTCGCCTCGGTCCTCTTCACCAGTTCATCGTCGACCGGCAGCGGCCACAGATGGGTCAGCACCGCCTTCCGCACTCCAGCTTCAGTGACCACGCGGGCGACATCCTGTATTGGCATGTGGTTCGGCGCGTCCGGGATCCCCCGATACGGGGTGAGCGCGCGATATTCCTCCGGCAGTGTCTCCATCGACCGCCGAGGTGGGGGCCGCCTCATGCCGTCGGCCCAGGGGTTCGCGTCGATGACGAGGATATCGGCGCCTTGGGCCAGCGCGATCAGCCGGGGGTCGAACGCGGTGTCGCCGGACACGACGATCGACGTACCTCCGACGTCGAAGCGGTAACCGATATCGTACATGGAGTGGGTCATCTCGGCAGTCGTGACCTGCATACCGCCCAGTCCAAAGTGGTTCGCGCCGACGATCTCTCGGATGTCGACCCCTCGGAACATGCCCTGTTCGTCCACCCCCAGAGAAGCACCGTTGAGCCAACGGTAGGCGAGATCATCCTTGAAGAACGTGATCAGAAACCGGTGCAGATCCTCGACTCCGGGCGGACCGATGAGATCCAAGTGCTTGCCGCCGTTGCCCCACCGAGTGGTGATCAGGTCGAAGTAATCGGTGACGTGATCCTGATGCAGGTGGGTGAAGAGGACGGCCGCGATGTCCTCGTGGCGATATGGGCCACGGCGGCCACCCTTGACAAAACTCAGCGATGCACCATTGCCCACGTCGAGGACGTAGTACTTCCCCGCATGCTGGACTACGGTGCACGCGCTGGCCCGTTGCGGGTTGAGCTCGGGCGAACCCGTGCCCATCGTGACGACACTGAACGGTACCTCGTGTGGATAGGCGAGAAGAGGCGGCTGATGCGCCCCAGGTATGCGAACCTGCCCTCCGATCGATGTCTCCTGTCCCGCCATGCCAGATCGCACCTCACAACACCCAGCTGCTCCACCAAGCAGGTGTATCGTTTGACGATATTATCGTATCAACTAATGACTACCACCACTCTCCCAAATCGCCGCGTGCTTGTCAACCAGTGAGGCGCAATACCGCGTGGCAGCACGTGATCGTAGCTTCGCCTTTCAGACTTCCTCCTCCATCACACCGGCAATACACGGACCTGCCGCAGCGTGGCACTCGCGGGCGAAGGCCTCTGGGAACTTGGCTCGCAGCGAGTCCAGGTCGGCCTTCTCCACCTCCACCAGGAAGCCGGACACCGCCATGCCCACGGTGTTCTTCGAGGTGCAGTTGCTAGGCACGATCGTGTTGATCACGCCGCCCCGGTCGATCTCGCCCGGTACGATCGGGTCGTACTTGGCTCCATGGTCGATCCCCACCGCTCCGGGCATGATCCGCTGAGTAACGTAGGCTCCGGCCAGTACCGTCCCTCGCTCGTTGTAGAGGGCCACGACGTCACCCTTTTCGATACCCCGGGCTTTCGCATCCACCGGGTTCATCCACAAGGGGTGGTACTGGTATCCGTCGGCGCCCCTGACCTTGCAGGTCTCGATCTCACGCAGCCAGGTGACGTCGTCGTGCTGAGAGTGGACGCCCCAGCGGGGATGGTTGCTCACGACCAGCAACGGATACTTCTTCGACCGCTCCGTCCCGAGAGTCTCCTGGTGCGAGGCGCCTCCGGGGATCCAATGCGGCACGGGCGGACGCTCGTCGTCATCAGGAAAGTGGTCGGCCAAGCCGGTCGAACAGAACTCCAGCTTGCCGGTGGGAGTCGACAGGGGATGCGCTTCCGGATCCTCATAGAACTGGATGAGGCCGGCCGGGATCTTCTCCCATTCGGGGTCGGGTGGGACGACATAGTAGCCCTTGTCGTTCAGCTCCTCCCAGCTGATCTTGTCGGCCGAACCGGAGTTCTCCCAGCCCGACTTGATGATCTCGGGAATGGTCATTCCGTCCGTGTACTCCTCGAGCATCCCCAACCGCTCGGCGATCTTGCAGACGATCTCGTAGTCGCTGAAGGACTCACCCAGGGACTCCATGCACCGGGGTTGCGGGAACAGGAGGTCCATCTGGCCGCTGAAGACGTCGCTGCCGATGTCGTCTTCTTCCAGCTTGGTGTCGACCGGCAGGATGACGTCGGAGAAGAGAGCGTCGTTCTCGATCCAGGGATGCTGGCAGAAGATGAACTCGATCGACTCGTCGCGCAGCGCCCGAATATAGTTGTTGCCGTCGTTCCAGCAGGTGATCCACGAGGGTGAGTCGGTCCAGATCATGCGGATCCTGGAGCAGCCGTCGGCCGGATACCTGTACTTCGTGAACTGCTCCTCGGCGTTGCTGCGCATGCCGTGCTTGTTGCCGTACCACTCGCCCGAACCCTCGAGGATCAGCTTGGGGACCAGCGTCTTGGGGATCAGGGAATCGCGGCCGAACTCCGGCGGCCCGTCTCCCCTGTAGGCGGCCTTCAGATCTGTGGAGGCGCTCGGCCGTGGTGCCGACATGAACTCTGGTTTGAGCTCGAGAGCCCACTCGATCATCTTGGCCTGGTTGCAGCCGGGCTTACCCAGACCCTGCATGGCCAAGCAGAGCACCTGTAGGCGCGCGGGTTCGGTCGAATACGGGCCGCGGATGCCCGGCCCCCCGTTGCCGATGACCACGGTGGTGCGTTTCGAAGCCCATTCGTCGGCCAGGGCTCTGATGATGCGTGAAGGCACGCCGGTGATGGGGGCCGCCCACTCCGGGCTCTTGGGCACCCCGTCCTCTTCGCCCATCACATAGGCCTCGAACTTGTCCACGCCGTAGGCGTGGGTCTCGAGGTAGGCCTTGTCGTAGGTGCCTTCGGAGAACCAGCGGTGGGCGATGGCCAGATAGAGGGCCGCGTCGGTGTTGGGCAGGACGGGGATCCAGCGATCCGCGTGGACGGCGGCGGCGTAGTTCAGGTCAGGGGCGATGTAGATCTGCTTTATGCCGAGCTCGGTCCACCAGTAGCTGAGCCGGCTACACAGCTGCCCACCCCAGCCCCAGGTCGTGGTCTCCTGGTCGCATCCCCAGAACAGCAGGAGTTCGGCGTTCCTCGCTATGTCGTACAGGAGGTTCTGCTGAGGCGTCTGCTGACCCAGCGGCTCGCAGCCCCACACGTGTTTGGCGCCCCACCACCAGCCTTCCCAACTGTCGGCGTTGCGGACCTGGTGCGTGAAACCGCCGAAGAGGCGAAGCAGCTTGCGACCGCAGCCGTGCGGACCGTGAACGACCTTGTTCTCGCCGTGCTGGTCGTTCTGATAGAGGATGGCCGTGGGCCCGTACTCCTCTTTGACCCGCAGCATCTCTCCGGTGATGATGTCGAGAGCCTCGTCCCAACTGATGCGCTCGTACTTGCTGACGCCTCGGTTCTGCACGTTCCGCCCGCCCGGACCGACCGATCCCGGGGCTCCCGCCGGGTCGAAGTCCATCCGCTTCATGGGGAAGCGGATGCGGGCCGGTGAGAACACCCTCTTCTTGTAAGCGATGCTGAGAGGCGGGGGAAGAGTCTTGTCGCCCGGCTCGAACGTCAAGCCTCGGGCATGCATGACCCAAGGCTTGACTTCGTCCCTGGTGTACCGATCGTAGTAGCGGACGGGTCGAATACGAAGGATCTTGCCGTCCTTGACGTCCACCATGCAGGCGTTGGCGCCCCAGCTGGCGCCGAGCCAGCTGATGTCGCGGACGACGGTCCGCTCCCCCGACCCGGCCATCGCATCTTCGTCGGAACCCCTGATCGAATCCTTCACGACCGACTCCCTCAGCGAAGGAAGTGCTTGAACGGCTTCGTGGACATCCTCAGACCTTCCGGGTCGGGCCGCTGTATCTGTTCCCTCGGTATGAAGGGAACGCTCTCTTTGGCTCTGTCACCAAAGATATCGGGTCTGCCTTCGGCGAACATCCTCGAGAAGGGCACAGGCAGCTTGTACAACCGGGCGGCGGTGCCGCCAAGGATCAGGTTGATCTCGTCTTGTGTGAGCCAGTCTCCCACCCTGTCGACGGTCCGTAGGCCCCAACCGTAGAAGTCGGGCTGATAGGTCGGCACGGCCGGCCAGTCTTTGTAGCCGAAGGTCATGAGCGACATCGTGTTCCGATACTCGAGTTCCTTCCGTTCGGGACCGTATTCACCGATGTTCCGCCGCACGATGTGCTGAGGTACGTTGCCGTAGTCGTGACCCCACATGAGATGATTCGCCGTCACTCCCACTTCGAAGGCGACCTCGAACTGCTTCTCGCACCATCCACCGGTTTCCATGTATACGTTGTCCAGAGTCGCGACCACCGCGTACATGTCTCTGACGGCGTCCAAGCCCCCCGTGTTCTCGTCTTCCACGCATCCGTGGGTCTGGACTATCTTCGCCCCGGGGTTCATCTGTGACACTTTGGCCAACAGGTCGGTGAGAGTCCAGTTTCCTTCTCTTCTGAAGATGAATTGATCATGGCAAAGCACCGGGACGTCGTACTTGACCCCCAGCTCGCACAGGGCCGCCCATTCGTCGACCCTCTGCTCGAAGCTCACCGTGCCTTCGGCTCCCAGCACCCCGAGGCTCCTCGAAGCGGACCCGGGCGAGAATTCACCGATACCGACGAAATAGCCGGTCTTCAAGGCTTCCTCCACCTCTCGAAGCCCCTCTTCGAACGTCCAGGGCGCTTCGCCCCGTAGGGCGCGAAGGACGGTCTTCTGGTCGCTGCAGCAGGCCCTGAACCTGTCGGGGAACCTCTTGACCAGTTTTGCTTGGGTCTCATTCGTCGTTCCCGGGATGCTTGGCAGCAGGACGGCCATGTCGACGCCGTAGCGATCCATGTCGTACAGCGTCAAGTGGCAGTTGTCGAATGGGTCGACCTCGTCGTGGAGACCGGTCCACTCTTCGCGTTCCACAGCCTCCCAACCGGCTTCGGTAGCAGGCTGATAGAGGGTCGTGATGTGACAGTGCGTGTCGACCACGAACCTCGCGATATTCCTTCTCATCTTCTCAAGCTCCCTTCTCGGTATGGATCGGGTTGAATTCGCGGCCGTCCGAGGCGGCCTCGACAGTCCCCTCGAAGCCGGCAGCGGCGAACGCAGCACGAATGGGGGCCAGGTCGACCGGGCCCGGCCGGAAATGCGTCAGGACGACCAGCCTGGGCTGCGCGGCCACACAGACCGTGACGATGTCTTCGAGCAACATGTGGGGCTGAACCTTGAAATCCCCCTCGTACCGTCCGCGAGGCATCCTTTCCGCCGGGAGTTTCGTCCAGTCCAGAACAACCTGCTTGCCTCCGGGAATCCTCGAATCAGCGTCGACCACCAGGATGTCCGCCCCCTCGGACAGATCGGTCAGGCGGTGATCGAACGAGGTGTCCCCGGACACGACGATGGATCTGCCACCGGCCTCGAACCTGTACCCGAGGTTGTACATCGTATGAGTCAACTCGGCCGTGCGGATGTCCAACCCTTCGTGCACGAATTCGGTGGGTCCCGTCAACTCGGTGACGGTCACCCCCGAGAACATCCCCCGCTCGGCCTCTTCAAGGGGCTCTCCTCCTTCCGCGACCTTTCGCAGCAGACGATAGGAGAGGTCGTCTCTCCAGATGGTCTGCATCGCACGATACAGCGCGTCGACACCCGGCGGCCCCGCGACAATGACATCCTTGCCGCCGTCCATCCACCTGTGGGTCATCAGGTCGAAGAAGCCCGTCGAATGATCCTGGTGCAGGTGGGTGAACAGAATGGCCGCTATGTCTTTGTAGCCGAACTGCGTGGTGCCGTCCTTGTCCGGCTCGGCCTTCAGGAAACCCTGGAAAGCAGCGACGCCGGTATCAACGACGTAGTACATCCCGTTGTGCTGGATCGCCGTGCACGAGGAACTCACCCTGCCCAGGCTGTAGTTGGGGCTGGCAGTCCCTATCGTGATCACGCTGAAGTCTTGGGCGTGTGAGTAGGACGGCGCCACAGGGGGGTGTTTGATCAGTGTGCGATCCGTCACCAACTCGTCACCCCACCATCCACGAACAGAGTGTGCCCGGTGAAGAAGTCCGAGGCGCTGGAGGCCAGAAAGATGGCAGGACCGACAAGACCCCCCAACGCCCTGGCATGCTTGATCCCTTGGCAGTTGGGTCCGATGACCAACGCCGTCTTGTCCTCCAAGGAGAACATGTCTCTGTAGCTGTTCAATCCATCCTCCTATCTAGTGTGGCGGCCACGGAGACCCCCATCATCTTCGGCCGAGCGCAGCCGCGATCTGCTCCTCGCTCCTGAAGTCCTCCTTGCCGGACTTGTCCAGATGGAGGACCTCGGAAAGAGGACGTATCTGCTTGGGCTGAGGCTGGAAATCTGAGTATCCGACGGCCATCATCTCGTACACCCTCAGATCCTGAGGAATGCCCAGTAGCTCTTTGATCTTGGGTGAGTTGCTAGGGAATGAGGCCGCCGATACGAGCTTCGAGCCGAGTCCGAGGCTCGTAGCAGCGAGCAGCATGTGCTCGAGGGCGGCGGCCAGCGAGGTCGTGGAGGCAGATGCCCAGTACTCAGCGTCGCCCTGGATGTGGGGGGGGCCGAAGCCTCTCACCCTGAGGTCTCCAAGTACCAGGATGAAGACGGGCGCCGTCCGGAAACCCAGGGGATCCTTGGCCGCTCCGCCGACCGACGCCGGTGGTGGTGAGGGCCGCGCGCCTGGCGGCACGCCGGGGGGTGCGCCGGCGGCGATGATCGAGGTGATCTCGTCCCGCAGCCCCTGGTCTCGTATGGCGACGAACTCCCAGAGTTGGGAATTGAAGGCCGACGGAGCATACCTGGCCGCGTCGACTATCTTCTCGATGTAGTCGTCCGACACGGGGTCGACACGGAAGTGCCAGTGGGTACGCCTCGTCTTCACCAGGTCCATGAAGCTCTCGTAATCCATCATCCACTCCCTGTCTTGAGGCACTCGGACGCAGAACCCCTATGGTCGAAACTGCCGCGCATGGAGATCCGCATACATCCCTCCCTTGGCCAGTAGCTCCTTGTGGATCCCCCGCTCGACAATGCGCCCCTCGTCTATGACCAAGATCTGGTCGGCGCGACGGATCGTCGAAAGTCTGTGAGCGATCACGAGAGCGGTCCGATCCTCCATGATCCGCTCCAGGGCCGTCTGGATGATCATCTCGGTGCGCGTGTCGACGCTCGCCGTGGCCTCGTCGAGCACGAGGATGAGCGGGTCGTGCACGACCGCCCTGGCAAAAGAGACCAACTGCCGTTGGCCTTGGCTCAGGTTGGAGCCCCTCTCCCCGACCGGGTGACCGTAGCCGTCCGACAGTCTGTCGATAAACGCGTCGGCCCCCGCCACTCTGGCGGCCTCTTCGATCTCCTCGTCGGTCGCGTCGAGGCGACCGTAGCGGATATTCTCGGCGATACTGCCCGAGAAGAGGAACGGCTCCTGCAGGACCAGGGCGATGCGAGAGCGAAGCGATTCCTGGGTCACTTCGCGTACGTCGACGCCGTCCACGAGCACCGCGCCCTCGTCGACGTCGTAGAACCGGAGGAGGAGGTTGGCGATGGTGCTCTTTCCCCCGCCAGTGGGCCCCACGATGGCCAGGGTCTGCCCGCGGGCAGCGACGAAGCTCACATGGTCGAGTACCGGCTCGTTCGGTAGGTAGCGGAAGGAGACGTCGTCGAACTCGATCCTACCCTCACGCCTGGGCGCCTCACTCCCCGCGGTGGCAACAGCCCCCACAGAATCGAGATCCGTCGCCCCTGGCCGGTCCTTGACTTGGGGCTCCTCGTCGACGAGTTCGAAGATCCGTTCCGCAGCCGCCAATGAAGACTGGAGTTGAGCGTAGAACGTCGACACGGTCTGTAGAGGTCGGAAGAACTGTTGCACGTAGGCCAAGAAGGCCACCACGACCCCAACGCTCACGAGGGGAGGCTGCCGCAGCGCCAGGTAGCCCCCGAAAGCCGCGACGATGGCCATCGCCAGCATCCCCAGGACGTCGAGCACAGGCATGAACGCGCTGGTCACGGTGACCGCCGTGACGTTGGCATCGCGATTGAGGGCGTTGAGCGCGCGGAATCTCTCCATCGTGATGTCCGTCCGATTGAAGGCCTGAGTGACCCGCACGGCGGCTATATCCTCTTGAAGGTTCGCGCTCACGTCGCCGATGGTCTGTCGGGTACGCCGGAACGAGCGCCTGGCCAGCCGTCCGAACACACTCGACACCCCGAACGTGAGCGGCACCACGACGAACGTGGCGAGCGCCAGCCTCCAATCCAACACGAGCATGGCGATACTGATACCGGCCAGACCGAAGAGACCGCCGATGGTCTGGCTGAGCGCACCCGGCGACAGGGTCCGGTCGAGAGTCTGCACGTCGTTGATCAGCCTGCTCATGAGGTCGCCGGTATCGTTGCGGTGGAAGAACGCGAGATCGAGCCTCTGGAGGGTAGTGAAGACCTGAGAACGGAACCGCAGCATCACCCTCTGGCCTATCCGTCCAAGAAGTCGCTCCTGCGTCCTGTTGGTCACGTACGTCATGACATAGGAGGCCAAGACGAAGAACATGAGGAGGCTCAGCAGCTTGAGCTCTCCCCGGGCGATGGCGGTGTCGATGGACCGTCCGATGAGATACGGGCCGGCTGCCGTCAGCCCCGCTCCGACCATGACCACGAGTATCCCCAGGGCGATCGCCCGGTGCATGTCTTTCATGTAGAACCACATCCGTCTCAAGACGTGGCTGGCGTCGCCGGCGCGTTCGTCCGCTCCGAGCGGGATCATCCCCGGCCGTCTCATCGGTCTTCCTCCCGCTCGAGCTGGGAGTCTACGATGTCGCCGTAGAGGGGGCTGTCGCGGAGAAGGTCGTCGTGGATCCCTTCGGCCACGATCTCTCCGCGGTCCATCACCAGGATGCGGTCAGCTCTCAGAACGGTGGATATACGTTGCGCGATGATGAGGGACGTTCGATCCACCATCAACTCCTCGAGCGCTCTCTGCAGGGAGTGCTCCGTCTCTGCGTCCACGGCGCTGGTGGCATCGTCCAGGAGCAGAACCCGGGGGTCCACGAGCAGGGTCCGAGCGATGGAGAGCCGCTGGCGCTGACCACCCGACAGAGTCGACCCCCGCTCCCCCACTTTGGTGTCGTATCCGTCCGGGAGGCCCCGGATGAAGGCGTGGGCCTGCGCGGCTTGGGCAGCCCGTACGATCTCCTCCTCGGCGGCATCCGGACGACCGAAGGCGATGTTCTCGCGGATGCTCCCCCCGAAGAGCGTGGCCTCCTGAAGGACGATGCCGATGCGTGCGCGTAGACTGGCCAGGGTCACGTCGCGTACATCGATGCCGTCGATCCGGATCGCACCTTCGCTGACGTCGTAGAACCGGGGCACCAGGTTGATCAAGGTGGACTTCCCGGAACCGGTGGTCCCCACCACGGCCACCCTTTCGCCGGGCCGGATCTCGACGCTCACGTCTTTGAGCACGTCCTCTTGTTGGCCTGCGTAGCGGAAGGAGACATGGTCGAAACTCAGCCGTCCCTCGACGGGACCCAATCCAGCCGCTCCCGGTTCATCGGGGACCTCGCTTTCCGCGTCGAGCACCTCGAAGACCCGGACCGCACTGGCACCCGCGCGCGAGGTCAGGCCCCCGACCATGCCCAAGGGGAACACCTGTGTCAGCATGAAGGCCAGATACGTCGTGAAGGCCACCAGCGTCCCCAGGCTCATCTTGCCGGCGATCACGAGGGAGCCCCCGTACCAGACGACCGCCAGGTTCCCAAGACTGCCCGACAGGAGCATGACCGGCATTATGGCCGACATGGCCATCAGAACCCGCAGACTCTGCCTGTAAAGACGGTCGTTGGCGTTCTCATAACGACCCTTCTCGTACCCCTCGCGACCGAAGGCCTTCACCACTGCCACCCCGGCCAGATTCTCCTGCAAGATGGCGAGGATGCCCCCCCACAACTGCTGCATGCCGGTATGCAGCGGGAAGATCCGGGTGACCAAGACATAGAACACGGCAAAGATGACCACCACAGAGGCGAACGTCACGCCGGCCAACCGTGGTTCGAGCACTATCAGGAGGATGAACGTCCCCAGCATGGTGATCAGCGCTGAGACCAGACTGATCAGGCCCATGCCCATGAATTGACGGACATTCTCCACGTCTGAGGTCATCCGGGTCATCAGTTGACCCGTCTGCGCCCTGTCGTGATAGCTGAACGAGAGCCGGTGGAGTTTCTCGAAGAGATCGTTGCGTAGGTCGAACGCGACGCCCTGGCTCGCCTTCTCGGCAAGGTAGCCCTGGAGGAACGAGAAGAGTCCCCGGACCAGAGCGACGCCGAAAAGCGCCGCGGAGGGGATCACCACCCAGCGCCAGTCCTGTCTCTCGATCCCCCTGTCGATGAGCAGACGGATGAACTGCGGCGAGACGAGGGTCGCTCCCGCAGCCAGCACTACCGAGACAACCGCACCGGTCGAGGTGGGCAGGTAGGGCCTCAGATACTTGATCGACCGGCCAAGCTCACCGAAGAAGCCGCGTCGCTCAGACCCCGACCGACTCATATGCGGACACCGTGCCGCGTTCCAGGCTTCATCGGGTCCCCGTGTCCCTCACCAGACGCACGTAGTTGTAGATGCGGATGGCGTCACCCTGGGGTCCCCTTCCGAAGGGGAACTGGGTCGGATCCCCCACCTTGGGATCCGAGCGTTGGGCACCGGCACCGTGCACGTCCATCCACTGTCCGCCGTCGGCGGAGGTGTTGGCCGGTGGCCCACTTGGGACCGCGGCTCCCGGCGCTGCAGGGCCCGGTGGCGGACCGGCTCCGGGCACCATGTACCCCATCGCCCGGCCGAAGGCCATGTAGTCGGCCGTATCCGCCCGACCGCCGTCACCCATATGAGTGGTGCTCGTCCAGTAGCAGGGGTAGTCGAGCTGACCGGCTTCGTTGGTTATCTGGGTGCACTCGAAGAGCGGATCGATGGCCGCCGACTGAGTAGTATCCGGAGAGCGGGTGTAGTCGATGATGCTCTGTAGTTCTTTGACATCGGGCATACGCCAGTCGTCGTGGCCCATATAGTTCTCGGCGTTCATCTGCTGGACCCAGGCCAGGCCTTCTTTCCAATCCAGGCCCGTACCGCTGTCGGCCTGCGTCCACATGAGGCCGGTGGCCTTGTCGGTGATGGTGCCGTCCCCGTTATCGACGAAGTCGTTCATGCCGTAGTCGGGATTGCCCCGCACGCACTGGACCGAGAACTTCTTCACCGCCCCGTTCGGCATCTGCAAGCCGTAGCCTTTGATACGGCCGTCGGCGAAGTTGACCCCGAACATGGTCTCGGCACCGCCCATGGTGGTGGAGGCGTACTTGGTGGTGGAGGCGTATTGCGTGTCGATGATGCGCTCGCCGGCGCTGGTGTCACCGTAGGCGAAGGCAAAAGCCTCGATGTCGATGAAGGGGACAAGTCCGGTGGTGTCGGTGCCCATGGGGTTGGGGTCGGTGCCCACGAACAGGATGAGGGAGTAGGCCTCCTTGATGCTGGGCAGACGCCAGTCGTCGAAGCCGCCGTACTTCTCGGCGTTCAGAGTGGCAGGGTAGGCCATCGCCTCGTCCCAGGTCATCTCGTCCGCGTAGTCGATGACGCCGTCTCCGTTGGTATCGGTCGTCTGCTGCCAAGTCAGACCGGTGACGTTGTCATGAACGGTGAGCCCATCGTCCGAGAGGGTGTAGCTGGGCTGGTCGCCGGTGTATTGCGCATCCTGGCCGTAGAAAGCGGCGCCCGGAGCGGGAGCCGGGATCTCGGAGATGGTGTCATAACAGGCCGTTTGGGCCGTGTCTACGATGGCGTAGGGGAATGCCGACCTAGGGACAGGGGAACCGGTCTTGGGTGAGACGACAGTGGTGACGCTCTCCACCGTCGCAGCGACCTCCTCGTCACCACCGCAGGCGACCAACCCGGTCGCCACGAGGACGACAATCACAAGGCCGAGCGGAATGCCTGCCAGGTGCTTCAAGATCTGTCCGACATATTTCATCGCTACCGCTCCTCCCGCACTTCGATTCCTACAGCGCTCTCTTGAGACCGTCGGTGACAGAGGTGGCCCGCCCCGCGAATCCCCCGGGCCCTGAGAGTCCACCGGACCGACTCCTCGTCGACAGACCCTGCCCGGAAGTGAGTCAGCGCCAGGTGCTTGATTCTCAGCCTGAACTGACGGTCGAGTTCGCTCACGGAGATCATCTTGCAGCCGAAGGCACCCGCGCGCACATCGTCCGTCCATCCCATATATCATCGATTGATACATGCGTATCGCTATCTTGATGTAGCACCACTCCTTCTTGATGTACGGCGGTATCCGTGCGTCAAGGTCTAGATCGAGTGCCGCGGCCGCCTCGGGGTTCCGAGGGTCCGCACCGCACGGACGTAGTTGAAGATCCTGATCGTGTCCTTCTGGGGACCGCCACCCTCCAGATAGCAGGCCGGATCACCGACCATGGGATCGGAGCGCATCGCCCCGGCTCCGTGCACGTCGTATTCGTCCTCCGGTCGAGCCGACGTCTTGCCCGTGGCCTTGCCGAACGCGATGTACACAGCCTGGCCGGGCATGTCGATGAAGGGCGTGCTGCTCCAGAACCAGCCCTTGGGATCGCTCATGTGGAATATGGGATCGATCGCCGGGATGAAGTCGTAGTCGACGATGCTGTGGAGTTCCTTCTGGTCGGGCAGCCGCCAATCGTCATAGCCGGCCAACTCCAGATGCTCGGCGTAGTCGAGAGCGTCCCTCCAGTTGCGGCCCTTGCCGTCATCGGCCTTCTGCCACATCAGTCCCGTCGCCCGGTCGCTGATGGTCCCATCGCCATTGTCGACGAACTCGTTCACGCCATAGACCGGCCCCCGCACGCAGCGGATACACCAGGTCTGAAGGCCGTTGTAGGGATGGTTCTCCTTGGGATAGCTCTTGATGCGACCGTCGGTGAAGTTGTATCCGAAGAAAGTGGGTGATATATGCATCTTCCCCGGTTCGATCTGCTTCTCCCCGAAATCCATCCACCAGTCGGAAAACAGCACCGACTTCGAGATGTATGAGGTGGTCGTGATGAGTTGGGAATCGATCTCCCGATAGCCGTCGATGTTCGCTGGGCCGTAGGTGAGATCGAAGAAGTCCGCGTCGAAGTATGGCCTGCGAGGCCTCATGGTGCCATTGGCATCCACCAATGAGATGAGTTCCTTGATGCTCGGGACCCGCCAGTCGCCGTGCCCGCCCAGATCGAGGTTCCTCGCGTAGTCCTCTCCCTCGTACCAGGTGATGCGGCCCTCGAGTGAATCGGCTCGAGCGTCGGTCGTCTTCTGCCACATGAGCCCGGTGTTCAGGTCAGAGACGGTGCCGTCGCCGTTGTCCCGGTAGGACGGTTCGAGACCCGGATAGTGGGCATCTTGGCCGTAGTAGGGGTCCCCTCGCTCGGGGCGGGTCATCTCCCCCTGGGGGCCGAAGAACCGCTTCATGTTCGTACCGACGATGGGATACCGCAGACCGCTCAACGTGTCCTCCTCCTCTAGCCCCAACTCAGCATCAATGGTTCACTCTTGTCCGGACTCACGGTGATCGCGTCCACCGGGCAATCGAACTCACAGAAATGGCAGAGAATGCAGTCGCCTGGATACCTGATGACCGCCACACCCTGCTCGTCGTCCATCCGGATCACGTCCATCGCGCAACTGTCCACGCAGGCAGCGCAGCCTATGCAGATATCAGCGTCTATGCGTTCAATCGCCACCTTGCCTCCCTTCGACCGACTCCCCCGGGAACCGAAGCGGGTATCTCTCCTTGTAGGGAACGGACAGGTCCGGCCACCACTCCTGGGGGATGGGGCGCTTCGACGCGGTCATGTCTCCTCCCACGGAGCCCACCGTGACCCAGCAGAGCCATCCCGGATCGTCTCGGAGCGGATAGTCCTCTCGGTAGTGAGTGCCGCGACTCTCTGTGCGGAAGAGCGCGGCCCGAAGCTTCATCTCGGCGTTGAGCACCATGTTGCGAGTCTCGTGAGCCTTGCGCAGGTCGTGCGGATCGCGGGCGTAGAGCTTGGGTACCAGGTGGTCGCGGAAGAACTCCACGTTGACCAGAGCCGCCTGCAGCCGATCGGCCTTCTTGACACCCAGCACGTAGTACGGGGCGACCGCGTTGCGCAGCATCTGCGTCACCCAGTCGGGGCTGAAACCGCCCCGCCGCAATGCCGGTGCCTGGGCGGCCTGGGTAAGTTCAGCCGTCAAGGCGGGGTCCACCGATCCCTTCTCGTTTTCGGCAGCAAAGCGCGCGGCACCGATGCCCGCCCGCTCTCCTGTCACCGCGGCCCCGGGCAACCCCCAGCCTCCCCCAGGATAGGCGGCCCCGAGATGATGGGTGCCGCAGGATTCGCCGGCAGTGAACAGCCCGGGGATCGAACTGGAGCAGTAGGAGTCGATAGGCCACACCCCCTCGCCCGCGCCTCCGTAGCCAAGTCCCGCGCCTCCGACGACATAGTGAGGTCCGGCCGCGCCCGGGCCCGCCCCTGGCCCGGGCGCGGCCAGGGGCGCCCGACCCGCGTGCGCTTCGAGTTCCGGTCGGATGTCCAGCGGTCCGAGACGATGGATCGTGCCGCCCTCGGCATTGACCATCTCGCGTCCCATCATCCTGCCGGGAGGTCTGATCATCCGGCTGTAGCCCACATCAGCGGGATGGTCGACCCCGGTCTCGTGCGTGTCGATGAACTCCTTGCCGGTGATCTCCGCACCCGCCCGATACGCCATCGCCGTGCCGTCACCGGTCACCGAAGCTATCGGGAACCCGTAAGGCTTGAAACTACCCGCCCCCGTACAAAGCACGGTCGCTTTCGCCTTGAAGACGTGGGTCATCTCCTCGACCGTCGACACACCTACAGCCCCGAGGACTCGGTCGTTCGCCAGGATCAGATCCGTGACCATGACCCGATCGACGATGGTCGCCCCGCTCAGCAGCACTTCCCGTCGCAAGATCGAAGACAGGCTGCCGTACTTGAGCTGCATGGCTTCGATGCCGCCGGGAGTGTTGAAGTTCGAAAGCACGTTCCCTTGTTCGTCTCGGTTGAACTCCACGCCCCACTTCAGTAGTTCCTCGAATATCCGCTTGGATTCGAGGATCACCGCCTCCGTCCATGTGCGATTGTTGAGGTACTCGCCGGCCAGCGCCACTTCGCTCATCCACTGCTCGAGTTGGTGGCCCTTCGCGGCAGGGTCGAAGACCATGATGCCCCTCGGAAAAGGCGTCGATCCAGACCTGCTGACATATCCCTTGTCGACCATGACCACGTCGGCACCGCGTTCACGCGCACGGATGGCGGCGAAGCAGCCCGCCATCCCTCCGCCGACGACCAGCACGTCTGTTTGCGTCACGACTTCCGCGATCTCGCGAGGGCTCGCTCCATTCATCTCGTCACTCCTCAACCCCAGCTCAAGACGAGCGGCGAGGCTTTGTGAGGGGTCACCGTGATAGCGTCCACCGGGCAATCCAGCGCGCATTGGTCGCAGATCATGCAGTCCTCGCCATAGCGGATGATCGCTTTCCCGGAGGCCGGGTCCATGCGGATCACGTCCATGGGACAACTGTCCACGCAGGCCCCGCATTCGATGCAGAGCTCCTCGTCGATCCTCTCGATGGCCATGCCGGCGCTCCTTTCTCGAAACAAGCCGCGACGACCCTGCGGCTCAGATGGCGGCGGTCAACCCGCCATCCACGTAGATGATCTGTCCCGTCACGTAGTCCGAAGCAGCCGCCGCCAGGAACACCACAGGCCCGACGATGTCGCCGGGTTGTGCCCAGCGTCCCAGAGGGATCCTCTCCCTCAGCTGTCCGGCCCCGGCAGGATCCGCGAGGATGCTTTCGGTGAGTACCGTCTCCACCACCGTGGGCGCGATCGCGTTCACGCAGACTCCGTGCTCAGCCCGTTCAGTGGCCAGAGCCCTCGTCATCGCGTCGAGGGCCCCCTTGCTCGAGCAGTAATCCGCTGCCCGACGGGTCCCGTATTTGCGCCCTTGTCCGTTCATTCCCCCGGCATCCTTATCGGATATCGGTCTTCATAGGGCCTGGACATGTCCGGCCACCAGTCCTCGGGTATCGGGCGCTTGAAGACCTCCATCCGTCCGTCTTCGCCCTTCTTCATGACCACCCACGCCAGCCACTCAGGATCCTGCCGCCGGGGGAAGTCTTCTCGGTAGTGACAGCCGCGGCTCTCTGTGCGGTACAAGGAGGAGCGCAATCGCATCTCGGCGTTCAGGATCATGTTCTTGGTCTCGTGGACTAGGCGCAGTTCGTGCTGGTCTCGAGCGTAGAGCATGGGCGCCAGATGGTCCCTGAAGAACTCCACGTTGGTCAGCGCGGCCTGGAGACGATCCCCATGTTTCACGTACATGACGTAGTAGGGGATCATCGTGTTCTGGAGCATCTGAGTGACCCAGCGGGGGCTGAAACCGCCCTTTCGGTCGAGCGGGTCGAGCACCCCGGCGGTCACGCGCCCGATCTCCGCGGATTCCGGGGTCGCATCCGTTGTTCCGGAGGCATACGCAGCCGCCCCGACTCCCGCGCGCGAACCCGTGACCGTACAGCCGAGGAGCGACATACCGATAGCCGCGTAGGTCGCGCCCGACTGCATGGTTCCTAGGCAGTCGCCGGCGGCATGGAGCCCTGGGATGTTCGTCGAGCAGTCCACGTCGGCCGGCCACAGCCCCTCGGCTTTGTGGACCGACATCCCCGAAGCGGCCCCGCCCACCAGAGCCTCTCCCTCGCCGTCCCCATAATCGACGCGGACAGGCGCCCGACCCGCATGAGCCTCGAAGTCGAGGTCGAGGAACAGCGTACCGACGGGCTCGAGTTCCGCGTCTTCGGCGTTGAATCTCCGTCCCCGCCGGGGCCGGCCCCCGTTGGGTACCCGGCCGAAACGACCGAAGCCCATGTGCCCCGCCCGATCGGCAGAGCCCATGTGCGGGTCGGCGAACTCCTTGCCCGTGATCTCGGCGCCGACTCGGTACGCCATGCAGTCCGCGTCAGAGGTAAGGTTGTTGATTGGCCAATTGGTGGGACGAAAGCCCCCCGCCCCGGCCGCGAGCACCACGGCCTTGGCACGGAAGACCACAAGTCCCTCGGTGTCCATCGGGATCCCCACGGCGCCCACGACAGCCCCGTCTTGCATGAGCAACTCGGCGACCATGGTTCGATCCACTACTGTGGCCCCACACGCGACCACCTTGCGCCTGAGGATCATGGAAGGCTCCCGCACGTCCAGCCCCGCGGCCCGGCAGGGACCGAGAGGCATACCCCCTCGGCGCAACTCTCCGGCCTCGTCCTTCTCGAACTCGATGCCCCATGAAGACAGCTCCCTATAGCAGGCGTAGGATTCCTCGAAACAGAGCCTCGTCCAGGCACGGTTGTTAAGGTGGTCGCCGTAGGTTTCGACCTGGTCCATCCAGGCGTCCAGGTCGTCCCCCCATTCGGGGTTGAAGACGCAGAAGCTGCCGGCGAAAGGCGTCTGACCCGACTTGCCCACATATCCCTTGTCGACGAGGATCACGGACGCGCCATTGTCTCGCGCCTTGATGGCGGCCATGCAACCGGCAAGACCGCCGCCGACAACCAGCACGTCCGCCGGAGGTGGCCCCTGTGGAGGTGCTCCATTCTCGTTCATCGGTCCTCCGTGGCCAGCGTGGATTATGCAACATGCGGCCCGGGCTCGATCCCGGGCCGCATGTTGCCGTTGTTCGGATCGGTTACTGGCTGAGCCAGGCCAGATCGAACCGCGCGTTGGGTGCGTTCGCGTAGAAGAAATCCATGTTGTTCAAAGTGCTGGAATCGTAGGCCGAAACAAAGAGGTTTATCCACAGGGGCACCATCATGACATCGTCGTACGCGGCCTTCTCCATCTCGACCAGGATCGGGGTGGCGTCGTTCAGGTCCTCCTTGGCAAGAGCCTCGTTCAGCCATGGGGTCCAACCGTCGGGGCGCTTGATGCCGGGGAAGAAGATGGTCTGCTCGGAAAGCGTCTCATTCACACCGTTGAGGACGTTGGGCGAACCTCCCCGCTGCCCCTCGAGGCGCAGGCCGTTGCCTGCCGGAGGTTCGAAGCTCGCCTGGTTGAAGGCAGGACCTGCAAGTCCTTCAGGTTCGAGGGTTATCCCTATCTCGCCCAAGCTCGCCTGAAGAGCGGCGATCATGTCCGGCGGGGTCCGGTTCGAGTCATACGTCAGAGTGACCGTCATGCCATCGGCGTGACCCGCATCGGCGATCAGTTGCTTCGCTTTGGCCAGATCATACGTACGCGGCGTCGTGCCGGGATCGGTGATGTCATGGATCCCCTTGCAGATCTCGTAGGAGGGGACCAGGAAACCAAGACCGACGGTCTGGCAGATGCTTTCCTTGTCGATGGCATACTCCAGGGCCTGACGCATCCTGATGTCGGTCCACACGGAGTTGGGATCAGTGGTGTTCATCTCCAGCATGATGGTAGGTCCGTAGAAGCTCTGGAGGTCGTATTTGCCCTCCTTCTGAAGGTCGGCCGCGCTGATCGGATCGACGTTGTTGAGCGCGTCCACCTCGCCGGCTCGTAGCGCCGCCAACGCGGTGTTGGCATCGAGGATCTGCGTGATCTCGACCCCGTCCAAATACGGGTAATCCTTATCCCAGTAGTCCGGGTTCTTCTCGAGGATCATCGGCTGGTTCATGGTGAACTCTTTGAGGATCCAGGGACCCGTTCCGACCGGATGGGTGTACATGTATTCCTCGCCGTTCTCCTGGAAGGCGGTGGGTGAGAAGACGAAGCCGGCACCCCTGCCCAGGTTCGGCAAGATCTGATTGTCGAACTGCTTCAGATTGACCTTCAAAGTCAGCGGATCGACGACTTCGACCGAACTGACCTGGGCGAACGTCGGATCCTTGCCTATCAGCATGTCCCAACAGAACTTGACCGCATCGGCGTTGAAGTCGGTGCCATCGTGGAACTTGACACCTTCGCGCAGATGGAACGTGTAGGAGAGTTTGTCCGGGGCCAGATCCCAGCTGGTGGCAAGCACCGGCTCGTAGACCCCCACCTCTGCCGTCGGCCGGAGGAGTCCCTGCTGGAACTGCGCCTGGTACCACTGGTCACCGTGGATCACGGTGGCGGGGAAACCGAAACGAGCTGCTGTCTCGCTCGAGTTCACGACCAAGACTCCTCCGCGCTGCGGCCCTCCGGCTGCAGTCGTGTCGGTTCCCGCGGTGGTCTCGGTCCCTCCCCCGGCCGTCGTCTCGGTACCACCGGCAGTGGTGGTCGTTTCTGCTGAGTCGCCGCAGCCCGCGACCACGAACATCGCCGTGACAAGCACCGCCGCGAGTATCAACCATCTGAGCTTGCGCATACTGTTGCCTCCCCTTTCCTTGTCGCCCCGTCCGGGCACATTGGAACCACATCCGTCGCTGAATGCTTCTGCATACCATCACCGCTCCCCAACATGGGTGGCTTCAGACCGTCCGCCCCCTTTCCCCCCTTGGCTCGACAAGCCGCATGTATCCCTCTCCAGCACCTTCGGAGCTAGGCATGATGACAAGACACCTCGTGGCCTTCGGCGACTTCCCTGAGCACTGGCGCCTGCTGGGCACATTCCGGCGTGGCCAGGGGACACCGTGGGTGAAACGTGCAGCCCGAAGGCGGGCTGATCGGGCTCGGTATCTCACCCTTGACGAGAGAGAGATCACGCCCCTCCTCCACGAACGGATCGGGGATAGGGATGGCGGCAAGAAGCGCCTGGGTGTATGGATGCCGAGGATCTTCATAGAGCCTGTCAGACTCGGTCAACTCCACGATCCGGCCCAAGTACATGACCGCGATCCGGTCACTCACATGCCGCACCACCGCCAGGTCATGGGCGATGAAGATGTAGGCCAACCCACCCAGGCCCTCCTGTAGTTCCTGAAGGAGGTTCATGATCTGGGCCTGCATGGAGACATCGAGAGCAGACACCGGCTCATCGCAGATGATGAGCGAAGGTTCGCAGGCCAGGGCTCGGGCGATTCCGATACGCTGGCGCTGCCCTCCCGAGAATTCGTGAGGCACGCGGTCCATCATGCAGGGGTCGAGTCCGACGAGACCGAACAACTCCTCCACCCGTTCCCTGCGGGGAAGACCGTTGCCTTCACGCCGGTGGATGCGCAGCGGTTCGCCCACGATGCTACCGGCGCTCTGTCGAGGGTCCAGGGATCCGCTCGGATCCTGGAAGATGAGGCTCATCCGCCTGCGGATGCCTCGGAGATGCCGGTCGCTGAGGTGGGTGATGTCTTGGCCTTCGAAGCATATACTCCCGGAAGTGGGTTCATACAGCCGGATGATCGAACGGCCCACGGTAGTCTTGCCGCAGCCGCTCTCCCCCACCAAGCCGAGGGTCTCTCCGCGATGCACAGTGAAACTGACCCCATCCACAGCCTTCACCGTGCCGATCTTGCGCTTCAAAGGGCCGTGGGTCACGGGAAAATGGACGGCAAGGTCGGTGACCGTGAGAACGCTCTCCGTACTAAGCGAGCACTTGCTCACGGGTCACCTCCTCTAGGTTCACGTAGCAGCGCGCCGCGTGACCGGGCTCCACTTCTTCGAGGTTCGGCCAGGCATCTTGCCGACATCGGTCGATGACGAAGGGGCACCGCGATAGAAAGGCGCAGGTGCCGGGCATCCCGATCAGATTGGGGGGCATCCCGTCGATGGGGATAAGACGAGAGCCGTGCTTCTCGTCCAAGCGAGGCACCGACCTGAGCAGCCCCAGGGTGTAGGGGTGGCGAGGCCGGCCGAAGATCTGCCTGGTCGTACCGGATTCAACCACCCGTCCCGCGTACATAACGTAGATCCGTTGAGCGTAGCGGGCCACCACTCCGAGGTTGTGCGTCACGATCACCAGGGAGGCCTCGAAGCGCTCCACCAAGTCTTTCATCAGTTGGAGCATCTGTGCCTGTGTGGTGACATCGAGAGCTGTGGTGGGCTCGTCGGCGATGAGGACCCTGGGGTTGCAGCACAGGCCCATTGCGATCATCACCCTCTGGCACATGCCCCCCGAGAACTGGTGCGGATAGTCGTCCATACGCCTCTCCGCACCCGGGATACCCACCATCTTGAGCAGTTCGATAGCTCGCTCGCGGGCTTCGCGCCTGCTCAGTTGGCAGTGCGCCCGAGCCTGCTCCATGAGTTGGTCACCGATCTTGAGAACCGGGTTGAGAGAACTCATGGGCTCCTGGAAGACCATGGCGATCTTGCCACCGCGCACCGCGCGCATCTCCGGACCGTTCTTCTTGAACTGGAGGAGATCGTGACCTTCGAAGAGCACCTGGCCGCCGGAGATGCGCCCGGGTGGGACCGACACCAGTTGCATGATCGCCAATTGACTGGCGGACTTGCCGCAGCCGGACTCGCCCACCATGCCTACGATCTCGTTGTCGTTCAGGTGGTAGCTCACGCCGTCGACGGCCTTGACCGTTCCGACGGGAGTCCGGAACTCGACCTTGAGGTCTCTCACCTCGAGGAGGTGCTTCATAGGGATCACCCCATCCCTCTGAGGCGTGGATCGAGAACGTCACGCAACCCGTCTCCGGCCATGTTGAAGGCAAAGACCGTGATCATGATGGCCAGACCCGGCGCCAACGAGAGTACTGGGTTCGTCAGAAGATAGCGGTAGCCCTCGTTCACCATGGCACCCCAGGCTGCCCCTGGAGGATCGATCCCGATGCCCAAGAAGCTCAGGCCTGCCTCGGCCAGGATGGCGAAACCGATCTGCATCGTGCCGAAGGCGAGCACCGGGGGGAATGCGTTCGGGATGACATGACTGAGTATTACTCTGTTGCCCCGTGCCCCCATACTCCGCAAGGAAGCCACGTAGTCCTTCTCTTTGATCGACAAGGTCTGCGCATTCATCAGCCGTGCATAGGGAGGAATCATGCTGATCCCCAGGGCGACCACCACGTTCTTGAGGCCACCCCCGAGCAGAGCCGCCAGAGTCAGAGCGAGCAAGATCATTGGAAGAGTCATGAGGGCGTCGATGATCCGCATGATCGTCGACTGGACCCAGCCTCCCACGTAGCCGGCCACAGCTCCCATCGCCATGCCGATGGCTCCCGACATCGCCACTGCTATCAGCCCCACGATCAGAGACGTGCGAGCCCCATAGATGAGCCGGCTGAGCGTGTCGCGACCCAGTGTGTCGGTGCCGAGGGGATGTGACCACGAGGGCGATGCCTTGGCGTTCTTGAGATCCTGCCCGTAAGGATCGTGCGGGGCGACCAAGGGCGCAAACACCGCGATCAACACCAGAAGGATCACGACCACGACCCCGAACATGAAGAGTTTGCGTCGGAGCAGTTGCTGGAGAGCCAATCTGCCCGGACTGATCCGACGCGGAACGTCGACACACACCGGTGCAGCCGCCTGCTGAGAAGCAGTGGGGACCTTGTCCTTCATCGTATCCTCACCCTGGGGTCGAGCCAACCGTAAGAGAGATCCGTGACAAGGTTGGTGATCACCACCATGACCGCCACCACTAGGACTACGCCTTGAACGATGGCGTAGTCCTTGGTAAAGAGAGCCTCCACGGCGAGCCTCCCCATCCCGGGTATGTTGAACACCATCTCGATCAGCACGGAGCCACCGAGGATCATTGGAACGGCCATCCCGCCAAGGGTGACCACCGGCAGGATGCCGTTCTTGATGATATGTTTGGTTACCACGCGCCGCTCACGCAGGCCCTTCGCCCAAGCGGTCCGAACGTAGTCTTGGTGGACGATGTCGAGCATGGACGCCCTAGTCGTTCGCGTTGCCCCGGCAAGCGGTCCAAGAGCGAGACAGAACACGGGCAAGATCATCTGCTGCAGACTCTTGCCGAGGTCGTCAAACGGGGACGTGAAGCCTTGGACCGGGAGCCAGCCCAGCCTGAGGCTGAAGAAGTAGACAAGCAGGATCCCCACCCAGAAGATCGGCGCGGTTATCCCGATGTTGGCCAACACAGTGATCGTGCTGTCGAGCCACTTCCCCCGCCGAATCGCGCTGATGATCCCGGCGGGTATGCCTATGAGGTGGGCTACGATGAAGGAGACGAACCCCAGGTATATGGTCACGGGCAACGCCCGGCCCATCTCAGCTGCTACCGTGGTCCCCCGGAAGATGGACTCGCCCAGGTCCCCAGTGAGCGCGTTGCCAAGCCAGCGCACGTATTGTTCAGGCACCGACCTGTCTAGACCGAATTCGTGGCGCAGGGCCTCGACCTCCTCGGCACTGGTGGTACGCGCGTACGTGTCCGATGAGATGTAGAGAAGGATCGGGTCGCCCGGTAGCCACCGCATCACCGCGAAGATCATGAACGTCGAGAGGATGAGCACCACGATGGCCTGCAGAATCCGTCGGATGAGATATCCGGTCATCGTCCCCTGCCTCCGTCGGTGCCGAAGCACACCGGCGCCCGCAGGGGGTACGAGCAGACGCCGGTGACGCCCGGCAGGATGAAGGGGGGAAGGTCAGAAAGATAGATGCACCTTCGGAGACGTTTTCCACAGTCCGTGCTCATCGTCTTAGAGATTCCTCCCAGGATGCTTCGGGATCGAATCCTCCCAATGGATGCCCCAGATGTCGGGTCGCCCGTTCATGAACATGCGCTCGTGAGGAACGGGAAGGTCCCAGATGCGGGCGGCGTTGCCGCCGAGCAGCAGGTTGATCTCATCCTGGGTCACCCAGTCCCTCAGCCGGTCGACCTGGTGCAGCGACCAGCCCCACCAGTCGATCTGGTAGGTGGGCACCCGGACCCAGCGCTTCATGGCCGTCGAGAAGGTCGGAGCACTACCCCCTTGGTTGCCCACGATGTACTGCGGCACGTGGCCGTAGTCGCCACCCCAGATGAGCTGGGTGATGCCGACGTTGGGATCCTTGAGGGCGATCTCGTAGCACTCGACCGGCCAGGAACCGGTCTCGAGGAAGATGTTGCTCCCACCCGGACCGATAGCCCGACCGGCGATGGCACAGGCCTTCCGTACGACGGCAGCCCCCTCTACATAGGAGCCTATCGAGTAGCCTCCGTGGTTGAAGATGATGGGGACTTCCGGGTACTCCATTGAGATGCGCGTGAGAAGAGCATAGACATCCCACTCGAATCCCCACGCGAAATCGTGGAAGTCGATCGAGACCCCGTACTTCTGAGCCAGCTCGCAGAACGTGCGGTATTCGTTGAGGCGCTCCGCGAACGTGTAGACCTTCTTCTCGTCCATATCCCGAGGCACGAACTCCCCGATACCGATGAACTTGCCGGTCTTGAGCGCGTCTTCGACCTCTTGGGCGGCGTCATCGAGGTTCCACGTGGCTTCGCCCCGGGAGCACTTGATACGGAGTTTCATGTCGGCGCAGAAAGCCCGGAACTTGTCCGGGTACCGGTCCACGAGCTCGGCCTGGCTCTCGTTGGTGTTGCCCACCTGACTCGGCTTCAGCAGACACATGTCCACGCCATAGCGTTCCATGTCGTAGAGAGTGAGCGGAGAATTGTCGAAGTACTCGACTTCTCCCTCGGAGAAGGTGTTCGTCAAGCCGCCGAAGTAGTCTCCGGGTGGTTGCCCCTTCGACTTGTACAGAGTAGTGATATGAGCATGAGCCTCCACCACGAAACGGCCGGCTGCTCTCATCGAACCCTACCCCCCTTACTCTCGGACCTCGGTGAGTATCGTCAGTCGATATGAATGTATCAGTGAACGACTCCACTGTGATACATCAGGGTTGGTTTGTCAAGCCGCATGGGTCGGGGGTGGATCGGGCGCAGCAATCGCCCGGCATGCAGGGCTATTCGACTCGCGCTGAGTAACCCAGGAACGCGGAGAGACCCGCCGCCGCCTCCCGCACGGCCTCAGCGTGCGCTTCCGCCTGCTCCGATGCGAAACGACCGGTTGGCGCCACCAACGAGATGGTGGCGACCACCATTCCCTCTTGGTCGCGCACCGGTGCTCCCACGGCACACACACCCATCGAGCGCTCCTCCAAGTCGAAAGCCACTCCCTCTTCCCTCACCCGCTGGAATTCGCGCAGGAGTGCTTCCGGGGCCACGATGGTCCGAGGCGTCAGCTTCTCGTGGGCCGCCAGCGCGATCCTCGCTATCTGCTCATCTGACTTGAACGCAGCGAAGATCTTCCCGTTCGAGTTCGCAGTATCTCCAATGATCCGTCCCACGGGGATCCGGGGGGAGGTGAAGGGCCTTTCCGTCCGGATCTCGTCCACGAGAACGGCCTGCCCGTCTATCTCAATAGCGAGGTTGACCGTCTCGCCCGACGTGGTCGCTAGACCTTGCAGAAACGGCCGTGCGACCCGCGCGAGTTCGGAGTAGCCCCGAGAGAGGTAGGTCAGTGCTACCGCTGCGGGACCAAGATGGTAGCGGCTGCTGGCGGAGTCGACCACCAGAAAACTCCCGGCCTCGAACGTGCGTACAAGCCGATAGGCGGTCGCCTTGGGGATGCCAATCGCGACCGCGATGTCGCCGACCGCCCACTCGGGGTGGTCGGCATCGAACAGGCCGAGGACTTGGAGCCCTTTCCAGAGCGCCTGGACGACGAAGGGTTCGGCTGCTTCCGCTCGGCGGTCCCCTTCCGCTCCCTCAACGCGCCTCGGCCTGCCCTTGGGCTGCCCAACGGCGTCCGACACCTGATACCTCCGCCCGAGTCGATCGAACATCACCATCGTATCGTCTCACGTCGCCCTGGACCTCAGTAGTGCCCTATCCCAGATGCGCGTTCCCGGTACCCACTGCCCTCCCCCAGGGGGTTCTTAGAAACGTTCGGCACGAGCTCCTTCGCTCAACCCCATCCCAAAAGGACCGACGAAACGAAACCCGGTGCAAGGTAGATCGCCTTTTCCGGGCACTCCAGGCACTGACCGCACAACATGCAGTCTTCCTTGTAGCGTATCTGCGCTTTCCTGGATCCCTTGTCCATACGGATCACATCCATAGGACAGTTGCGGACGCAGATCCCGCAGCCGTTGCACAGGGCCGGGTCTATGACCTCAATCGCCATCGCTGCGTCCTCCTTCTCGGTCCTCCCTGAGGCCCACCGCGGAAGCCTCGCCCGGCAGCCGCATCGGATACCTCTTGTCGTAGGGCTGCGCCGGATCGGGATGCCAGTCGGCGGGGATCGGCGTCTTCGTAGCCCGCATCTCTCCCGCCTCGTCCTTCAGCCGGACCCATGCCAGCCATCCGGCGTCGTCGCGTGCCGGATGGTCCTCCCGATAGTGCGTCCCCCGGCTCTCAGTGCGCGCCAGTGATGCCCGTAGTTTCATCTCGGCGCTCGCCACCATACTCCGGGTCTCGTGCACCAGACGCAATTCGTGGTCGTCGCGGGCGAACATCTTGGGAACGATCTGATCTCGTAGGAACTCCACCGTGTCGAGCGCCGCCCGAAGACGGTTCTCCTTCTTGATGTAGAGGACGAAGTAGGGAGCCAGCGCGTTCTGCAGCACCTGCGTCACCCAGCGCGGACTGAAGCCCCCTGCGCGTGCGAGAGGAGCCAGTAACCTCTCGCCGACCTCCCTCGTGATCCTCTCATCCAGCTTCGCGTCTTTGAGGCGCGAGGCCTCACGCCCAGCGCCGGCCCCCGCCCTCGCGCCGGTCACAGCTGCGTGCATGGTGGCGAAGCCGAACCCGGAGTACGATGCACCGACGAAATGGGTGCCGCAACTGTCTCCTGCTGTGAAAAGACCCGGGACCTCAGTCGCGCACTCGTCGCCCACGGGCACGATGCCGCCGGTGGCATGACCGAGCATCGAGCCGTGTGCCCCCGGACCGCTGAGGGGCCTCCTGTTCCCCCGGGGATCCTCGCCGAATAGGGGCGCGCGACCCTCGTGGGCTTCGTTCTCAGCGTCGATCCATCCGTGCCACGCCATGCCGCGCGTGGGCACCGGATCGCCCGCAGAGTTGAACACCTTCTTGTTGGGCCAGTCGCCTGACAGGGCGGCGGAATGCCCCGACGAGAAGAACAGGTACATCGGCGGCCAGCCGGGCTGCTCAGGATTCGTGAAGTGGGGGCTGAGGAATTCCTCGCCTGTCATGGTAGCTCCGACCCGGTAGGCCATCACATGACCGTCGGCTGTCAGTTCGTGGGTCGGATAGCCGAAAGGTCTGAACCCCCCGCCCCCCGCGCAGACGACGGTCGCCCTGGCACGGATCACCCGCAACTCGTTTCCGTCGATGGAGAACCCCGCAGCCCCGACGACCCGCCCCTCCTGCTTCAGCAGTTCGGTAACCATGAACCGATCGACGATCTTGGCTCCACTCCTCTTCACTTGCCTCCGCAGGACGTCCGGAAAACCGGGCAACCAGTGGACCACTTCGCTCACCAATGGGGGGAACTTGTCTCTGTCGGGTAGACCGGCGTTCTTCAGCGGATGGGGCAGACGGACGGTGTCTCCGTCCTTCTCGAGAAACCGTACCCCCCACGATCGGAGATCCTCGAACCGGGCGTACGATTCCCGAAAGACTATCTCGTTCCAACGACGGTTGTTGAGATATTCGCCGATGACGCTCACCTGACTCAGCCACTGCTCGAGATCGTGACCCCAATCAGGATTGAACACCGCTGTATCGCCGGCGTAGGGGGTCTCTCCCGACCGACTGACATACCCTTTGTCGACCAGGATGACTTCACTTCCCTGCTCGCGGGCCTTGACCGCTGCAAAGCAACCCGCCATGCCTCCGCCGATGACGAGAACATCGCAAGACGTCACGACTACTCCCTCTTCCGAGAAACGACCTGTCTCAGGATGGACGGCTCCTTCGTCCGCATGACCCGTCTTCCTGCATTGTCGGACTCATTTGACGAGTCCTCTAACTCATTCTATGAGTTTCGCAGCCACGCGTCAAGCTCGTCTCAAGGGTCCAGATCGTTCGCGGGGTCCGGGACTCGTCTAGATTCTGCCGAGGAAATGGTCGACCAGGTCGTCGAAACGGTCGAACGCCGGGTCGGCGGCCTCGACGCGACCGAACCCATATCGCGCGAAGGCAAACCCCATACCGGCCTTCTCTGCCGCGATCCGGTCCCCTTCGGTGTCACCTACATACACGGGGTGCACGAGGTCGGCTCTTCGACGCAGGTCGAGGAGCATGTAGGCCTTGCCCGACCCGGACGCGCCGTGGCAATCCCAGGCGGTGAAGTACCCCTGTAGACCGGTGACTCGGAAGAACTCAGCCAGATACCAGTCCGGGCAGTTGCTCACGACGAACAGCGGATATACCGCTGCCAGGCGAACGAGGCCCCCACGGACACCCGGATAGAGGACGCCCGCCATCGCCTCGATCCCTACCCGCTCCTGGGCCTCGATCGACCTCACGGCCTCGTCTGAAAGAGGACCGTGCTCGGGCAGGAGGATATGGACGCAGCGATCGAACGGGTTGCCGGACACCGAACGGATGTCGTCGACCGTCACGCGGGTGGAGACGCCCAGAGCCTCGAGGGCGGCATTCCAGCCGAAGGCCGAAGCCGCCGCGGCATCCCACAGAGTACCGTCGAGGTCGAAGGCGAGAGAGTCGGGTCTCATGGGATAGAGGACGGGGCGGTGGCGGCGCGCCTCCGGCGCGCCGCCACCCCGGCCGGTCTCACCGTTAGATCCCGTGTTCAGTGACGGTGTCGCTCACGGCTTCAGTGGCTCCATCCCGGCTTCGCCCCGAGCCTCGTTGATCTGGAGTAACACCGCCTCTTCGAGCGGCATGACGCCGAAATCGTAGTCGGCTTTCGCCCGGTCGCAATTGACCTTCCAGGGCAACTCACACTCTTCGGGCTGGTCACCGAAGGTGATCTGCGCGTCGGGGACGAACCTCTTGACCGCCGCGGCCATGTCCTTGAGCGTGCGGGGCGGCCCTCCGAGGTTATAGGCGGAGTGGGGCGAGGAGGCGGTCTTCAGAGTCCGCCGGGTGAACTCCGCGACCTCGTCGGAGAGGATGAACGAGAACAGCCAGTCACCGGTGCATTCCAGCGCGACCGGCTTGCCCACGGCGGGGAGCGACACCAGTTCCGAGGGCCACCGCACGAACACCGGGTCTTTGCCGCCGTGTCCGTAGCCGATGCACGGGCGCAGGGCGGTGGGCTCGATGCCGTAGAGCTCGAGATACTGAGAGGCGACGACCTCGGCCAGGGTCTTGGCCAGAGCGTAGAAGCTCCCGGTAAAGGGATAGAGCCGGTCGTCTTCGGATATCTCCCGGTCGCCGTAGTCGGACTGCTCGCCGTACACGGTCTCCGAACTCGCGTAGACGACCCGCTTGATGCCCAGGAGACGAGCCGCTTCGAAGACGTTACACATCCCGAGCAGTCCGACCTTGGTATTCGCCCGCGGGTTCGGGGCTTTGGACAGGATCATGGCCCAGTTGACTATGCGATCGACCTCGTTCTCGCTCGCCGCCGCCAGGATCTGCTCCAATTCTCCGATGTCGCCCCGGACGAACGTGAAGCGGTCACCGTGCGGGGCGACCGTCTTCAAGAAGTGCTCTGACGGGGGAGCCACATCGAATGAGACCACCCCCTCGAAATCCGGATCGTCCAAGATCGCCTGGCAGGTCTTCTTCCCGAACAGGCCGCTGCCGCCGATGACGAGGGGCTTCATCGTCCCCCTCCCCCCACGCGCAGCCGTTCCTTCTTCGCGATGCACTCTTTGACCGAGGCCACCAGATCTTCCGCGCCGAGAGCGAAGTGCTCCATCAGTTCGTCCTTCTCCTCGGTGATCAGCCCGGACTGGCCGAACTCGTCCTCCACGCCCACCTTGACGAGAGGGGTGGGGAGGTTCTCGGAAAGGACGCAGGCCACCGCGTCTCCCAAGCCGTTGATGTCGCTGCTGTTCTCGGCGGTCACGACGGCTCCAGTGCGCCCGGCCGCGGCCACGATCGCTTCTTCGTCGATCGGCTTGAGCGTGGAGACGTTGAGCACGCCCACGTCGAGACCGTCTTTCTCCAGGAGATCGACCGCCTTGATGGCCTCCGTCACCATGTAGCCGGTGGCGATGATGGTGGCGTCTTTGCCGTCGCGGAGCGAGTAGGCCTTGCCGATGTCGAACTTGTAGTCATCGGTGAAGATGGTGAAGGGGTCCGGGCTCATCTCCTGCTTGATGACCGTCGGCCCGATGTACTGCATCATGGCCTCGGTCGCCTTTTCGGCCTCGACCCAATCGGCCGGATTGATCATCACCAGGTTGGGCAGCACCCTCAGGCTCCCCCAACCCTCCACGGTGGCATGCGACACGCCCACTTCGCCCCAGACCCCTTCGCGAGCGATGAACTTCACGTTGAAACGATCCACCAGGATGCTCTGCCGGATCTGGTTGTAGGCGCGGCTCATGCTGGCGAAGAGGAAGTTGTTCACCACCGGTACGAAGCCCTCGGCAGCAAGAGCGGCCGCGACGCAGGCTCCGTTCTGCTCGGATATGCCGCACTCGATCATGCGATCGAACAGATTGTCGGTGAACCATTCGATCTCGGGGAACTGCATGTCCTCGAGTATGGCAAGGGCTTTGGGATCTTTCAGGAAGGCGGCCTTGATGGCCTTGCCGATCCCCTTGCCGACCATGGCCGGTTCGCCGATCTCAACATGCTTATTCCATGTCGCCATAATTGGCCCTACCTTCCCTGACACCCTTCATCATCTCTTCACCACGGCCGAGATGCATGTGGAGCTCTTCCCAGTTGGAGACCCCCCGTCCCTTGACGGTGTGGGCGATGATGACCTTGGGCTTGTTGTCGCCGTACTGCTTGACCACGAGGTCCAGAGCATCGAGGATCTGGCGTAGGTCGTGGCCGTCGATCTCGTAGACGGTCCAGCCGAAGGCCTTCCATTTGTCCACCAGGGGCTCGATGGGCATGATGTCGTTGGTGGGGCCGTCGAGCGACCACTTGTTGTAGTCGACGATCCCGATGAGGTTGTCGAGCTTGAACTTGGTGGCGAACATGGCCGCTTCCCAGACTTGGCCCTCGTGCATCTCCCCGTCGCCCATGATGCAGTAGGTGCGATAGCGCGGGTTGTAGCGCACGATGTACCGAGGGAGGAAGGTGTCCTCCCGCGAGGGTGGGTCGTATTTCATCTTGAGCTTCTCGGCGAGAGCGAACCCGGCCGCGAACGAGAGCCCCTGGCCGAGCGAGCCCCCGGAGAAGTCGATGCCCGGAGTGCACCACCGGTCGGCATGACCCTGGAAGGGCGACGCGTAGCAGTAGTACGTGCCGAGGGTCTCCTCCGGATACATCCCGAGCTCGACCAGGGCCGCGTAGATGGCCTCACAGCAGTGAGCCTTGGACATGACCACCCGGTCGCGCTCCGGCCAATCGGGATCCTTGGGATCGAACTTGATGTGATGGAAATAGAGCGCGGTCACGATCTCCATGACCGACATGGTCCCGCCCACGTGGCCCTGACTGAAGGTGCAGAACTGGGTCAAGCAGTGGTTCGAGAGCGTCTTGACCTTCTCTTCCAGTTCCAGGATGAGTGCGTCGTTATGAGCCATGCGTCCGCCGCCTTCTGATCTCGACCTTCACCGTGTCCGCGGATAGAGGATGCCCGCAGCGGGGACAGGCGCCGCCGTACGAAGCCAACACCGCGGCTTCGTCGGGGATGGCCCTCATGTACAACCGGCGCTTGATCTCCTCCCCGAAGTAGAGCAGCATGTCGCAGTTGTCGCAGTTGATCTTCTCGCTCATGGGGCGACCTCACTCATTGCCCGTGTCAGGGTTTGACCAGGATCTTGATGTCGGTGCTGTTCTTCCGGCCGGCCAGAGCTTCGGCGATGTCGGCCAAGGGGACGATCTTGGTGATCATCGGCTCGAGATCCAGCTTGGAGAGCATCTTCAGGCTCCGCTCGAAGCCGTAAGGTGCCAGTGTGGTCGAACGGATGGTCAGTTCGCTCTCGAACAACTGGTACGGCCTTATGGGAAAGGTCGCGTCCTCGTGATACACGCCCACCCACACTATCGTCCCGCATCTGTCGGCCAAGCCGATGCACTGCTCGGCCGCGGAGAGGTGGCCGCTTGCCTCAAACACCGTGTCGTACCCGCGGCCGTCCATGTGGCCCCGTCCGACGGCGATCATGTCCTCGGTGAGGGGATCCACCGTCCAATCTGCCCCGTACTTCTCCGCCATGGCCCGCTTCTCGGGCATGGGGTCGGACACGAACACTCGAGCCGCGCCGGCGCGGATGGCGATCTGCTGGGTGAGCAGCCCGATCGTCCCGGCCCCGGAGATCGCCACCGTCTTCCCGGGGATCACCCCTCCCTGGTCGACCGCATGCAGGGCGATGCTGACGGGTTCGAGCATCGCCCCCCGCTCGAGACTCACATCGTCCGGCAGGGGGTAGAGGGCGCTCTCCGGATAGAGGGCATATTCGGCGAAACCGGCCTCGTACGAGGTGACGTGCTCACAGAAGTGCTCCATCTCGCTGCGGCAGTAGTAGCAGGCGCCGCAGTACTTGCGGAAGTTCATGGCGACCCGTTGACCGACTTCGTAGTCACCCACGATGCCTGGGCCCAGTTCGGCGATCACACCCGAGGCTTCGTGTCCGGTCGGGAAGGGAGGCTTGGGCCACCAGGGTTCCTTGAGCAGTCCGAAACTCCCGTCGTAGATGTCGGGGTCGCTGCCGCAGATGCCGCAGTAGGCGATCTTGACCTTCACTTCTCCCGGACCCGGGATCGGTTCGGGGACGTCCTCCACCCTCAGATCCAAGGGGCCGTACGTGAGTGCAGCCTTCATGATCTACGGCTCCCTGAGTTCGATGGCGAGATCGCCGACTTCGGAGCCCTCGAAGTAGACGAACCCCGGCTGACCGGGCACGATGGAGCTCGTCCACACTTTGGCGCCCCGAGCCGTCGCCCGCTCGATGTCGCCCTGCAGATCGGTGGTCAACCAACCGATGTGATGAAGTCCCTCTCCCTGAGCCTCCAGGGTCTCTTTGAGGGCTTGATCGCCGGCGGACGGCTCGAGTAGCTCGAGTTCGACGTCGCCCATCTTGGCGTTGCTGATCTTGGTGGTCCACTCGGCCGGTCTGCCGTGTAGTTCCCCCTTGAAGTCGAGCGCGAACACCTTGTGCTCGTCGTCGAACTGGAACGGTCCGAAACCGAGCGACTCCAGATGCGCGATGGCCTTGTCGATGTCCTTGACCACCACTCCCACGTGGTGAGGACGCGTGCCATGATACGAACCTTCCCCTGCCGACACGGAGCACCTACCTTTCAACGACCTTGGAGCACGAATCGCCGATGACGATGAGCTTCTGTCAGGTTCTTCCCATCGAGCTCGATACGGATGCGCGGTTCTCTCAGGACCCGCCCCAGCCGAGCCCGGCGTCGCTCAGCGCGGTCCCGTTCACGTCGACGATGTGCGCTCCACCGTCGACCACGATCTCCGCACCGGTGATGAAGGACGACTCCTCACTGGCCAGATGGAGACAGACCCGCGCGACCTCCTCCGGGGATGCGACCCTGCGCAGGGGCGATTTCGACGACAGGATCGCGAGAACACCGTCGATATCCGTTCCCAGGGCCTTCGCGGCAGGAGCGAGCGAATGCTCCAACATGGCCGTCCGAGTCGCCCCGGGACACACGACGTTGCAGCGGACGCCCTGGGGGCCATAGTCGAGCGCGACCTGCTTCGTGAGCATGTTAAGCCCCGCCTTGGACGCGCAGTATGCGGGCATACCGGGCAGACAACGTATCCCCGCGAGAGACGACACGTTCACGATCACGCCCCCGCCGGCGGTGACCATGTGCGGGATGGCCGCCCTCATCATGAGGAAGGGCCCGGTGAGGTTGATGTCGACCACCTGCCGCCACTGGTCCGGATCGAGGTCCGCCACGGAACCCGCGGGATCGATGGCCGCGTTGTTGACCAGGATGTCGAGCCTCCCGGTGAAGCCTAGGGCGGCTTGGACCATCTCGGCGGCGTCTTCCACTCTGGTGACATCACCGGCGCAGGTGGCGATGCACTGCGACGGCAACGTACCGGCCACCTCGTCGAGCAGGTTCTGCCTGCGGCCCGATATGACCACGTTGGCACCCTCGGCCACGAACAACTCCGCTATCGCGCACCCGATCCCGGCCCCTCCTCCGGTGACGAGCGCGGTCTTGCCTTCCAGTCTCATGCGGTGCCCTCCTCAGCCTTGTCGTACTGACGCCCGGTGACTGTCGTGAAATGGAATATCGGCCTGTCGACGCGGGTCAAGACCAGAGGACAATGGACCATACCTGCCGGGACGAAGATCATGGCAGTGCGGTCGATCACGTGCTTTTCGTCCTCCAGCCAGATTTCGACCTCACCCCCGAGATCGTAGGGGTCCGAGGGGTCATTGCCGAAGAAGCCGATGATCTCATCGGTATCGTGTACGTGAGGTCGGTCTTCGATGGTCGTCGCGGTCGCCTTGAGGAACCAGGACGTATTCATGTGGAAAGCCCCGTCGACCACCTGGTCGTCCATCCAGAGGATCCGGTTCGCGTAGGTGCGGTACTGAGCGTCGATCCTCTGCTTCGACTCCGGCATCTTCAACTCGGTGACGATGTACTTGGATGTCTCAGAGCCGGGCATGATGTGATCCTCCTATCGCGTGAAGGGACTCGATCGGCAGGGACTAGGACAACCGGTTCCGGCCGAGTGGGGCAGCGCTACCCACCGGCGGCCAGCACGGCCAAGATCAGTTCGTCGCCGACGCCGACCGGGTGGGCGAGATCGGCCTTCCTCATGCCTTCCATGTTGACGTGCACATACACGCGCTCCTGCAATCCACCGTGGGAGTCGAACATGAGGCCCCCTGCACCCGGGTACCGTCGAGCGAGGTCGTGGAGGCACTCGCCCACAGTCCGGCCGTCGACCACGATCTCGCCCGAGCCGTCGACAAGCCGCTTCAAATCGGGATAGAAGATGCGCACCTTGACGCTCATCGTCCTCGACCGATCAAGTCAGGCGTCCGGACCGCAGGCCAGGATCGCCCTCTTGACCAGAGTCCGAGCGATCTGGATCTTATACCGGTTGTCGAGGAGCGCGAGCGCCCCCTCCATCCCGGCGGCAGCCGCCTCTTCCGCCGTCGACTCATCGATCGCCTTCCCGGTCAGGCTCTCCTCGGCCGCGGTGACCCGCACGGGCAGACCGTACACGGAGTTCAGGCATATCCGGGCGGACTCCACCACACCGCCCGCGACCTGGATGGCCGCGGCGCAGTTGACGATGGGGAAGTCGATCGACTTCCGCAGAGCGAACTTGCTGAACGTCGATCTCACCCCCGGCCGCGGCCGCGGCACCTCGACCTCGAGCACCATCTCACCGTCGCCCACGATCGTGCTCGTGTTGACCCCCACCGAGAAGAACTCCTCGGCGTCGACCACCCTGTGCGTGGTCCGGATCTTCGCGTCCATCACGATCAGGGCCGGAGCGAGGTCGGAGGAATTGACCGCCACGCACCCACAATTGAAGCAGCGGTCCGCCTCGGCCTCGACCGCGTCTTGGTCGAGACTGCCCGTCTCTTCGACATCGAGACCTCTCAGCCTCTCGCTGAGGGACAGTCCCGGGACCTCGACCCTGCTACTCTCCTCGAGACACGATCCGCCGAACCTCTCGCCGATGGTGCAGACAGGCGCCTCATCCCCGCGGATCCCGCCGCCGAGGTGCAGGTCGATGGCATCTGCCGCTCTCCGCCCGGCGTCGACCGCCTCAGCGACCGTCGCCGGCCCCGTGACGAAGTCGCCACCAGCGAAGACCCCGTCGCCCAGAGAGAGACCGGGATCGTCCATCTTGAGCGCGCCGTCCTCGTCGACGAACCGGGGCGGAAGGAACGAATAGTCCGGCCTCTCTACGATGGCCTTCATGACCAGGTCGCACTCGACCGCGAACTCCGAGCCGTCGACCCTGACCGGGCGAGGTCGGCCGCTCGCGTCGGGTTCGCCCAGTTCCATCCTGCAACAGGTGAGGGAGACTCCGGCTTCGCTGTCATTCGCGTCCACCGGCTGGGTGAGGAACTCGAAACGGACTCCCTCCTCCTCGGCCTTCGCCACTTCTTCAGCCAACGCGGGCATCTCGTTCCTCGTCCGTCGGTAGTAGATCACCGGCCGGGCACCCAAGCGCAGCAGAGACCGGGCGACGTCGATAGCAGTGTTGCCTCCGCCGATGACCCCGACCGTCCTGCCGGCCACTTCCTGGGGTTCGGCATATGCTCTCCGAAGGAAATCGGTACCGGACGTGAGACAGTCCTCGCCCGATATGCCGGCCTCTGTCTCCCGCCATGCCCCGGAGGCCACGAACACCGCGTCGAATCCCTTGGCGAGTCTTTCGAACTCCCCCCTGTCGACTTCAATACCCAGCGCCAGCGCGATCCCGACGTCTTCCAGAGCCTTCACCTGCTTGCGAAGGATCTCCCGAGGAAGGCGATATGGAGGTATCCCATGGGCGAGCAGCCCCCCGGCCTCCGGAAGGCGCTCGAACACGGTCACCTGGTGACCCGCGCGGCGAAGGTAGTAGGCCGCGGAGAGCCCGGCGGGACCGGAACCGATCACAGCCACCCGCTTCCCGGTCTCCTTCGGCGGAGCAGTGTAGAACCTGCTTGGATCGGCAAGCATGTGGTCGCCGAGGAAACGCTCGACTTCCCGTATCGAGACCGGCTCGTCGAACTCGCCCCGGGCACATTCGGTCTCGCACCAATGCGGGCATACCCGTCCCGTGACCGCGGGGATCGGGTTCGCCTGAAGCAGGATCTCACCCGCCCCGTCCACGTCGCCGTCCCTCAGCCTGCTCATGTACGTGGCGATATCGATGGTGTTCGGACAGGCTCTCGAGCAGGCGGTCGTCTCCACCCTGGCCGCTCCGAAGATCGAGTGGTACCTCGAGTCGCCGGTCAACGCGTAACACGCCCTGCCGCCCTTGCGCAGGCAGTCGAACGCGTTGTCGGGGACCCAGTAATACCAGCAACGGTTGTTTTGGCAGATGTTGCCGGCGACGGTGCCCATCTCTCGGATGTGCGGCGAGGCCGTCTTGCGCGCCGCCTCGGCCAGCGCTGGATAGCCGCTCTTGACGGTCTCGTCGGTGACCAGGTCCTCGAGCTTGACGAGCGCCCCGATCAGCAATCGATCGGCCTCCTCGCGGATGTGGTCAAGATCGGGGACCTCTTTGATATCGACCAAGACCTGCGGGTACTCGGGGAGGATCCCGTCCTTCATCTCACCGAGCAGATCGGTGCCACCGGCGATTATGCGGGCGTTCTTTCCGTACTCCGCCAGGACGGATGTGGCTTCGTCGACTGAACCGGCGCTGAAATGCCTGAATCTCCTCATCTGTCTGATCTCCTAACGCAGACCCGAGTCCAGTCTCGGCTAGGCCTTGCCCAACGCCTGGAGCACCCGGTCCGGCGTGGCCGGGAAGCCCTCCAGCCATCGGCCGATGGCATTGTGAACGGCCGGGCCGATGAGGGCCGGCAGCACCGTGGCGACGTCCTCTCCTATCCCCACAGAACCGTATGGCCCGTAGCCCATACCTGATTCGACCAGGATCGTCTCGACCTCGCCGATGTCCATAAGGGTGGGGATCTTGTAGTTCAGCAGGTTCCCGTTGAGCATGATGCCGGTCCGCTTGTCGTAGACCACCTCTTCGGTGCGGCCCCGGCCCACGCCCATGTAGGCGCCACCGTACGCCTGACCTTCGCAGCCGTCCCAGTTGATGACCTTGCCGACGTCGTTGACCGTGACCACCTTGGTGATATCCACCTCACCGGTCTCCGGGTCGACCTCGACCTCCATGAAGTGGGCCTGTCGGCAGAAACGGACCCGCACCCCCAGGTAGGTCCCCCGTTGGACCTGCCAACCGTGCTCGAACATGGGCGGGGTGAGGCGCATCGGATAGTCGAGGCCTTCTTTGCCGGCCAAGATCGGTTCGCCGACGGGCGACGTCATCGGCCCCTGGGCTCCGGAAGGCCCGACGAAGTCGGCCACGGTCATGCTGATACTGGGATCGGCCTTGACGAAGATGACACCGTCTTTGATGTCGAGTTCGTCCGACCGTCTGTCGGGGAAGGCCGGAGGGAAGCTGGTCAGCTGGGTCGCCCCCCGGGGACTGACCGCCGCCTCGAGGATCTTCTCCTTCAGGATCCGCGCCGCGTTCCGAACAGCGAACCCGTTGACCGTCAGGTTCGTGGACGTGTCGGGAGTCATCGTGAAGAACCCGAAATCGTCCTGATGCTTGAAGCGCACGTCCTCCACCCGGAACCCCAGTTCATCGGCCGCGATCTGGCAGTAGGCGGTCTCGGCGTTCTGGCCGCCGTCGGCGCGGCACCCGAGGACGCTGACCGTCCCGTCGTTCCGTTCGACGTACATGGCCACCTCGCTGGACCCGGCGGAGTCGTCCCACTCGTGGGTCCAGGTGAAGCCGAGGCCGTGCATCCTGCCGTTGGGCAGTCGTTTCGCACCGGGCGCGTGATACTTCTCGTCCCACCCGATGGCGGCCTTGCCCCGCTCGATACACTCGCGCAGGCTGTCCCGAACGGGGAATCCCAGCTCGGCCTTGCGCTCGTTCATCCATTCGACGTCGTGGCCCTCGGCCCCGTCGTTCTTCAGGGCAACATCGAGAGGATCGAGCCCCAGCGCATCCGCAACCCGGTTCGTCACGTGATTGAGGCTGTAACAGTTGATGTTCTGCTCGCAGCGAGTGGGGACGTTGGGGCCCTTGTTCACCCAGACCGCCTCCGTGCGACCGTGCACGTGCGGGACGCGGGTGTTCTCGAGGAAGTGCTTCGCGATCCCGAACACCGGCATGGCCTGGTTGACCACCACCCCCCGCTCCTCGACCGCGGTGATGGTGCCGTCGAGCTTGGCTCCCACCTTCAAATAGAAGACGCCGGCATCCATCTCGCCGCCGTAGAAGTCCTCTCGTCGGTTGAAGAGCCATTTGACCGGCCGGCCGGTACGTTTCGCGACGACGGCGGCGCAGTAGGTGCCCCCGAGATTCCAAGCCATCTGGCTCCATCCCCCGAAGCTGGCGCCCTGGTAGAGGCAATGGATGTCGATCTTGTTCATCGGTATGCCACCGAACCAGGTGGAGATGGCCCGCTTGGCGACGTGCGGGCGCTGCTGCTTGACCCACACCTCCGCGAACTCCCCGTTCCACCTCCACACGCCGCAGGGACGCTCCGGCCCGACCCAGGTGTTGAGTCCCTGAGTGAACGTGAACTCGATGATCTTGTCCGCTTCGGCGAAACCCTTCTCGACGTCGCCGTGCCCCTCGAGATAGACGTCGCTCGGGGCGAGGTTCCCCTCGGGGTTGTATTCCGGGTTGGACAGGGGAGCGTCGGGCTCGAGGGCTTCTTCGACATCGAGGACGAACGGGCGCTGCTCCCACTCGACCCTGATGGTCTTGAGAGCCTGTTCGGCGGTCTCCTCGCTGTCGGCGGTCACGAAGACCCCGACCTCTTCCCCCTGGAAATGGGCGATATCTGTGAGAGGCGGGACGCTGTTCAGCTCATGTCCGCCCAGACTCGCGCCGTCCGGTAGCTCGGGGTCGTCATAGCGCAGGACCGCCCTCACCCCCGGGTATGCCTCCGCTTCGGAGGTGTCCATGCTGATGATCCGGGCATGGGGATAGGGGGAAGTCAGGAAGCGCCCGTACAACATGCCGGGGAGTTGCACGTCGAGCGTGTACTTGGCGGCTCCGGTGGCCTTCTCGTAGCCGTCGGTGCGCCGGACTTGGCGCCTCCCGATGCTCGTGTACTCCGGGAGGGGATACTTGTCGGCCCTCGCGTTGTCGAGGAGTTCGAGCATCTTCTTCTTCTCTTCACCGGCCATGGCCGCCACCTCCCCTCAGGATCGCAGCCGCTTCTTGGATGGCCTTGATATGTGCCGGGTACGTCCCGCAGCGGCACAGATTGCCGACCATGGCTTCCTTGATCTCCTCGATGGTCGGATCCGGGTTGCGGTCGAGCAGAGCCTTGGCCGTGACCACGAATCCCGGGGTGCAGAAGCCGCACTGCATGCAACTGTGCCTGATGTAGGCCTCGATGAGGGGATGATCCGCCTTGGCGATCCCCTCGATGGTCTCGATGGTCTTCCCGGAACACTCGATCGCGAGCATCATGCAGGAGAGCACCGGCCTTCCGTCCATGATGACCGTGCAGGCTCCGCAGGCGCCCTCACCACAGAACTCCTTGCTTCCCGGTAGTCCCAGCTTCTCCTGGAGAACGTACCGCAAGGTCCACTGCGGCTGGATCGCCACCGCGTGAGACTCTCCGTTGACCAGCAGGTGGACGATGCTCTCCGAGACTATCCGCTTCTCTTCAAGTGTCGACATGTGGGACCACCCCTCGTACGAGCCTGGATCTGCCGCCCGATCGTCTTCTGGATCCGCGTCCCCGCATTCTACCGCAGGCCCCGCGAGCGCAGGCCGCGCGGTCGGTCACGAAAGATCCGCTCCCTCGGTCACCCGTCCGATGATGTCGTCCAGGTGCCGTCCGACGACAACTTCCACCTTCTCCCGTATCGAGCGGGCCGTCTGGATCCGGGCCTTGATCCGAGCAGCACTGGGCGACCCTGCCGGGACGGAGCTGAGAGCTCGAGACTCGCGCTCGTCTATCCCCACGATCCGATCCTCCGCGACCAGCTTGTCGCTCAGGTAGACGATCTCCGATTCGGTAACGCCCGGCGTCTCGAGTCGGTGAGGGGGCGGGACCATGTGCTCGCCGACGACGGCAGCGAGTTCCGGCAGTCCCATCGCCGTGAGAAGCTCACGACCCACTACCGCGTGCCGGGGAAGAGGTCTGACGATATCGTGAAGGAGGCAGGCCGACCGGACCAATCCCACATCGAGATGGGGATGACACGGCGAGACCGCCAGCGCCACCGCCTCCCCTACGGCCGCCACCGCCCGGCAGTGCGCAACCACATTGTCGGGCGTCTTGAGTACCGCGAGTAGGTAGTGGGCGTCCTCAGGTCTGATTCCCCCCGACGTGCCTCCCTGCCCCACCCCGGAGTCGACAGCCGCTTCGCCACGCGCGCCTCCGGCCTCATCGATGATCTCCGCAAAACGGTGCAGAGTCGCGTAGTCGTCGGGAGTGTCCATATCCATCAGGATCGTGGGGTCGCCCACGTCGACCTCGATCTCTACCACAGATCCCCTCGCGAAGAACCCCCGCAGATGACCGCCGGTGTCGGCCCCGAGAAGTGCGCCGGCGAGTCGGGCAGCCACCAAGGGGGGATGGCCCCTGAGTCCGCAGCAGGTGGGATGCGCCACGTCCGAGTGCTCTTTGACGAACTCCCCCATGAGCGTCTCGAAGACCGAGGGCCGCACCAAGGGGCAGTCCACCGGGAGGATGAAGAAGCCCTCCACGTCGTCGGCCAGAGCCGCCACACCCGCCTTCACCGAAGAGAACATCCCCAGGTGGTGCTCGGGGTTGTGTACCCCTCTGACCCCAAGGCGATCGATCTCCGGCGCGAGCAGGTCCCGATGCTCTCCTGTGACGACGACGATGTCACCGATCCCGGTCCGGCCCAAGGACCCCACGACGCGTCCCAGCGCCGACGTCCCACCGAATTCGAGCAGGCCCTTGACCTGGCCCATCCGCGTGGATGCACCGGCCGCCAACACCACGGCGGCGATCTGATGCGAGCGGTCGGACATCAGATCCCCCCGACGAACCGGCCCGGGTTGAGCATCCGTTCGGGGTCGAAGCGCTCCTTGATACGCCTCATGATCTCGACGGAGGGCCGAGGATCACCCCAGGGGCTGAAGCCGGGAGGCAGGGATGCCAGTCCGCCGGTCACGGCGAGTCGCCCGCCCGAACGTTCCACCCGTCGTCGCAGATCGGCCACCGAGGCACCCAGCCGATCGGGATCCGCGACCTCCCCTGGGCCGATGCCGAGCATGACGACCCCTCGCGCCGCATGGATCCGGTAGGCAAGCTCCAACTGCGACCTTCGAGCGAGATCCTCTGCCGCCTCAGCCACTCCCCACACCTCGCCGACCGGCACGGACGCCCTGACCGTGACGGCCACGCCCAGGCTCTGCCCGCCGGGATCATGCTCGGACAAGACGGCGAACAGACGCTCGGCGGCGGCGTCTTCGAGGATCGGACCCCTCCGTACCCCGGCCCAGGAGTCCACCTCGGAGACCGATCGGCGCACCGCCGCCCGTGGGCCGGAGAATCCCACCATGAGAAGGAGACCGCCCGCATCCAGCGGGTCGCCTCCCACCGCAGCCATCACAGACCCCGCCTCGGCCGCCGACGCCACCTCCAGCACCAGCGGTTGCAGGTGCGAGTCGAGGATGCCGGCCACGATGTCCCGCCCTTGAGCGAGCGATGTCAGCGGTACGATCATGAGAGTCTCGGCTTCGGGCCGGGGAAGGAGGCGGAACGTGATCTCGGTTATGACCCCGAGGACCCCGAACGAGCCCAGGAAGAGCTTCGTCATGTCGTAGCCGGCCACGTTCTTCATGGTGCGGCCCCCGAACTTCACCGGCGTACCGTCCGGAAGCATCGCTCTCAAGCCGAGCACTACGTCCCTGACCGCTCCGTAGCCGGCGCCACGGGCCCCCTGATCGGAGGTAGCGCCGACCCCACCGATCGTGGCCTCCCCAGGTCGCCGGGGATCGACGGGGAAGATACGTCCGGCGGCCTCCGCCCGGGCCCGGGCCTCGGCGATGGTCGTGCCCGCGGCGGCACAGAGGCTGAGATCGTCGGCGTCGATCCTGGTTATGCCGGACAGGCCGCCGGTCCGGATGAGGAGATCGCAACGCTCGGGCCGTCCGCCCCACCCGAGCTTGGTGGCCCCGCCGGCCGTGCAGGCGGCGAGACCTTCCCGGTTACAGAAGGCCAGGACATCGCTCAACTGAGCTTCGTCGGCAGGTCGGACTTCGAGAGCGGGCCGCAGGTCGTGGATCGCGATCGAAGCCGGTGAGACGACCGCCTCGGCGCCGACCAACTGCTCCAGTCGTCCGGCCGGCCGGGATGCGTCGCGCCTGTCACCGCTGGGCATCGACTGCCGCCTCTCCCCCGGGCAAGACCTTGCCGGGATTGAGCAGACCGCGTGGATCGAAAGCCTCCTTCACCAGGCTCTGGGCACGGAGGTCGTTCTCGTCGGCCACGAGATGCATCGCCGGCAGCTTCTCCACGCCGATCCCGTGCTCTCCACTCACGGTGCCGCCGAGTTCCACGCAGATCCTCAGCACCTCCATGCTCGCGGTCTCGACCTTCTCCTTCTGGCTCTCTACCTTCTCGTCGTACAGGAAGCAGGGGTGAAGATTGCCGTCTCCGGCATGCAGTACGCAGTACACGTCGAGACCTTGGCTGCGACCCAGTTCGGAGACACGGCGCAGCGCCTCGGGCAGTCGGGTGCGGGGCACCGTGCCGTCGAGCGACATGTAGTTTGGCGCCAGGGCCGTGATCGAGGAGAACGTCCCCTGTCGCCCTCGCCAGAGAGCGGCCCGCTCCGCCTCGTCCTGGGCCACCCTGACCTCAAGCGCCCCGTGAGCGCGGCAGATGGCCGCGATCTGCTCGGCCATCTCCTCCATCCCATCGCGGAGACCGTCGAGTTCGATGAGGAGCACGGCGCCGGCGTCTCGCGGGTAGCCGCAGGCCAGTGCGTCTTCCACAGCGTTGACGGTGAGACCGTCCATCATCTCGAGAGTGGCCGGTACCAGACCGGCCGCCACGATGGCCGAGACCACGTCGCCCGCTTCTTCGAGGGCGGCGAAGATGGCGAGCATGGTCTTCACGGTCTCCGGGGTCTTGAGGATACGCAGTATCGCCGCGGTGACTATGCCCAAGGTGCCTTCGCTCCCGACCAGGACACCGGTCAGATCGAGACCGGAGGAATCGGCATCCTTACCCCCGAACCAGACCACCTCCCCGTCGGGCAAGACCACTTCCAGACCCATGACATGGTTCGATGTGACCCCGTACTTGAAGCAATGCGGTCCCCCGGCGTTCTCGGCGATGTTCCCCCCCACCGACGAGGCCTTCACGCTGGCCGGGTCGGGAGCGTAGTAGTATCCGAACGGTTCGAGAGCCGTCGAGATATCGAACGTGAAGATGCCGGGTTGGACGACGGCACAGCGGTTCGGCACGTCTATCTCCAGGACCCGGTCCATGCGCCCCATCTCGATGACCACCCCGCCGTCCAGGGCAAGGGAGCCCCCGCTCACGTTGGTACCGTAGCCACGGGGCACGAATGGGATCCCCTCGCGGGCAAGGAGCCTGACCACCGCCGACACCTCAGCGGTGGAGTGCACGAATACCACGGCTCCCGGAAGTGAACGCTCCCCGTAGGCGTCGTATTCGTATGTCTGGAGATCGACGGGCCGGTCGAGCACCTCGTCTCGACCGACGATAGACCGAAGCTCCGTCAGCAACGCTTTGGACAACACAACGGCTCCTCCATGTCGTCCAAAGATGATACAGGTACCGCCCTCCTCAGGCGGAGCCGGCGCACAGGGCCTGCAGGACCTTGAAACGATGGTCCACCTGCCCCTGCAGGATGGCGAGTTCCTCGTCGCGGAGATGCTTGAACTTGCCCAACATCCCGGTGAGTTCGCCGACGGGTCGGGGGTCCTTGACCGGTTGAGTGACGCGGTAGCCGTCTTCGTCCACCTCCCAGAGAGGGAAGTAGTTGGTGCGGACAGCCGCGCGGCACACCTGGATCGAGGAGTCGACCGGGATCCGCCAGCCGACCACACAGGGACAGAACACGTGCAGGTAGACGAAGCCTTCCTTTGCCTTCTCCTTGGCCTTGACCAGCTTCTTCGCGTAGTCCTCCAGATGGCTGAGGGTGGCGGTGGCCACATAGGGGATGTCGTGCATCGCCATGACCAGCGGCATGTTCTTCGACCCGGTGGTCTTGCCGCGGCTCGCGCTGCCCGAGGGGGTCGTGCTGGTGGAGGCACCGAAGGGAGTCGCGCTGCTCTGCTGGATGCCGGTGTTCATGTAGCCTTCGTTGTCATAAGTGATATAGATCATCTTCTCGTTGCGCTCCGCGGCCCCGCTCAGGGTCTGGAAACCGACGTCCTGGGCGCAGCCGTCTCCCGTGTGACATACCACCGTCGCGTCGATACCGGCCTTCTGGTAGTAGCGGGTGAGACCCGACGCGCTCGAGGCCACTCCCGTCATGGTGCAGGCATAGTAGCCGTGCCGGTGCCATGCAGCGGCGTTCTGCCCGTGCAGCACCGGCGCCGAGCAGGAGGGGGTGCCGACGAAGATGATGTCCTTGCCGAGCACCCGGGATATAAACCTCAAGTTGAGCTCGAGGGCACAGCCGGCGCAGAAGGCGACTCCCGGGGAGAACTGGTCTTCGTTCTTGTAGTAGTCACAGACCTTGGGCTGTCTCTTCCTTTGTTCGGCCATGTCACGCCCCCGCGTTCCGAAGAGGCCCCGTCTTGCCAAGAAGGACTCTCATGGTAACCACGTCACTTCCTGATAGGGCAGCCCCCGCGACGCCCCGTGGATGTCGTCGATCATGCGACTGATGTGCTCCTGGGTGATGTCCATGTTCGCCAGGCCGTCGATGAAGCTCAGCATGGGGATCACGCCGATCCGCGGCGTGACCGCCAAGGTCTCCATATAGAGAGGGCCGCAGTCCCAGCCGAAGCAGATGCTGCGATCGAGCACCCCGATCGCCTTCTTGCCCGCCAGTGCCGAACTCAGCCGCTCCACCGGGAACGGACGGTAGAGGCGCAGCTTGACCAAGCCGACCTTGACCCCCTCGTCGCGCTTGGCGTCCACCACGGTCCGCGCGGTCCCGACCGCGCTCCCGCTGGTGACCAACACGATGTCAGCATCCTCGGTGCGGTATTCCTCGACCTGCCCTCCGTAGGAGCGACCGAAGGCCTGGACGAACTCCCGGTCGATCTCCTCGAGCTTGGGCTTCACCCGCTCCATCGCCGCCATGTGTTTCTTCCGCAGTTCCACATAGCCCATCCCGATGCCATGACTCCCACACCCCAGCGGCTCCCCCGGGATCAGGCGGGGCCGCGAGGGCTGGCTCTTCAGCACCTCCAGATAGGCATCCACCTCGGCGATGGCCGGGATCTCCACCGATTCGGCCAGAAAAGAGAGATAGTAGCCGTCGTAGTTGACGATCACCGGCAGTTGGATGTCATGGTCCTCGGCAAGGCGGAAGGCCATGATCGTGGTGTCGAGGATCTCCTGACAGTCCTCCACGATGAGTTGGACCCAGCCCGTGTCCCGCACCGAGATCATGTCTTGTTGGCCGGAGCACACCGCGTGTATGCCGGGAGGCTCGCGGTTGACATTGATCATCACCACCGGAGCCCGGTACCCCGCCGTGTTGAACATGGCGTCGTACATGTAGACCAGTCCGTACGACGAGGTGGCGGTGAAAGCCCTTCCCCCGGCCATGGTCGCCGCGCATACCACGTTCTGAGCGGAGTTCTCCCCTTCGACGGTCACATACTCGCAATCGAGATCCCCGTCGGCGTGGAACTTGGCCAACTGCTCGATCACCTCGCTCTGCGGGGTGATGGGGTAGGCCGCCACCACGTCGGGCCGGCAGAGCATCGCGGCATACGCTGCGGCGGCGTTGCCGGTGATCACCTTGCGCTGTCTATCCAATGCCACAGTCATCTGCGTAGTCTCCTTCGGGGGCCATGGTTATCGCCCCTTTGGGGCACTCGCACGCGCATACGCCGCAGCCTTTGCAGTACTCGAGGTCGGCGGCGTAGTGGATGCCGTCCTCGTCGTCGACGATGCACTGGATCGGGCAGTATATGTAGCAGAACCCGCAGGCGTTGCACTTCGCCTTGTCGAAGACCGGCCGCACCGTACGCCAATCCCCGGTGTGCAGACACAGCATCTTCCCGCTCGCGTCGGACCAACTCGCCTCGGTCTCGAAGAGGTCTCCGCGTTCCTCTACCACGTCATCACCTCCACTTCGTGATAGCCCCGCTCGGCGTTGCGGATGTTCTTCTCGAGCATGTCGCCTTCGAGGTAGTCGCCCAGCCCCTGCAGCACCGAGTCCAATCCCACCCAGCCGGTGACCTTGGCCAGGGCGCCTATCAGACAGGTGTTGGGGATGTCGCGTCCGATCTCGCAGAGCGCGACCTGGGTGGCGTTGATGACACCGGCCCTCTCGAGGTTCGGGTGTGGTTGCTCTTCGAAGGGCTTCGGGCTGTTCAAGAGCAGTACCCCGCCCGGCTTCAGACCGTCGAAGAGGTTCTCGAGGCTGAGGAGAGTGGGATCGATCACCACCAGGCAGTCGGGGGTGTAGATCTGGGTCTTCTCCCGGATGGGCTCATCGTCAAAACGGGTGAAGGCGACGACCGGCATCCCCCGCCTCTCGAAACCGTACATGGGAAAGCTGGCGACGCATTTGCCCTCGGTCGCACACGCCGAAGCCAGCATCCGCGCGGCAAGCACAGCGCCCTGACCACCCCGGCCGTGGAACCTGATCTCTTTCGCTGGCATATCGCTCCTTCGATCTCGCGCGGCGGTCCCTTTGGTCCGTCGCTCTATCCCTGCGGGGCCCTGGCGGAAGCTTCAGCCTCCAGCTTCGCGTGGATATCTTCGCGCAAGGCCTGCTTGTCGAGCTTGTTGACCCCGGTGAACGGCATCTTCTCAATGAACTCTATCCGCTCCGGTAGTTCCTGCACCGAGGCCTTCTGCTCGCGCAGGAAGGCGATGATGCTCTCGAAGGTGGGCTTGGTACCGACGCCGGGCTCGATGTAGGCGCACACCCGCTCTCCCATCACCGGGTCGGGCATCGCGATCACCGCCGCCACCGCCACCTCGGGGCTGCTGCACAGCAGACGCTCGATGACCGTCGCGCTGATGCTCTCCCCGCCCCGGTTGATCATCTCCTTCAGGCGACCGGTGAGGGTGATGTAGCCCTCCCCGTCGATCGTGGCGACGTCGCCGGTACGGAAGAATCCGTCGCGGTCGAAGGCTTTGGCGTTCTCCTCGGGGTTCCTGTAGTAGCCGGTGAACACCGACGGCCCCTTGACGAGGAGCTCGCCCGGGGTGTCGACCGGCAGCGTGTTGCCGTCGGGATCCACCACCTTGTATTCGTCACGAGGACAGGTGGGCCGGCCCACGGTACAGCAGACCGTGTCGATGTCGTCCTCCGCGCAGGTGATACAGGTCATGCCCTCAGTGGCCCCGTAGCCGTTGTGGAACCGGACACCCAGTCTGCCGAACACGTCACGCACCAACTCGGGGAACGCCGCCCCACCCGCGCTGTGCATCTTCCGCAGGCTGCTGAGATCGTAGTCTCCTATCTCCTCGAACTGGAGCAGGCGTTGCGCCAGGGTCGGCACCCAGATGACCGAGGTGACCCGTTCGCGCTGGATGGTCTCGCAGATGGTGGCGGCGTCGGTCGAATCGAGCATGACCAGCCGACCGAGCGTCATGACGCTACCGATGAACCCTTTGGTGAACGAAAGGTCATGACCGATCGAGCCGACGATGAGGTTCACGTCTTCGCAATGCTGGTCCCAGCTCTTGGAGCAGTACTCCACGGCGCACCCCAGGCTGTTGTGGGTACGGGGTACGATCTTGGGCTCGCCGGTCGTGCCGCCGGTGGGACCCATGTGAGCGACCTGCTGCGGGTCAGGGCGACGCGCGGCCAGCCGAGCCGCGTTCGCCTCCGTGAGTCCGCTCTCCTCGATCAGCCGATCGAGGCTGTGGAAGCCGGGCGATCCGACCTCGCCCCTCACCGTGACCACGCTCCGTATGTGAGGGACCCGCCGGCGGACGTCCTCGACGATGGGCACGAAGTCGGTCTTGCCGTAGCGCGGCGGCACCACCCAGGCGGTTGCACCGGAGATCTCGGCCAGTCGCTCGATCTCATGCTGCCGATAGCGATCGATCAGCATGACCACGACGGCGCCGATCTTCTGGAGGGCGAAATAGGTGGTGACGAACTCGGTCCAGTTCGGCAGTTGCACCATCACCCGGTCGAGAGGATCGATCCCCATGTCCATCAGACCGATCGCCAACCGGTCGGCCCTCTCCCGGACGTCGCGATACGTCAGTCTGTTCTCCCGGTCGACGAAGGCCTCCCGATTCGGGTGGAGGTACGCGGCCCGGTCCAAGAGGTCGCCGAACGTCAGCCCGTTCCACCAATGCTCCTCGATGTAGTCCTGGGCGTCCGCCGCTCGATACGGCGTGGCCCCTTCCAGCAGCTGAAACATGCCGCCCCCCCTTGCGATGTCAGATGGCGTAGCCGACCTGCGCACCCTCTCGGATGGCGTCGGCGAGTAGGCCCGGATCTCCGCAGCTGCCGACGACGTGAGTCTCCTCCGCGAGAGACTCGAGCCGCTTCGTGACCTCCTCGTTGGGCCCCCAATCCTGGGTGTTGACGACGTTCTTGGCGCGCAGGACGTAAGAGCGCCTGTCGGGTAGAGAGATCCGGAGTCCCTGGCCGGTTATCTCCTCGTAGGTGGCATCGGCCCACAGGGGGACGCGCTTCTGCTTGAACCAAGGCCAGAGGTTCGCCAAGTCGTCGATGGTCATGCCGTCGCCCAGTTCGGCCGACGGGCCATCGTGGGCCACGACGACGCTCCGACCCCGCTTGACCAGGAACTCGGCGAGCTCGCAGCCGTGCAACGTCCCCCCCATGACGACCACGCTCTTGCCGACCGGCATCCACAGATGGGAAAGCTGCCCGAGCCGGGTCGGGCTGAGGAACCGGAGGCACCACTCGAGCATCCCGTAGAGCTTCTCGACCCGGATCACGTTCTTGCCCGACGCGCCCGGCAGGTCGAACCCTGTGTGAGTGGCCCCGGCCGCGATCACCAAGACGTCCGGCCTCTCCGCCTTCACCACCTCCGGAGTCACCGTCTTCTTGAGACGGACCGTCACCTGATGCTTTCGTAGCTGGGCCTCCTGGTAGCGCACGAACTGCCCGAACTCCCCGGTCTCGACGTCCTTGACGATGGCCGCCAAAGGGATGAGCCCGCCCAGACGACTCCCCTGCTCGTAGAGAGAGACCTCATGGCCGCGCTTGGCCGCGACCCGGGCCGCCTCCATGCCGGAAGGCCCCCCGCCGACCACGAGCACCTTCTTGCGACGCTCCACGGGCCGGGACTGGAACTCGGGGATGAGTTCCCGGCCCAGGGTGGCGTTCACCCGACATTCGAGCTTCTTGTTCTTGTTGCGCATATCGAAACAGTGAAGACAGCCGTGGCAGGTGCGGATGTCTTCCAGCCGGCCGTCGCGTACTTTGTTGGGCAACTCCGGGTCGGCCAGGAGACGACGGGTCATGCCGACGAAATCGAGACTGCCCTTCCTCAGATACTCCTCGCCGTTCTCCGGGTCGAACCGGCAGGCCGTCCATACCGGGATGGTGACCCCCTTCCGCTTGACTGCTTCGACCAGAGGCACGGTCGCCCCCACTCCCCGACGGCTCCAGTCGAGCTCGGGAGGAAGATCGTCGGGTGGTTCCGGATAGAAGAGGCGGTCGGGCTGCAGGAGTCCTCCGCGATGGCCGTAGCGCTCGGCCCGGCAGTTGATGCCGTCAGCCACCTCGGCCACCAGCTTCGCCATCTCCGCCCCCTCCTCCATGGTGGTGGCGAGCGGGTGGTTGTACTCGACGATGTTGAAGAGGGTATGCACCGCGAACCCGGGGCCGCAGCGCCTCTTGGCCTCGATGATGATGTTGCGCAGGAAGCGGGTGCGGTTCTCGTAGTTCTGGGCCCCGTATTCGTCCTCACGCTTGTTCCAGATGCGCGATAGGAAGGTGTTCCCTTGGTGGGCGGTGCCGTGGTTGATCTCGCACGCGTCGAAACCGGCCTTGTAGGCCCGCTCGGCCGCGGAGGCCCACAGATCGATCTGGTCCTCGATCTCCGCCTTGGTCATCTCCCGGCAGGGAAGGAAGTCCGGCCCGGGCAACTCGGCCTCGCTCATCGCGGAGGCGCACTTGATGTCGCGGACCCTGGGGTCGCGAGGCAGAAGGCCCGTCGGGTTCCAGGGGCCGGCGTGTTGGAACTGGATCGAGACCGGACATCCAAGGTCGTGCACCGCGTCGGTCAGGCGCTGAAAGCCGGGGATGAAGCGGTCGTCGTCCATATGGAGTTGGACGCCTTCATAGCTGCCGTCGGGCTGGTAGTGCACGTGCTGTATGCCGAGCGGATACTCCACCCCACAGGACTCCACCACGAGGAAACCGACCCCGCCCCTGGCCAGGCGCTCGTAGTAGGCGATCATGCGCGGACCGCACGTCTGGTCCGGCTCCACGTACGAGGTCCCGTTGGCCGTCTTCACCAACCGGTTACGGGTCTTCACCGGACCGATCATGCCGGGTTCCAGCAACTTCTCGAATCCCTGGGTCATCGTGCGTGTCTCCCTTCGGCGGTGGAGCATCCGGCCGAGCATCCGGCTGTCACGACAGGTTCCGATCGACGACCCGAGCAGCGGCGTCGAGCGCGGCGGCAGAGCGCTCCAGCCCCTCCCACTCGTCGGGGGCGAGTTCCCACTCGAGGATCTCGCGCACGCCCTCCGTGCCCAATCGGACCGGCACCGACATGCTCAGCCCGTGGCGACCGTACTCGCCCTCGAGGACCACCGAACAGGGGACGACCTCCCCCGAGTCCTCGGCGACGGCGCGCGTGATGGCCGCCAGGCCGATCGCGCTGGTCCAGCCAGCGGTCCGGCCGGACTGCAGTTCCTCGTATCTTCTGAGGATGCTGGGCACCTCGGCCCGGATGGCCCGCTTCTCCTCCTCGGTGAACGAGACCGGGAGACCTTCGATGCGGACAGAACTGAAGAGGAGCACCTGAGTGCTGCCGTGCTCCCCTATCACCGTAGCTTCCACCTGGCTGACTTTCACCCCCTTCGCCCGCGCCACCATCTCCCTGAAGCGGAACGAGTCGTTGAGGGAGTAGCCGATAGTACGGCGACGGTCGAAGCCTCCCGCGCGCCACGTCGCGTAGTTCAAAGGATCGATAGGATTGGTCGCCGTGATGACGAACGCTTCCGGGCAACGGCGGGCCACCTCCAGTGCCACGTCGCTCACCAAGGGGATGTTCTTGGGAAGCATCTCCATGCGGTCAGCTATCACGCCTTGGGTGACGCCGGCGGCATTGACGACGATGTCCGAACCGTCCAGGTCCTCGTACGAGCCCGCCCTCACGGTCAGATCGAGAGCGGAGACCGCGGTGCTGATGTCCATGGCGTGCTGCTGGACCACGTTCTCGCGCCTGTCGATCATGATGATCTCGTCGGCGGACCCCTGCGTGGCCAGGTAGAACGCGGCGGCGGCCCCCACCGAACCGGCAGCGCCGATGATCGTCAGCTTCATCGCTCCCCCCTCGCGCCCTATCGCGGCGTCATGTCGGGCGGGAGCTCCCGCCACCCTCGTCATCGATATCCGTCTCAGTCACCAGTCGGGTCCAGGCCACGAGCGCCGCGACGAACTGGCCCAGACGCGCTCTCAACTCGTCGTCCATCAGGTCACCCTGGGCGTCGAACTTCTCCGCGGCTCGGCCGATGCGCAACTCCGGCTGCGCCATCACGTGAGAGCCCGTGAACACGAACACCTGGCGCAGGGCGTGTTGAGCGCGGATCGTCTGACTCTCTCCGCCCGACACACCCATGATCCCCACGGGCTTCTTCCGCAGACAGGTGGTCTTCGGAGGCCGCGAGGCCCAGTCGATCGCGTTCTTGAGGACTCCGGGGATGGAGTAGTTGTACTCCGGCGTCGCGATGAGGAGAGCGTCCGCCGCCTCGATCCTCTCTTTCAGGTGAGCGACCGATGGTGGGTCGCCCCGGGCCTGCACGTCTGCGTCGTAGAGAGGGATATCGTGCAGGTCGAGAAGGTCCAGCCGCACGCCATCCGGGAGGACGGTCGCCGCCGCCCGGAGCAGTCCTCGATTGTACGAGGCTCGCCTGAGACTGCCGCACAGACCCAGAAGATTGAAGGGACCGTCGCTCATGGTCCCGACACGGTATCGCGTGAGACCGGCGACTGCAAACCCGAGGACGGCGAAAGCCCCGCGGATGCGGGGCTTTCCCGATGAACAGTCCGATAGGGCGCGGCGACGACCGATGACACCAGTCGCAGTGGGCCCCGTCGATGTCGGGGTGTCAGCCTTTCGCCAGGTGGATGCTCCCTACATTCACGCTCTCGTCGAGCCTTATGGTCTTCGAGACAGGCGCGTAACCCGGAGCCGACACCACCAGGGTGTACTCACGACCCGGCTCCAGGCGATCGACGTAGAAGTCACCGTAGTTGCTGGCTGCGGCTTCCCCGACTTCGTCGCCACCCGCGCTCACGGTCGCGGTCGCTCCCTCCGCGCACTCGTCCGTGTCGGCGAAAACCACGTTGCCCGCGATGAAGACCTTGTCCCAGAGATGAAGGTTCTTGTAGTAGACACGGGGCTTGGCCTCCAATTCGGGCCGGAGGACGCTCAGGCCGCCGGCCTCGACCAGTCTCGCCATCTCTTCATCGTCGGCGAGCGCCAGCTTGATCGCCCCGGTCGGACAGATCTGCGAGCAGCGGGTCTCGGTCCAACCTTCATCGAGAAGGTGGGCGCACCCGGTGCACTTCTGGGCCACCTGGGCCCCTTCGTTCCAGTAGATGACCTTATAGGGGCAGGTCTCGACGATCTCGGGATGGCCCTTCGCCTTGACCGGGTCGATGATCACCAGGCCATCGTCGCGCTTGTAGACGGCGCCTTCCGGTGAATCCTTGATGCACGGAGCATCATCGCAATGCAGGCAGGGAGTCGGCAGATACGCCACCTGGACCAGCGGATACTGACCCCGCTCCTTGCGACCGATGTCCATCCACCGATGCCCACTCCACGGCTGACCGACAGAGTAGGGCGGGTGATCGTTCTCGACGAACTCGTCCTTGTCCGCGAGGAAGCAGTTGTTGCAGTCCATGCAGAGGTCGACGTCGATGACCAAGTTCCACTTCTTCATCGGGCCACCCCCTCGGTCACACTTCCGTCCCACTTCTCCACTTCGAGCAGGCAGGAGTTGTTGGCCATGGCGGTGGACGTCGGCGTGATGAAGCGTTTGGGCGTGAGGATGTTGACACAACCGGAGATGTCCGGGGAGTGCCCAGGCTCGCCCAGAGCGATGTAGTCGCCGCACGATTCGTACGAGTGCACCGTGCCCGGAGGCACCCGCTCGGTCACTTGGGCCGCCAGGATGACCGACCCGCGGTCGTTGTACGCTCGGATGAGGTCGCCGTCGGCAATGCCCCGGGCTTCCGCGTCCTTCGCGTTCACGCGCATGACCCAGTAATAGTGGCCGTCGACGAGCATCCGGTTGTCTTTGACCTCGTTCATCCAGCTGTCCTTGGCGTCACCCATGGTGTGAAGGCTGTATTTCGGGTGCGGCGACACCATCTGAAGCGGATACTTGTCGTAGAGCTCCCCGGTGTGGTGGCCTTCCCAACTCTCGATGTACTGGGGACCCATCGCCGGTCTTTCCGGATCGATTGTGCCTGTGGCTTCGAGGCGCTTGAGACTAGAGGCGACGAACTCGATCTTGCCGCTCTGGGTCTGCAGACCTTCCCCGCGCACTTGGTCCCAGGGGGCCGGACCCCAGTCGGCGGTGTCCTTCGCCCGCCCTTCCGCGAACCACCGCAGCGCCGGAGCCGATCGCTTCTCCTCGGGAGCCGGGACCACGTAGTAACCCTTCTTCTCGAAGTCCTCCCAGCTCATCACCGTGGGCATGTCGGTAGCTTGGTAGTAGTCCTTCACCCAATCGAGATCGGTCTTGCCGCCCATGCTGTAGGGTCCATACACCCCCATACGCTTGGCCAGCTCGCCGAAGATATCGTAGTCGGACTTCGACTCGCCCAGAGGCTCGATACATTTCTTCTGGAGCACGATCACCCGGTGATTGACGAACTGGTAGGAGTCGGCGATGTAGCCTGAGCAGTTCGCATACTCGCCGATGTCCCAGCGTTCGAAGTTCGTACACGCCGGTAGGATGATGTCGGCGAACTTGGTCTCGCCCTCGAACCAGATGCTCTGGCTCACCACGAAGGGGACCTTGCCTTCGCGGTACGCAGTGACGTATCGGTTGGTCTCGGTCATGGTACCGAAGAACGAGCCACCGTAGCGATAGTACATACCCACGTGCGGATAACCCTGGGCGGGATACGCATACTTCTGGAACTGGCTCTCGACGTGAGAACCACAGAAGCCTTTGCCTCGCCACTCCAGACTCTCGTGGCGCATGGCCTCGGGAATCCGGAGGCGCGGCACAGTCTGGCCCTCGGTGGAATTCTGCGGGTTGACCACCCCTCCCCCATTGGGGAACAAGCGGTTCGCCCAGCGGAAGCCGGCGGCGGAGTTGTTGGTGTCGCCGGAGATGCCACCCTCGGAGTACCCCGGGAACATGAAGCTACAGTCCACCGGCGCTCCGGAAGTGGTACCCCAGATGTTGCTGCCCGGCTTACCCAGCCCCTGCATGGCGGCCAACGCCACCATGGTGCGCGACCACTCGTTGCCCCATGAGGCCCGGCTCGCGCCGCCCATGCCCCCCGGCCCTCCGGCCGCCAGCATGGTCTTCTTCGCAGCCCACTCCCGGGCAAGAGCCCTGATCTCCCGAGCGGGGATGTTGCTTTCGCCCTCGGCCCATTCGGGCGTCTTGGGAACGCCGTCGGTCTCGCCGAGTACGTAGGCCTTCCACTCATCGAAGCCGGTGGTCCGCTGGGCCACGTACTCCTTGTCGTAGGTGCCCTCCGTCAGCCACGTGAAGGCGATCGCCAGTCCCATGGCCACGTCGGTGCCCATCCGCGGAGCGAACCATTTGTCACCGATGAGAGCACCGGTGTGGTTGAGGTAGGGATCGATGACGATCATCTTGACGCCTAACTCTTTCAGCCAGCGCCGGCGGACAGTGCCTTCGAACCCTGCATACACTCCGTTGCCCGAGGCCTCGGGATCGGCCGACCAGTAGATGATCAGATCGGTGTGCTTGAGGGCGTCCTCCAGTAGGCCATACTGCTCGTTGATGCCCAGGCGGTGGCTGTTTCCCCACATGTGCATCGCACCCCAGTGCCACCCCTCCCAGCTATCGGGATTGTGGGCGGCGAACGTGTAGCCCACCAGGTTCATGAACCGCAGGTACGCACTGTGCCGATAGCCGACGTTTCCCCAGAGGTGATGTGAGCCGGTGGTGGACAACATGCCGGCCGGGCCGTATTCCCGGCGTACCCGGATCATCTCCTCGCTCACGATGTCGAGGGCCTCGTCCCAGCTGATGGGCTCGTACCCGGAGACCCCGCGGTTCTGGGTGTTGCGCTCGCCCTTCGGGTCGAAGTCGACCCGCTTGAGCGGAGTGAGGATCCGCTTGGGCGAGTAGACGGTCGAGCGGTGGGCCACCGTCCAGGGCGAGTTCGTCGTCTTGCGGGGCGGCGTGAAATCACGACCCCGGGCTTTGATCGTCCACGAGGCGGCGTCGGTCTCATCGAACTCGATAGGCGTTATGCGAAGGATCTTCCCGTCCTTCACATCGACGAACACCGGTCCCCCCGTCGTGCAGTTGGTGTATCTGGTGACCTCTCCCATGCGACAGCTACCCCCTTTTTCAGACTGTACGGCCGTCGCCTCTCCAGGAGAGGCGACGGCCTACCGCGTGGACTATTCCTCGATGATAGCGACCAGCCTGACCATCGACCCGTCACCCCCCACCCAACGGATGGGGAAGCCGGCGATCGTGACCCGCTGACCAAGTACCTCGTCGATGTCGCCACCAACGTTCTCGAAACCCATCACGTGATTGCCCAGGAGGATATTATGACAAGGTTCCCAGTCGGGGAAGTCCTCCTTGGCGGAGCGGCCGGTCTCGGCCTCATACTCAGCGACCACGTCCGGCAGGAGCGGGCCGGGGCCATGGTAGCCGATGGCCGTCGCCAGAGGATGATCGAGAGCCTGCTGGTCGACACCGACAGCCTTGACACCCTTGTCCACGAGCCAACGGGCTGCGCTGGGGACGAGACCCGGAGACCGAGCAAAGTAGTCCTTGCTGTCACCGAACTGGGCGTGCATGTGGGTGTGGATGATGACGATGTCGCCCTTCTCGATCTTGGGAGTGGCGTTCTCCAGGTCTTCGTCGGTGATGAACTCCCACTTGCCTTTCGGACCGACGTCCACTACGACACCGGTGCCGAAGTAGTAATCGAGGGGGATCTGCTCGGTCGACCACTCGTTCGGTATGACGTGGATGGGCGAGTCGGCATGAGTGGATACGTGCATGGGGTGCCAGAGCCACTGGGTGAACACCCCCGACTTCGCGTGATAGTGGAAGCGCTCGATCTTGATGTCGGGGAAGTAGGGCCACAGCGGGGTTCCATGCCCGAAGGGCTGACTCAGATCGACGATCTTTTTGACTTTCATCCTGCCTCCCGTCGCTCTACTTATACGTCAGGCGTTGGTTACCGATAACCAACATAGTTCTCGCATCTACTATCCCGCCCCGATACACGCTTGTCAATCCCTTGTGGGCCGCCGGCGCCGCCCCCTGGGAGACCGCCCACTGCACTTGACAAAGCCCGCCTGCCGGGGCCATAGTGTGTCTAGCTAAGTTGGTAGTCGTTAACCAACCAGGAAAGGGTGTCCCTTGACTCGCGATATCGTGATCCTCGGTGCCTGCCGGACCGCCACCGGCCGCTTCCTCGGCAGCCTCTCGGACGTTCCCGCGGTGGAATTGGGGGGCATCGTGATCAAAGAGTCCGTACAACGAGCGGGCCTCGGACCCGGCGACATCGAAGAGGTGATCTTCGGCAACGTGCTCCAAGCGGGTCAGGGTCAGAATCCCGGGCGTCTCGCGGTCCACGCCGCCGGCCTGCCCGATGAGGTGCCGGCCGTGACCGTGAACAAGCTCTGTGGTTCCGCCATGAAGGCGGTCCATTTCGCCACTCAGGCCATTGCCTTGGGCGACGCCGACGTCATGGTGGCGGGCGGGATGGAGAACATGACCCGCGCTCCATATCTCATCGCCAAGGGGCGCAGCGGTTACAGGATGGGAGACGGTGTCCTCGAAGATCATCTCCTCCGGGACGGTCTGAACTGCGCCGTCAACGGCTACCACATGGGCATGACCGCCGAGAACATCGCCGCCAAGTACGGGGTCACCCGGGAAGACCAGGACGCCTACGCTTTCGAGAGCCAGCGCCGCACCGCCGCGGCCATGGCGGCGGGAATGTTCAAAGACGAAGTGGTACCCGTACCCATCCCCCAGAGGAAGGGCGACCCCCTCCTCTTCGAGGTCGAGGAACATCCTCGGTCCGAGACCACGCTGGAGGATCTGGCCAGGTTGAAGCCGGCCTTCAAGAAGGACGGCACGGTGACCGCCGGCAACGCATCCGGAGTGAACGACGCAGCCGCCGCGTTGGTCTTGACCTCGCGCGAGTTTGCCGAAAGCCGAGGCCTCAAACCGTTGGGCAGAATCGTCGGATACGCCTCGGCCGCTCTCGACCCGGCCTACATGGGCATGGGGCCCTACTATTCCACTCTCAAGGTCCTCAAGAAGACGGGCATGACCATCGACCAGATGGACGTGGTGGAAGCCAACGAGGCCTTCGCGGCCCAGGCTCTGGCGGTAGCCCGGCTGCTCGAACTCGACTTGGACAAGACCAATCTCTACGGCGGCGCCATCGCCTTGGGTCATCCTATCGGTGCGACCGGCGCCCGTATCCTGACGACCTTGCTCTATGCCCTCCGCCGCACAGGGGGGCGATACGGTCTGGCCACGATGTGTATCGGCGGAGGTCAGGGCGTGGCCACGATCATCGAGGCCGAATGAGTCGCACGAGCGACAGCTCCGCCGCCCGAGCCACCGGCGGGACCCGCTCCGACCGAGCGGGGCACCCCACCCCGAGCAACGGCCACAACCGCCTGCCCGGACCCGAACGCAAGGCCCAGATCGTCCAGGCGACGCTCCGGCTGGTGGCCGAATACGGTCTGGTCGGAGCGAGCATGTCCCGGATCGCCGAGGTGGTGGGCATCTCCAACGCCGCCCTCTATCGCCATTTCGACAGCCGGGAAGACATCCTCATCGAGGCGCACGACTCCCTCATCGAGCGGGTGTTCGCCTGGCTCAGGTCGTCGAAGGCTCCCGATGTGATCGACCGCCTGCGGGAGATGGCCCAGTCCCACGCCCGTCTCTTCTCCCGCGACATCGAGGGGTTCAACGCTCCCATGTTCCAGTTCATCGCCTGGATCCCCCGAGATCGAGTCCACGAGCACGTGGTCGAACGCCGGCGGGAGATGCTGAAGTGGTACGCCGACCTCATCGACGAGGGCAAGGCTCAAGGGAGCATCCGCGATGACATCGATACCGATCTGATCGTATCGGAGTTGTTCGCGTGGATATGGTGGGAAGACCTCAGCTATCTGGAGGGCATGGATACGAAAGTGACACTCGCGGCTTCGGCCGACATGTTGACCCGGCTTCTGGCCCGGATAAGCACCGAGCCCGGGAGCCCCGACCCGACGCCATCCCACGACCGCCCCTGATGAGCGACCCAAGAGTTGGAGGAACAGAGATGCCCAAGTCGTTGGTAGCGATCGCCAAGGATCCCGATCCCGAGAAGATGGTGGCGGAGGTGTTCGCCCTCCTCGGGGGCGTGGAGAACCTGGTCAAACCTCGTAGCACGGTCGTTCTGAAGCCGAACGCAGGCCATCCCGCCGGCGCCGAGACTTCGGTCAACACCAGTCCGGAGCTGGTCGCAGCCGTCGTCAAAGAAGTCAAGAAGGCCAAACCCAAGGAAATCATCGTCGCCGAAGCGGCCGCCATCGGCTGTGATTCGATGCATGTGCTCGACGTCAGCGGCATCGGCGCGGCGGCCGAAGCCGAGGGAGCCCGGCTCGTCGACATCAAACGCGAGAAAGACCTTATCAACATCCCCATCCGGGACGCGCGCTCCGACCTCAAGAAAGTCAAGCTCCCCCGCTTCCTGCTCGAAGCCGAGCATCTCTTCAACCTGCCCATCTTCAAGAGCCACGCCAGCATGGTCTTCACCTGCGCGCTCAAGAACATGAAGGGCGTGGTGCAGGACATCACCCACCAGCAGATGCACATGACCGACCTGGCCGCCGCCATGATGGACGTCTGGTCGGTGATCCGTGCCGACCTGACCATCGCCGACCTCATCCATCCGGCTGAGGGCTTCGGGCCGCACACCACCATCCCGGTAGACTTCGGCTGTGTCGTGGCCAGCAAAGACCCGGTCGCCCTCGATGCCACCGCCTGCCGTATGGTGGGCCTGGGCATCGACAAGGTCGCCTACTTCGCGGCGGCCGCTGAACGCAACCTGGGCTACTTCGAAGAAGACGACATCGAGGTGGTCGGAAAGACCGTCGCGGAAGTCCAGAAGGATCTGTGGTTCCCGTATCTCGAGGGCTTCGAGACCTGGCCGGAGTACACCTTCCATACCAGCAATGCCTGCAGCAGCTGCGAGTCTCTGGTGGCGTTCACCATGGAGAAGCTCAAGGCCCTGGGTGAATACGACAAGAACGCCGGCTGCCATGTGATCGTCGGCTCCAAGAAGGACGAAGAGATGCCCGAGGGCGTCGACCCCAACAACGTCATCCTTATCGGCGACTGCGTCAAGCGCTTCCGCGGCAAAGGCGTGGGGCACTGGTCGGCTGGATGTCCGCCTCTGGAACCACATCCCCTCTGGGTCTTCATCGATCGCGAAGACCACTATGAGATGGAGCCCTATTTCCGGGAACGCATGGCCAAGGATGAGAAACCCTGGGTAGAGTACATCGACAAGATGCGTGAAGAGAAAAGCGGCGGCAGTCAGTAGGACGGGATCACCGGCCGAGGGCCGGCCGGAGTCGGGCGCGCTCGCTCGAGGTGGGTCCGACGACCGAAAGAGACTGCCGCAGATATACGAGAGGGCCCCGGGCGCGTCCGGGGCCCTCATGCTCGAACAGGGAGGCGTCGAGTGCGTTCGGGGGGGCCTTGTGTCGCCCCACTCGTCGGTATCCCTGCCTTCGCCCGACTCAGTTCAACTGTGACAGCGCAGCGGACAAAAGTCAATCGGATAGACCGATCAACCAATAGACCGGATAGAATCCCTGGACCGCATCGCGGGTTGACGACAGGCGAGGCCGATACGTATGGCCGGAGTCCGCGGTTGAGACTACACTGGAAGAGGCAGACGATCGCCAGAGAAGGGAGTGATCATGCCTGCACAACGACAAGCGGAGCGTACCCACCGAACTCCAAGGACGCCCAAGCCGGCAGGGAGAGCCCAGTTGCGGATGGGGCCGGACAGTAGTCCGGAGGACTGTCACGAACTGATCTTGCGCCTCAAGCGCCAAGCCGGTTGCCTCGAGGAGTTGCTGGCCGACATCCGCGAGCAGATCGACGAGCTCGAGTGCGAAGAGACTCTCGAGCATGTGCGCGAACAACTGCTCGATTCGGAGGCCTGACGGCGCAGACCTCGGCGTCCCCCGCGCGGAGCCATCAGACCGAACATCCCAGATCCGATCCCTGTTGACAGGACCGGCCTTTGAAGAGTACCATCATCTTATTGAGCAAGTGCTCACTCAGTAGATAGGCGGACAGCAAAGGAGCCAGGATGGCGAGCAGCACCAAGGCCCGCGCCTCACAGGCCGGGTATGGCATCACCGTAGAGAGAGACGTCTTCGTCCCCGTGCGCGACGGCGTGCGCCTGGCCGTCGACATATACCGTCCGGACGCTCCCGGGAAGTACCCTGCGCTCCTCGCGCAATCGCCCTACGGCAAAGACGCCCAGATGTTCGAGACCCCGCCCCAGCCTTTCGGGAAGTCCGTCTTCGAAGCCTCCATCGAGTGCGGCGATGCCGACTTCTACGCCGCGCGAGGGTATGTGTACGTGATAGCCGACCTGAGAGGGATCGGCCACAGCGAGGGCGAGTACGAGGGTATGTTCTCCCGGCACGAGGGCGAGGATGGGCACGACATCGTGGAATGGCTGGCAGAGCAGCCGTGGTGCGACGGGAACGTGGGCACCGCCGGCATCTGCTATTTCTCGTCGATGCAACTCCATACCGCAGCGGAACAGCCGCCCCACCTGAAGTGCATCGCTCCCTGGGAGATCTTCGGGGACGATCTGTACACGCACGGTCAGTACGAGGGGGGCGTCCTCAACATCTTCCTCTACGGCCTCTACACCGGGACCTATCCGGCCCGCTGCGGCTTTGCCCCGAACAACGTGGTCTCGGCCATGGAGAAGATCACGGCCAAGGAGGAACTCGAGAAGCTGGTCCAGGCGGCGATGGCCGATCCGGACCTCAAGCAGTATCCGTACCTCTACCACCTCCTCCTCTATCCCAAGAAGAACCCCATCCTCTTCGACTTCATGCTGAACCCGCTCGATGGTCCCTATTACCGGGAGCGTTCGGTGGCCGAGCGTCTGGACCGGATCAAGGTCCCGACTTACGTGGGTGGCCCCCTGTTCAGCTTCTTCTCCGAACCTCAGATCAACGTCTTCAACCGGGTGGAGGCGCCCAAGAAGATGTATCTCTACACGGGCATGGGGACTCGGCCGTGGCGGGCGCACCACCACGAACTGCTCAGATGGTACGACTACTGGCTGAAGGGCATCGAGACGGGGATCATGGACGAAGCCCCGATCCGCTACCACACCACCGTGGCCGAGAAGTGGCAGACCGCCCAGGAGTGGCCGCTCGAGACGACCCAGTGGACCGACTTCCACCTCAACAGCCTCGAACAGCTCCTGCCCGAGCCCGACTGGCACAACCCCGAACCAGACGCGTTCGTGCAGCAGCCGCTGTATGTCACGGAGAAGCGAGCGCGCGTCACCTACGTAAGCCCCCCGTTGAGCGAAGACCTGCAGGTCACGGGACCTCCGAGGGTGACCTTCTACGCGGCGATCGACGCCACCGACACGAACTTCCGCGTGGACCTGCGCGAGGAGGGATCGGACGCCATCTATCCCCTGGCTTCGGGCTGGCTCAAGGCTTCGCATCGCGAGATCGACCCGGCCAAGACCACCCCGTGGGAGATCGCCCACGTCCACACCAAGGCCGTGCCGGTCGTCCCGGGCGAGATCTGCGAGTACACGGTCCAGCTCCGGCCGATGTCACACCTGTTCCGAGCCGGCAAGCAGATCAAGTTGGAGATCTCGAGCATCGACATCCCGACAGATATCGAGACGTACGACGTCATGTGGCACGTCTGCAAGGCCGAGACGATCCTCCACAAGATCTATCGTGACGGCGAGCACCGGTCCCGCGTGTCCTTGCCGGTGATCCCGCAGAAGGGCTAGCTCCCTCCCCGCTTCCCGGGCGAGCCCTGCCCAGCAGGGCTCGCCCGGGGCACATCTCGTTCTCATGAACCAGGCCGGCTCTCCTTGGGTCTCCCCACCAGAGAGACCGTGGCACCCACCAGAGCAAGCACCGCTCCCACCAGCATCGCCGTCCTGAAGCCGGAGGCGAAAGCCCCGGCGCCGGTGCCGTCGGCGGCCTCGCCCAGCAGAATGATCCGCCCTCCGTCAGGGCCGAGTCTCCAAGCGGCTATCGCCCCCAGCATCGCGATCGAGATCCCCTGACCGGTGAAGCGCATGGTGCTGAGGAACCCGGAGGCCAGGCTCAGTTGCGAACGCTCCACCGAGCCCATGACCGCGGAGACGTTCGGCGCGCTGAAGCAGGCCATCCCCACCCCGATCGTGGCCAATGCCAGTAGGACTCGGACCAGCGAACCCGAGGCGAACGCCAATTCGATCATGCCCCCCGCGATCACGGCCATACCCGCACTCGCCAGGATCCGAGAACCCACACGGTCGGAGAGCCGACCGGCGAACGGTGACAACGCCGCCATCAGGACCGGCTGAGCCAGCATCACGAGGCCGGCCTGCTCGGGAGAGCGTCCCTGGACGATGACGAGGAATACCGCCGTCAGCGTGGTCACCGCGAACACGGCCATGTAATTCAGGAGCGCGGCCGAGTTCGCCGCCGCGAACACCCTGTTCTTGCGCAGGAGGTCGAGATCGAGCATGGGCTCACGCACCCGGTCCTCCACCACTGCGAACGCCGCGAACAGGATCACTGCGACGACCAGAGACGCGATGGTGGACGCGCTCCCCCAACCCCAGAAGGGGGAGAAGGTCAGAGGGATGAAGAGCGCGACCAGCGCGACCCCCAGCAGCACCGCCCCGGGAACGTCGACGTGCCGCCTGGGTCGAGCCCCGACCCCCACCGCCGAACCCTGCCGGTCTCGCCGCTCCACGCCGAGCAGTCTCCAGCCGGCCGCGACGGTGGCGATGCCGATGGGTATGTTGATGAAGAAGATCCAGCGCCAGTCCAGGCGGGTGACGATCACACCGCCCACCAACGGCCCCGCGGTCAGGCCGAGATAGGTCGCCATGATGTTGAGGCCCAGGGCCTTCCCCCGCTCCCCGGCGGGGAAAGCGGCCGTCACGATCGCAGCCGACGTGGCGAACATCGCTGCTCCACCCGCACCCTGGATACAACGAGCCCCGATGAGCACCGGTCCGTTGGGCGCGAGCGCGGCTACTATCGAACCGAGCGCGAACACCACGGTGCCGAAGAGATAGTAGCGGATGGGCCCGCGCGCATCGGCGACGCGACCCGCCGGTATCAAGAGGACGCTCGTGATGAGCAGGTAGGCCGCCTGCAACCACAGGCCCTCGGAGTAACTCAACTGCAGATCCGAGCCCATAGCCGGCAGAGCAACGGCGACGATGCTCGCATCGAGAGGGGTCATGAACGCGCCGATCGACACCACGGCCAACGCGTACCAGCGGCGACGCTGGAGCTCGGTGGCAGCCATGACCGGTGGCGCCTCGGTGCCCGCGTTGCCGCCGCTGCTACCGTCACCGGCGAGGGAGTGGTTGCCCATGTCAGCCACTATAGCAGCGGCGTCGGTTTCCGGCTTCAGGCGAGCCAAGCTCGGAGGTCGGGTCCGGCGGCCTTGTCGAAGGGCCGGGCGAAGGCCTCGGGATATCGGCTCCGCAGATCTTCCAGGTCGGCCTTCTCCACTTCGGCGAGGAAGCCGCTCACCACCATGCCCACCGCGTTCCTCGACGTCGTGTGTAGGGGGACGATGCTGTTGATGTTGCCGCCCCGGTCGATCTCGCCCATGACGATTGGATCGTGCTTGGCCCCATGGTCCATGCTCACCGCCCCGGCGATGATCCGCTCGGTGATGTAGGCCCCGGCCAAGACGGTTCCCCGCTCGTTGTATACGGCGACCACGTCGCCCGATCGGATCCCGCGGGCGGCCGCATCCCGGGGGTTCATCCATACAGGTTGGTACTGGTAGCCGTCGGGACCGATCGTCTTGCAGGTCTCGATCTCTCGGAGCCAGGTGATGTCTTCGTGTTGGGAGTGGACACTCCAGCGCGGGTGGTTCGACACGACCAGCAGCGGATACTCCTTGGAGCGAGCCGTCCCCAGGGTCTCCTGATGAGTCTCTCCTTCAGGGACCCATCCCGGCACCGGCGGGCGCTCGTCATCGGTGGGGAAATGCTCCGCCAGCCCGGTCGAGCGGAACTCGATCTTGCCCGTAGGCGTGGATAGGGGGTTCGTTTCGGGGTCTTCGTAGAAACCGATGAGCCCGGCGGGGATCTTCTCCCAATCGGGGTCGGTGGGGACCACGTAGTACCCTTTGTCTTTGAACTCCTCCCAGCCGATCCGATCCTGGATGCCGGAGGTGTCGAAACCCAAGCGGATGAGATCGTCGACGGACTTCCCCCCCGTGTACTCGTCGAGGAGTCCCAGGCGGTCGGCGATCTTGCATACGATCTCGTAGTCGCTGAAGGACTCTCCCAGAGGCTCGATACATCTCTCCTCGGGGAACACGATGATCGATTGACCGCTGTAGAGGTCGGAGTTGATGTCGTCCTCTTCGAGCTTGGTGTTGACGGGCAGGATCAGGTCTGCCAAGAGGCAGTCGTTCTCCAGCCAGGGATGCTGGGCCAACACGAACTCGACATCGGGGTGACGCATCGCCCGGATGAAGGTGTTGCCGTCGTTCCAGCAGGCCATGAAGCAGGGCGAATCGGTCCATATCATGCGGATCTTCGAGCAACCTTCGGCCGGGTACCGGTAGTGGACGAACTGATTCTCACGGGGAGCCATCTCATGCTCGTTGCCCCACCACTCACACTTACCCTCTAGTAGAGCTTTAGGTAAGAGGGTCTTGGGCAGGAAAGCGGGCTGAGTCTCGCAGGAGGTGCTGCCGGTGTAGGCCGCCATCAGGCTGGGGATCATCGTCGGGCGGGGACAGCCGACCTGCTGCATGTCGTCCATGAACCCCCAGTCCTGCATCTTGGCCTGGTTCACCCCGGGGCGCCCCAGCCCCTGCATTGCCAGACAGAGCACCTGCAGCCGCGCAGGTTCGCTGGAATACGGGCCGCGGATACCGGGGCCACCGTTCCCGATCGCGATCGTGGTCCGCTTCGAGGCCCACTCCCGAGCCAGCGCCTTGATGATCCGGGAGGGGACGCCGGTGATCTCGGCCGCCCATATCGGAGTCTTGGGTGTGCCGTCAGCTCGACCCATGACGTAGTCCTCGAACTCCTCCACCCCATGGGCGTGCGTCAGCAGGTACTCCTTGTCATAGGTGCCCTCGCTGAACCACTGGTGGGCGACGGCCAGATAGAGAGCGGCGTCGGTGTTGGGAAGGATGGGGATCCACCGATCGGCGTGCACCGCTGCGGCATAGTTGAGGTCCGGCGCGATGTACACCTGCCTGACGCCGAGCTCGGTGAACCAGAAGCTGAGCCGGCTGGGCAACTGGCCCATCCAGCCCCAGGTGGTGGTCTCCTGGTCACAGCCCCAGAACAGCAGCAGTTCGGCGTTCTTGGCGATGTCGTAGACCAGGTTGCTCTGCGGGACCTGTTGACCGACCGGTTCCATGCCCCAGGCGTGCTTGGCCCCCCAGGTCCAGCCCTCCCAACTGTCCGGCTGTCGAGCCTGCATGGTGAAGCCTCCGAACAGCCGCAGCAGCTTGCGTCCGCAGCCGTGGGGGCCGTGGACCACTTTGGTCTCGCCATGTTGGTCGGACTGGTAGAAGATGGCCGTGGGACCGTACGCCTCCCTGACCCGCAGCATCTCCGCGGCGATGATGTCGAGGGCCTCGTCCCACGATATCCGCACATACTTGCTGACTCCGCGGTTCTGGGGGTTCCGCTCCCCGTGGGGATCGAAGTCCACCCGTTTCATTGGGAAGCGGATCCGCCCCGGCGAATGGACCCGCTTCTTATACGCGAGGCTGAAGGGTGGGATGAGGGTCTTGCCGCTGGGAGAGAAGGTCTTGCCGCGCGCCTTCATGATCCACGACCCCAGTTCTTCGGGGCGATACTTCCACTCGTAGCGCATCGGCCGGATCCGCACCATCTTTCCGTCGCGGACGTCGACCATGCAGGCGATCGAGCCGTTAGCCACTCCACAGAAACTGATGTCGCGGATGAGGGTCCGCTCAGCTGTCCGCTGTCCCATCGCTCCTCCCTCGTTCCCCGAGTCCGCTCTCACGCCTCAGTCGGAGGACCCGGATCGTGACCGTCTTGCCCCACTCGCGTCATGATAGGAGAATGGGCGGGCATGAGGAAGCGCACAGCGCAGATGCAGCGCCAAGGACGGACCGTGGCCGGAACACCGATCGCACCGCTCGAGCACCGCCGGGCTCAACTCGCATCCGGCGAGTTCCGGACGATCGAGGCCGAGGTCACGGTCAAACGGCGAGCGTGGCTCCGTGAGAGAGGTGTGAACTCAGTCGAAGACCGGGGCGCTACTGCCGGCCCAGCCACCGCCCACCTGGTCTCGCCGCGAGCCGCGTTCGAGTTGCTGTTCCTGGACTACATGGGTCTCGATCCGGCGGACCTCCCGGTGGTCGGTGATTCGCCCACGGAGATCACATGGCTGTCGACCAACCCTTGCCCCACTCTCGACGCCTGCGTCGAACTAGGTCTCGACACCAGGACGGTGTGCCGAGCGGCATATGAAAAATCCACGCAGGCCTTCTTGTCGGATATCGACCCGCGCCTTCGGTTTGTCCGTGAGTATGGGGTCATCCGGCCACATGCCCCTCACTGTCGGGAACGCATCCTGCTGATGGATTTCGAGAGCCACATGAGGTCGGCCCTTACAGAGGCCGTCTGCTCCCGTGCCGCGGGTAACAAAGGCTATGGTGCGGTCCTCGTCCTCGCTGAACAGGTGATCGCTCGAACACACGACACGGCCTCGACAGAGGGCGACCCCTCGCTTCATGCCGAGTTCAAGGCGATCCGAGAGGCCGTGACCACCCTTGGTTCGGCCGATCTGTGCGGGGCCGTGCTCTTCTCGACGTGTGAGCCCTGCCCCATGTGCACCAGCCTCGCCGTCTGGGCCAACCTGACCACGGTCGTCTATGGCGCTTCGATCGCCGACACCGCCCGCATGGGTAGGAGTCGGATACTCGTCGGAGCGGCCGAGATCGCAGCCAAGGCTCCCACGATGCTCGAGGTCGTCGGCGGCGTGTTGAAGGAAGAGTGCGGCGCTCTGTACGCCTGACCCCTACCGCGGAGCCGCGAAAACCCTCGACACACGCGCCCGCCTCCATCGAAAGGGCGAAGGGGCCTTCGCCCGAGCCTCTGCGCGCCCGCCGGCTAGACGTGTGGCGGGGCGGCAGCCCGATGGGCTGCCGCCCCGCTCGAAGAGAGGTCGCCCTCAGTCCGGTCGGGCGTGGATCGACCGGTATGCGACTGTCGGGCGCAGGTTATCCTGTTCCCGCTCCCTACCCCTTCCAGAGCACGATATCCCCCAGGTTCTGGTCGGCGGCGGTGGCATCGATGGGTCCCAGCTTCTGGGTGAGGTAGCCCGTCTTCTCGATACGGATGGTATAGGTGCCGTCGGGAAGGTCTTTGAGCCAGAAGTCACCGTAGTGGTCGGTCTCAGCCGAGGTGGTCTCCCCGGTCTGGGTGTTGACGGCGGTGACCGTCGCTCCTTTGGTGCACTCATCGGCCTCGGAGTCATAGACCGCTCCGGCGATCCACTTCTTGGGGAGGTTGCGGTAGTAGACCCGGGGACGGGTGGGAAGCTCCGG
>Ga0068711_1000064_pt1 | contig 149880 bp, 102 predicted proteins | sample MTBAKMMethaMetaG_FD_62224 | JGI IMG/M metagenome (GOLD analysis project Ga0068711, IMG submission 62224) | Enrichment culture microbial communities from Arthur Kill intertidal strait, New Jersey, USA, that are MTBE-degrading - MTBE-AKM (Arthur... | ecosystem: Environmental > Aquatic > Marine >...
ACCTTATATTATTGATATTCAGATCAATAATAAATTTACTAAAAATTATACAATATTCTATCAATCAGCAAATTAACTTTATAAACTTTCTACTTTCAGACTTTATAAACTGGACTCAATTATGAATTTCCAACTAAAATATATATTTTACATAAATAAACCACTTGTATGAGTTGAATTTTATGAATTAATTTGTATGTATCAAAATAAAAGGGGGGCTACGGGAGGAAAATTCTTCCTCTGTGTCTCTTTGTGTTGCAAATTTTATTTCACAGAGTGACACAGAGGAGACACAGAGAGACACAGTGCCTGCGCTGAAGCTTCAGCGTAAGCGTAGAGAGACACAGAGATTTTCGGGAGAGTTTTAAGAGAGTAACAGGGAAAAATGTTATCTCGCAAAGCTTTTATATTTAAGTATATACGATATATGTATTGGAAAAAGAAATATATTTATCTGATGATTCTGCTCGTTGTGCCGGGCACATTATTTCTTTTTTCCATACCCCGGGATATGTTTAATGATCCTTTATCCACAGTGGTTTTGAGTTCAGACAATGAGCTTCTGGGAGCAAAGATTGCCACCGACGGCCAGTGGAGGTTTCCGGAAATCGACAGTATCCCGGAGAAGTTCAGGACATGTATAATAGCATTTGAAGATCGTTATTTTTATAAACATCCCGGGTTTAATCCCTTTTCTCTCATCCGCGCCGCGCTCTCGAATATAAAGGCAGGAAAGATTGTTAGCGGGGGAAGTACCCTTACTATGCAGACCGTTAGACTTTCCCGCAAAAACAAACCCAGGACGGTACCGGAAAAGCTCCTGGAGATATACCTGTCTCTTTGCCTGGAAACCAAATACTCAAAAGACAAGATACTTAAACTCTATGCATCACATGCCCCCTTCGGAGGTAATGTGGTGGGACTTGAGGCGGCTGCCTGGAGGTATTATAATTGTGATCCATGGACTTTGTCGTGGGCTGAGACTGCTGCTCTGGCTGTTCTTCCCAATGCGCCTTCACTGGTTCATCCCGGTAAGAACAGGGAGGTGTTGATGGAAAAACGGAACAGGTTGTTGTACCGGTTATTGTTGCGGGGGGAAATGGATTCCCTGACGTATTCACTTTCAATAACAGAATCTTTGCCTGATAAGCCTGTTGACCTGCCTCAGCTTGCACCGCATCTGCTGGAAAGGATATCCTTTGTGTCACCGGGATCAAAGGTGAAAACAACGTTGAACGCATTTTACCAGCAGAGGCTGAATGATGTTATCAACCGTCATAAGGAAAGACTGTATCCGAATCATATACGGAATGCCGCCTGTATCATCATGGAAACACTATCGGGAGAGGTGCTGGCATATGTTGGTAATATACGCAATAATGAGTATCCTGAATATGGAGGGGAGAATGATATGGTTATGGCAAACAGGAGTACAGGCAGTATTCTGAAGCCTTTTTTATTTGCATACATGCTTGACCGGGGTGAAATTCTTCCCGGCACGCTGATACCTGATATTCCCACTCGTTACAGGGACTTCAGTCCCAAAAATTTTGACCGGGGATACGATGGAGTTGTACCTGCAAAAAGAGCGCTGGAAAGATCACTCAATGTTCCTGCCGTACGGATGCTGAATGATTATGGAGTTGACAGGTTTTACCATGATTTACAACGGCTGGGATTTACAAGTCTTACACAGAATTCCGATCATTACGGATTAAGTTTAATACTTGGTGGTGCCGAAGCCAGCCTTTGGGAACTTTGCGGGGTATATGGCAGTATCGCCAGAGCATTGATACATTATACGGAAAGGGAAAGCAGGTATTTCCGTGACGACTACAGGAAACCTGTTTTTCTTTTTAATGAAAACCCAATGATTGCGGCTAACTCAGACCTGTCTGCCGGCAGTAAGTCTCGTAATAGTAAAAAAGACATCTCTGATGCTGAAGAACATGGGGTTTTAGGTGCCGGCGCTATATACCTGACCTTCAAATCGCTCCTGGAAGTCAACCGCCCGGAGACTGAGGCAGGATGGGAAAGCTTTCGTTCATCGGGCAGGGTTGCATGGAAAACGGGGACCAGTTTTGGTTTTCGTGATGCATGGGCTGTAGGAACAACACCTGATTTTGTGGTAGCTGTATGGGTGGGGAATGCTGACGGAGTTGGAAGACCCGGACTGACGGGAATCACGGCAGCAGCCCCGGTAATGTTTGAAGTTTTTAATTTACTTCCTCCAACCGGCTGGTTTGAAATTCCCTATGATGATATGGTAAAGGCTGATATATGTAAAAAAAGCGGTCACCGCCCTTCCATCGATTGCCAGGAAAGGGACTCTGTGTGGCTTACCCCGGCAGGACTCTTCTCGCCTGTATGCCCCTATCATAAATTAATTCATCTTTCCGAAGATAAAAAATTCAGGGTGAACGCCTCCTGCTACGACCCGCTCAGGATGGAACACACTGCATGGTTCATTCTTCCCCCTTTACAGGAATACTATTATAAGTCCCGTGATCCCGGCTACATGACTTTACTTCCCCTGTTAAATACCTGTAAAAATGAAGAAACCACTGAAAATATGCAGATGATATACCCGGAAAAAGGAGCTGTGGTGTATATTCCCTTTGAGTTACAGGGTGAAAGGGGAAGAATGGTCTGTGAAGCAGCTCATCGTTATCAGGGAAGTAGAATATTCTGGCATCTTGATGATGAATACCTGGGAACTACTGAGTATATTCATCAGATGGCAATAATGACAAACAAAGGAAAACATTTGTTAACTTTGGTGGATCAGGATGGAAACAGACTGAGTACGGGTTTTGAAGTGGTGGACAGGGAAGAGTAAAGGCTTAAAGAGGGAAATGACAGGGACAAAGGGGAAGAAAGTTACGTGGTTAAGTGGTTGAGTGGTTGAGTGAAGAAGAAGGGGATAAAGGGATGATTAATTGATTAATTGAGTAATTGAGTAATTGAGTAATCGAAGGGAACGGAATTCACTGTAGAGACGCACGGCTGTGCGTCTTTGAAAGAAAACCCCGGCAGGGGTATAAATATAAAAGCCAGGGGTGATAACCCCTGGTAAAATGACGGAATGAGAATCCTCCGTACAGACACAATATTTTGTATCTCAACAATGAAATTATATCTATAAGCTATGAATACTATTTTTCGTTCCCGTGGAATAATCGTTATTATTTTTACGGGTATGCTGTTAATGCTTAGTGAGTCTTGTAAAAATGAGTCTGATTATGAAATTAAACCCTTCAGCAAAAATTTCAGGTATTACGTTGAAACCCTTTCATCAGATGAGTTTGAAGGTCGTGCACCCCTGAGTAAAGGGTGTGTAGTGACCACGGAGTTTATTGAGAAGGAGTTCCGGCGAATAGGATTAAAACCTTATAAGGAAGACAGTTATCTCCAGCCTGTTCCGCTGGTGGAGATCACTGGTAGCAATTTCTCAGACCTCACTATAAGAAATAATAAGAGTAAAGAGATTCTTTTATTCGGCTATTTGGATGAAATGGTTGTGGGTACCACCCGACTGAAGGAAAAGATATCACTGGTGAACAGCGGGATGGTTTTTGCCGGATACGGCATTGTGGCTCCCGAATACGACTGGAACGATTATGAAGGTATAGATGTAAAGGGAAAGACGGTTGTGGTTCTTGTTAATGATCCCGGCTATTATACCGGTGATGAAAGTCTTTTCAGGGGAAAAGCCATGACCTACTATGGACGGTGGACATATAAATATGAGGAAGCTGCCAGACAGGGAGCTGCTGCTATACTCATTGTACATGAAACCGGTCCTGCCGGTTATGGCTGGAAGGTTGTAAGGAATTCATGGTCGGGTAAACAGTATGAGCTGGGAGGGGATAATGGTAAACCTTCCGTTGAAGTACAAGGCTGGATACATACAAGTACTGCAGAGATGTTGTTTGAAAAGGCCGGCATATCTTTGAAGGAAGCCAATGAAATGGCTTCCCGGAGAGGATTTAAACCGGTTGATATAGGAATGACAGCATCCCTGAGCTTTGATGTGGAATTTATGCATTCTGATTCTTACAATGTGATTGGATATATTGAGGGAAGAAAGTATCCTGATGAAGCTGTATTGTACATGGCCCACTGGGATCATCTGGGAAAAGCTGAAACACCGGAGGGTGTAGCCATATACAACGGGGCGATAGATAATGCCACCGGCACTGCGGCTATTATGGCCATAGCTGAAAAATTTGCCGGAAAGAAACCGGCGCCGGAAAGATCAGTGGTATTTATTGCACTTACAGCAGAGGAGTCAGGATTGCTTGGTTCGCTATATTATTCTCTTGATCCCCTGTTTCCTCCCGAAACTACTGCCGGAGGGATTAATATTGACGGACTAAATGTATATGGACCTACAGAGGACGTGTCGGTTGTAGGTTATAACATGTCTGAATTGCAGGATTACCTTTCACGCCATGCTGAAAAGCAGAACAGGATACTGATACCGGAAAAATACCCGGAGAGGGGCGGATTCTACCGGTCTGATCATTTTAACCTGGTACGTGTGGGTGTGCCCATGCTCTATGCAAACAGCGGAGAGGATTTTACCGGCAGGGATGAGGAATATGCAAAGATGATCAGGCAGGACCGTGAAGCGAGGTATCATTCCCCCGATGATGTAATAAATGATATGTGGGACTGGACAGGACTGGACCAGAACCTGTGGCTTTTTTATAATGTAGGCAAAGAGCTGGCTAACAGCAGGGAATGGCCGGAATGGAATGAAGACAGTGAATTCAGGGCTGTGCGGGAAGAAAGCGAGAACAAAAGAAGGAGGTAGAAAGATTTATTAGGGTGATCTTTGTGTTCCTTCGTGAATACCTTCGTGTCCTTTGTGGTTCAATACGTTAGAAGGTTAACCACAAAGGACACGAAGGTATTCACGAAGGAATGCTTATAGATTCATTAAGGTTTTATTACTTTCATCAGGCAAAGTTCAGGAATCGTTTTGTACATTTGAAACATAAAAGTATCAGTTATGAACTCAACCTCCAGACCTTCACTGTTTCCCCTTATCCTGCTGGTAACTTTCTTGTTTACTTTAACCGGATTTACTTACCTCTATTTCGGAACACAGGATGATGTAAAAGGGAAGTATTCGTACAGCGATTTTGAGGAGGCAAAAAAGTGCAGGGCCTGCCATACGGATATTTACGAACAATGGTCGCAGTCGATGATGGCCCAGGCTTTCACTCACCATTGGGATGAGATTGAGTATTTCGATCTTGCTGTAGCCCATGCAGAAAAGAAGCCGGAACTAAAGGATGCTGTGGATGGATGCAATGGCTGCCATACTCCGCTGGCCTATATGGCTGACAACCTGCCACCGCCAAGACCTGAGAAGGGAAGCCGGGCAAATGAGTCGGTTTCCTGTGAAGTATGCCACCTGATACAGGGAACAAAAGTTGATCCCCCTTACAACTACAGCTATATTATTGAGCCCGGAAATACCAAACAAAGTTCCAGGGGACAGGGAAATGATTCCCCCGCGCATAAGATTGTTTCCAATGATTTTTTCAGAACTACCGAATTTTGCGGAATATGCCACAATGAGAAAAGTCCTTTTGACGTGTGGGTAAAATCCACACAGCTGGAATGGAAGGAAGGACCCTATGCAGCCGAAGGGGTCAGGTGCCAGGATTGCCACATGCCCAAAGCTGAATATCAGACTGCACTGATGGGACAGACATACAATGATGCGCGGTTGCACCTCTTCCACGGAGCTCATGATCCGGGTAAGGTGCGGGGAACCGTTGAACTCAGGATACAACCGGATATACGGGAAGCTGAACCCGGTGAAAAAGTCGTGTTCACTGTTGCATTATTTAATCAGAAAACAGGTCATAAATTTCCGACAGGCTCGGTGGAAGACCGTATTCTCTGGTTGCACGTGGAAGCTACAGATGCGAAGGGGAATGTATATCACCTGCCGGTTGACAGAAAAGGGTTTGAAGGTGAAGAATTTACTATTGCTGCTGATGTTATGGCGTACCAGGATATGGGATTTCCATTGGGTATTGATGATTTTACAGGGGTTGAGCGCGACGGAGTTCCTGCAGGCAACAGAATATTCCGGATGCCGTATTTTGATCCAGAAGGAAGAATGACCATTATGCAATGGAATACGGCTTCACTCGGCGTAGATTACCGCATAGGGCCCAGGGAAACCAAAATTGAAACTTTTACTTTTACCCTTCCCTGGAATGTTGCTCCGGGAACTTTGGAAGTAAAGGCGGTACTGAATTATCAGCTGCTGGTAAAACCTGTGGCAGATTTCCTGAATGTTCCGGATGAGGAATCTGAAATTTTAGTGGTAAATGAACATTCAACGCAAATAAAAATTTTTGATTGATTTTTGAAATTATTAAGTTAACTTATATTCAATGAAAAAACCTTTCTTCCTTTTTATCAGCCTTCTTCTCCTGACATTCACTTTTTGTTTTCCCAAGAAAGAAGGCAAAGCCATTCCTGCATTTGGCCGGAAATACAGGATAAGCTGCCAGACCTGTCATTCTCCCGGAATGCCGAAACTCAAAGAGTTTGGTGACGAGTATGCCGGAAATGGTTTCAGACTGTCTGAATACGAATCTCCGAGATATTTCATGGAAACGGGTGACAGTAAGCTTTCACTTATCAGGGAATTCCCTCTGGCAATAAGGCTTGACGGTCACGTCACCTACAATTATGCCGATAAAGGTTCTTCAGATTTCGGAACGCCTTTTGGGTTAAAATTGCTTTCCGGAGGTGAACTATCGGAAAAGCTTTCCTACTATTTTTATTTTTATATTGACGAAAGGGGAGAGGTGGCCGGTGTTGAAGACGCTTTCCTCATGTATCACGATCTTTTTGGTGCCGGAATCAATATTTATGTCGGCCAGTTCCAGGTTTGTGATCCGCTGTTTAAAAGAGAACTCAGGCTGACACTCGAAGATTACCACATTTATACTGTTACTCCGGGAAATTCTACGATCTCCTTGAAATACGACAGGGGGATCATGGCTGAATATGGATTACCCACCGGAACAGACTTTGTGGCAATGGTAGTAAATGGTAATGGTATAGGTGAAGCTGGAGGTGATCTTCTTTTTGACAGGGACAAATACAAAAATTATCTTTTTAAAATTTCGCAGTCAGTTGGTGAGTACCTGGGTGTTGGTTTCTTCGGATATTTCGGAAAGGAAGAATTGGCTGCCACTGTAGGTCCTGTAGTTAACCGATCAGCATTCTACGGCCCTGATATCACTTTTTCCCTGGATGAAAAATTTGAACTTAACCTTCAGTATATGAGGCGTTTGGATTCAAAAGTCAGGGCATCAGGAATACTTATGCTTGATGACGTGTTAACTCACGGAGGCATTGCTGAGCTTTTGTACGCACCCAGAGGTGATATGAGTAACTGGTATTTCACGGGACTGGTAAACTGGATGGAATCAGATATCAGTGAGATGAACTATAAAACTGCCACCCTCCATACAGGTTATATGCTTCGGAGGAATGTAAGGCTGGTGGGGGAATATACCCGGCATTTCGGAAATGATAATTTCGGAAAGGCAAGTGTGGGGTTTGTTTCGGCGTTTTAGGCGGGGGTATGGTAAGTGGTTGAGTGGTTACGTGGTTACGTGGTTACGTGGTTGAGTGGTTGAGTGGTTGAGTGGATAAAACGGATTAATTGAGTAATTGAGTAATTGAGTAATTGAGTAATTGATTAATCGAGTATTTGAGTATATGAGTAATTGAGTATATGAGTAGAGGCGCACAGCTATGTGTTACACGAAGAAGTGACAATGTGACATAGTTAAGTGGTTACGTAGGGGCAAAGCTGTGTCTTTGCCCTTTTGAGGGATCACGGTATCTCCTCCTCCGCTATACTCCGGCGGATAAAACGGGATTAAGAGATAACCATTAACCCAATAACCCAATAACCCAATAACCCAATAACCCAATAACCCAATAACCCAATAACCCAATAACGAACTATTGTTACTTCTGCCCCTTCTTTAAAATAAAAACACCCGGCTCGTTACAGGACCCCATTTTCAAATTAAAACTTTTACAGATATAATCAATGGTGTCCTGGTGATAGAAAGAAACATGAGTTATATCCCTTGCATACCACCAGTTTTTAAAATCTTTCTCTCCTTTCCATAATTGTGTCATTAAAACAAGGATACCCTCCGGCATGAGCAGACCGGTTATCTGATCGAATTCCTTCCCCGGGTAAAAAAAATGTTCCGCACTTTCCACTATAAAAATGAAATCATACTGTTTATTTTTATTCAGTTCAGGGAAAAAGAAAGGATCGTAATTATCACAGGATATTCCATGTTTTTTCAGCAGGAGAGAAAGTGCCGGTATGTGCCCGCATCCGTAGTCAAGTCCTGAGGAACCGGGTTTAATGTATTTTAATGCCGGTTTTATGGCTTTATTAAGGAATTCATCGTATTCCGGATCATTAAAATTGTTCTGATGTTTCAGGTACCGGTTTTTTTCTTCTTCAGGGGAAGGGTGAAATTTGCTAAGGATGAAAATTAAACGGCAGGTACCGCATTCAAGGAAGATGCGTTTACCGGGACCTTCTGCCTGAGTGATTCTATGGGTTTCTGAACATAAGGGGCAAATTTGCAGGTGTGTATCCAATTCCGGAAGGTATAACAGTTTAAATTCAGGAATATTCAGGGGTATTATTGCAATTTACTAAAGTTTGAGGGTCTTTTTATTTGGATTATATCAGTCGTCTGACTTTCACAGCAACCAGCCCTCTTTTCCCTTTCTGAGCTTCAAAAGTCACCTTATCATTTTCATTTACAGGCTCTTCGAATCCGCTGAGGTGAACGAAAATACTTTCCTGGGTTTGATCGTCCTTAATGAATCCATATGCTTTGGATTCATTGTAAAAAGTCAATCTGCCTGTTCTGATCACATCAGCAGGGTCAGGAGCAGTTTGTCTTTGGATACCAATCTCAATATCTTCTGATTTAATTTCTTCTACATGGTCAGGATCCGGAGGAGTGGAAGTTATGTTTCCCATCGCATCAACATATGCGATCATTTCATCGAAACTTTTAGGCTTTTCTTTAACCGCCCTGCGCTCTTCTTTTCCCTTGTTTTTTTTAAGTTTTTTCTGAATTCTTTTCTTTTCTTTTTCTTTTTTGTTATAGGATTCCTGTGATTTCGCCATTCTTATCTTTAATGTTAAGGTTTTAATTATTATGTTATTTATTAAGCTTAAGGAAATTTGTAATTTTCCTCAGGTTCAAAGATAACATAAAAGTTTATACTCATCTTTGAAAATACAATAACAATTTTTAAATCTGAATTCTTCCAATTAATAACTTACACCACTGCTTTGCCATGTAACCTTTTTGGGTATATTGGCAACAGTCTTGTTGTAATTTCCCGGTGAACAGAGAAATGCGCCGTCAAAGTACAAAGAATCTGTTTCCATGTCTTCTATCTGTTTTGCCGCTGGTAATTCTTTTATGTATATTTGAACCGGCAGGGATTGGCCGTCTTTCCGGATTAAATTTATAAAAGTCCGGACTGAAACTTCCTCATTTTTTTGTTTGATTATATTATTATCATGGAACATTTGCATGTTTTGCGATAAGTGATTTGAGTCTAAATAATGAAGAATAAAGCTCAGGAAAATATACATTCCTCAGATATTGTTATTTGGAATGAGTTACGTCAGGGCAATGAAATTGCCTTTCGTGATATTTACAAACGCCATGTGAATCTTCTTTACAATTACGGGTTTAAATTTACCTCAGACAAGCAAATTACAGAGGATTGTATACAGGAAGTCTTCGTGGATATTTTCAGAAACCGGAAAAATCTCAGTCCTACAGATAATATTAAACTCTATCTTTTTAAAGCCCTACGTCGCAGAATCTTCAAAGAAATTAAAAAAAGAAAGATTACCCTTATTCAGGATGACATTGAAGTGTCTTTTGAACCTGCATATATGGAAAATGAATTTGACGGAGTAAATAAACTGTTAAAATATCTTCAGCACCTCCCTCCGCGTCAGAAAGAAGTGATATTCCTGAGGTTTTATGAAGAAATGGAATATAAGGAAATCTGCCAGGTTATGGATATGAATTACCAGTCGGTAAGGAATCTTATGCATCGGGCAATGCAATCGCTGAGGGAAAAAGCAGAGAGAGAAAAGTAAGGTTGCCTACACAATTATTTGATTATTTCTATATTTTTAAAAGAAAAATCACTTCACTGAGTACAAAATCATTTTAATTTTCCTTATATAAGTATATGAAAAAGTTTCAAGATTACACATTCGAAGATTTTGTCAATGACAGATCTTTTGTGAAATGGGTGCTGAATCCCTCTCCGGCTACCAATCATTTCTGGTATGGTTTTATTGAGAGATATCCTGAAAAGAAGGATGATATCAGGATTGCTTCTAAAATTATTACTAGTTCTGCTTCAGAAAATAATTATCTGTCCGATAAGGAGGTTGATGAGCTTTGGGTGCGAATCAGGAAAACTTCCGGGTCACACAGACATAATTACCGGATCATTGCATACACTTCTATTGCTGCAACATTTCTGTTATTACTTGGTTTCGGGTTGTGGTATTTTGAATTTAGGGATAAAGTTCCCCGTTTTGTTGATTATAAGCAGATTCAAATCCCGGAGATTATTGATAACCAGGTACAACTTGTATTATCTGATGATTCGAAAATTTACCTTGATGATAATGAGTCCACATTAATGTACCGTAATGATGGGAAATTGCAAACTAACGTTCAGGAAATCAGTGTTAAGGAACCTGAAGCATACGTAAAGGGGAAAGATAAAGATCTTAAAATTGCAATGAATCAGATCATTGTCCCAAATGGTAAGCGTTCCAGTATAGTTTTTTCGGATGGCACTAAATTATGGCTGAATTCAGGAAGCAGGGCAATTTATCCGGTAAATTTTGCAGGAAACAGGCGTGAAATATTTCTGGAAGGGGAAGCTTTCCTTGAAGTTGCTTCTGATAAAACTATGCCCTTTATTGTTAAAACGGATATTATGGAAGTGCAGGTTCTTGGAACGAGCTTTAATATTAAGGTCTATCCTGATGAACAGGAAGCATCCGTTGTTCTTGTTGAAGGTGTGGTAAATGTTAAGGCTGGACGTGGGAAAGAGAAACAAATGCTTCCGGATCAGTTATTATCTTTTTCTTCAGTTACGGGTATGACAGAGATAAAGGAAAATGTTAATATTCTTGAACATATAGGCTGGAAGTACGGGTGGCTTCTATGTAACAGCGAAAGTCTCGGTTCAGTTTTCACGAAGCTTTCAAGGTATTATAATGTTAATATTGAAGTTGACAATCCTGACATACGTTCATTTAAAATAAACGGAAAACTGGATCTTAAGGAGGAACTTAACGAAGTGATGAGAGCTGTGTCAATCGCAGGGTCTTTTGCTTACACTATTGAAAATGATAAGGTTTTAATAAGTGGAAAATCAAAAAGAAAACAAAATAATATATAAAGTATAAAGTAATAAAAAACATCAATTTGGAAGGATAACATTTCATTGAAACAAAAAAGTGGCCGGACAATACCCACATATTGACCGGCCTGGTTTAGTGATCTTTATAACTGGGTAAAAACCAAAAAAACCATACAAATATATGAAAAAAAGTCCGTTTCGTATTCTTTGTCTTTTTGGATATGGGTTAATCACGCTAAGAATGAAAATTTCTGCTTTAATAGCATTCTTTGGGATACTATCTTTAAGTGCAAGCGATTTATATTCCCAGAACACTAAATTTAATCTGAATAATCACAAGTCCACTATAAGAAATTTAATTATAACTATTGAAGAATCAAGTGATTTTATTTTCATTTATCCTGATGATATTGCAGGCCTTGACAAAGAAATTAGAATCCACGGGAAAGAATTAACGCTTGACAAAATACTTGATTATATTTTAAAGGATACTGACATTACTTATGAGATAATTGAACGTCAGATAATATTGACTCAAAAACCGCTTTCCCCTCCTTCTATCCCCGTGATCTCTTTACCGGTTAGTTCTCAGACAGGCACTGGGAGTATCAGAGGGAAAATTACTGATGAAAAAGGTTTCCCAATGATTGGAGCCACGATCATTGTAGATCAGACGACTACAGGTACTATTGCGGATGCAAATGGGAATTATCAGTTATTGGCTGTTCCTGCAGGTAAACGTACGATTAAATACTCATTTGTCGGATACAATACAGAATCCAGGGAAATTGAACTGGAAAGAGGTGATGTAATAATAATTGACATTAAAATGACCATGTCTCAGGTGGAAATACTTGAGGTGGTGGCTTACGGTCAGGCAAGAGGTCAAATAGCAGCAATTAATCAGCAGTTAAATGCTACAGGTATCACCAATGTTCTTTCGGCGGAAAGATTACAAGAGTTGCCCGATGTAAATGTTGCTGAGGCTATTGGTCGGCTTCCAGGGCTGATGGTAGAAAGGAACCGTGGCGAAGGTCAAAAAATTATTATTCGCGGACTGGAACCAAAATATAATTCTGTTTCCATAGGCGGGAATATGGTGCCTGCTACAGCATTGGACGACAGAAGCACCGACCTTAATATGATTTCTCCCGATATTCTGGGAGGTGTTGAGGTCCAAAAGGCAAATACTGCCGATAAAGATGCTGACGGACTTGGGGGAACTGTAAATCTGATAATAAGGGAAGCTCCATCAGGTTTTAGGATGAACACATCCATACTTTCCGGCTATAGTGGGCATTCGAAATCTATTAGCAATTACCGTGCTAATTTTTATGCAAGTAACAGGTTTTTTAATGATAAACTTGGTATAATGGTTACAGGTAACGGAGATATTGCCGAAAGAAATTCTGATCGTTTCAGGGTGGATTACTATGTTCAGGGAATCCCGGTTGCAGAAGAAGATTATGTAAAGCCATGGATTACCAATGCCAACCTGGAGGTAAATATTGAAAATCGTTCACGTGCCGGAGGAAGCCTGCTAATTGACTGGAATCCAAATTCTTCTACTACTATTAAATCCAATAATTTTATAGGATATCTTGACCGACATATATATGACAGGGTTAAACAGTTACAACTGCTGGAAAATTATATCAATTTATATCACTATCATGACAATATTACACAAATACTTCATTCTCATTCCATAGAAGGTAAAAATATTTTATTTGGTTCGGTACTTGACTGGGGAGGTTCATATTCTAATTCTATCAATAATAAACCCTATGGACATAGAATTCAGTTCAGGAAATTATCCGCTTTTAACGGGTATTCCCTTGGGCAATCCTTTGATGTTGAACCTCCTGAATTGATTGGCAATCCTGAGTATATTAATGATTTTGTAGATCAATTTTATCTTTATAATGGAGCTTTTTTAACTTATAAAGCCAGGGAAGCAGAGAGTGGTCTTTTCCTTAATTGGAAAACTCCTTTCAGGATTGGTAATTTCATTTCAGGATATGTTAAAGTCGGAGCTAAATACAGGGAAAAAAACAGAGAAAGATTAAATGTCCGTAATAACAATAGATTCGATGGGCCTGGCGGTGTAAATGATTTTATGAAAGTGTACCCTGATTTTATTCTTACTACGGAAGGACATATAGGTAAAATATCTATTCTAAATTTTCTGGATACCCAATATAAAGCTGGTGACTTTCTGAATAATCAATATGAATATCTTAAAGTAACAGAAGTGCTTGACAGGGATTTGATTTCCAGAATGTATGATGAGTATTTTAAAGATTTCTATCCCTTTATTCCTGCCGGAGCCAAGGATGATTATAATACAGATGAATCGGTACTTGCATATTATGCGATGTCGGAGATTAAACTAGGCAAATATTTAACTTTTATCCCGGGAATCAGATATGAAAAAACTGATATTGAATACAGAGCATATATTGCTGATGAACTTCCTGCTTCCGAAGCAATTCCCCTTGATGTTCAATTTCGTGATACCACCGCAACAAATAGCTATGAGAATTTCCTCCCTCAGATACATCTTAAAATCAAACCAACTGATTGGTTTGATATCAGACTGGCATATACCAATACATTATCCAGGCCGGATTACAACCAATTGGCTCCCAAGAAATTAATTAATTTACAGGATCGTTATATAAAATTAGGTAATACAAAATTAAATCCTTCTCTATCAAAAAATTATGATGTTATTCTGACTTTTTATAAGCAGAAATTGGGTCTGCTGACACTGGGTGCTTTTTATAAAGAAATAGATGGATTTCTCTGGAACAGATCAGCACTGGTTATTGCAGGCACAAGAACTGATCCGGAAGTTTTGGGCTTGACCAGAAGTACACTCGGATTTGAAGTCAGATACCCCTTAAATAATGAAAATCTGTCCACCATTAAAGGTTTTGAGTTTGATCTGCAGGCTAACCTTTATTTTCTTCCTGTTAAAGGATTTGTTCTTAATATGAATCTTACTTTGATGGAATCTCAAACAGGGTATTCTGAAACTTTGATTATAAGAAAGGCAAATCCTGACTTTGGAATTGTACCCGGAGCTCCCAGAGCTATTTTTGTCAACCAGGACACAGCCTATATTGACAGGTTGCTTAAACAACCCAGCTATCTTGCTAATATAGGTCTTGGTTACGATAATAAGGATATCGGACTCTCTGTAAGACTATCTTTTAATTACCAGGACGATATACTTATTAGTGAACAGAGAAGACCGGACGGAGCTGACAGGGAAGGAACCCTGGAATTTTACCGATGGGATTTCCAGGTTAACCAGAGAATTACTAAAAAGTTAAGTTTTAACGGGAATATTGCCAATATCTTTAATCAACCTGACCGTTCAGTAAGGCTAATTACAGGATACCTGAGAGATCTTGAGTATTATGGTTCTTTGGCCCAGTTTGGTCTGAAATATACTTTTTTCTGATCCATTAATCATATTCAAATAATTAAAAATATAAACTTTTGAAGCTCACGTTTTATTCATCATTTCCTGATATAATGGTTATAATAATTCAATCACTTTATTGTTAAACTAAAAAGTAATGCTTATGAAAAAGATTTTTTTTACTTTATTATTTATCGGAATATTATTTTATAGTATACCGATTTTCGGGCAAAAAACTGTTGTCGTTGTTGAGCCCGATGCCGGCCTTGATGTTGGCGCATTAAATAATGCAATTAATACAGCAGAAGATCCTGGCAATAAGATCTTTGAGCTCCGAAGAGATGGTGTGTATTATTTAAATGGTGCAATATCACATAGTGGTTATACACTACACATAAGGGCTGAGGAAGGTTCCGGTACCCGTCCTGTACTTCAGCCCGCGGTTGATGAGAATGGAGCCTCATCTAATCATTTTAACCCTGGGGGGCCACTTATCCTTGAAGGTCTTCATATTCATGGTATCAACGAGTTGGGAGCATTAGTCAACAGGTTGATCATCGTAAGCGGTGTTGAAAACAGGATTACTGTTGATGATTGTTATGTGGATTACGCCGATCAGGTATTTATTCGGTTGACTTCCACCATGGCTGATGTATCTATTTCAAACTCAATTATCAGAAACCTTTTCAGACCTGAAAATACTGATAACGGACGTGTTATTGACACCCGTGGTAACGTAACGGACACTCTGTCGCTTGTTAACTCAACCTTTTACAATAACGCGGCAACAATTGTTTCTACCGGAGCCGGAATGGTTACTTACATCAACATGGATCACAATACATTCTTCCAGTTTGGTCTAAAGTATAATCTTAACCTTCGCCTTACATACAAAGCCGATATTACCAATAATATATTATATAATTTCGGGTACCGTGCCAATAATTATTCGCACCAGCCTCTTTTTTCAATAGATTCTATGTTTACTATCGGTGAATATAATGATGCAGGCAGGTATTTTAACTTGAGTAACAATAATTGGTACATTGATCCGGTAATTGGAGAGATTATTGATGATTATGGACCCCAGGACCTGGTAAGATATGCAGAATGGGATACAGAGAAAGAGTACCCGATTCCATGGAAATGGGTTCTTCGTACTGATCTTTTTGCCAATCAGTCAATACTTGATACGGCTACTGTAACATTACCACCAAATTTTATTCGGTTTATTGAGAATGGGCAGGTTGATACTTCAAATATTTTCAGGGAAAAGTTATATTTCACCAATGCGCCACCTCTGAATCTTGATTACTGGAAATTTTATGTAGAAAATAATTTTGAGGTAGGATCACTAAATCCTCCAAGTCCGTTTGCTGATGAAGATTCGCTGGTTCTGGGTGAAGTTACAACAGGTGCATATGATTTCAGCTATAATGATAATTCCAGATCCGCTACATCTGCCACAGGTGGCCTCCCATTAGGTGATCCAAGATGGGTTCCCTATACAACTGTATCAACAAAAGATATGGGTGTAAACTCAACCTCTTCAGGAAGAATATATCCTAATCCGTTTGCTGATAATGTTATATTTGAATTTAATGCCCAAAAGGCAGGTTCAGTCATATTTAAAGTGTACGACATGTTGGGAAAAGAAGTATTTTCTCTTACCGAAAATATTAATCCCGGAAATAACAATATACCAGTCAATTTTTGTAATAATCTGAAAGATGGAATCTACCTTTACTCTGTTCATTATGTATCAAATGGAACTTTTACCAGTATAGCAACAGGAAAAATGGTTAAAAGATAGGATCTGCCAAATTTTTTAACGGTAATTGAAATAAAGATAATTTCTGACCTTGGGGCTGTCTGATAAGGTTTCTAACCACGATTGGAATCGTTATGGTTAAATATATTTTTACTTATTAGATAGCCCCAATGGTTTTTATATAACCAAATCTGAAATAACGAATTTTATACAATTTCCAGGACAACATCAATACAGTATTATATATTTTTTCACGCTATTCTTGCTCCACTATGTTTATTTCTGAACCAATATTTGTATCCTAACAAAGTTCCGTGAAAGATTGTTTTATTAAAATTAATGAAATGAAAATTTACTATTTATTATTCATTATAATATTATATCCCTGCAGATTTGTCAATTGCCAGTTTAATGCCCCATTTCAAATAAATCTCGAAACTTCCTCCTGGGTGAAAGAAAATTTTGCTAAAAACAAAATACCGCCTTTTACATTTTTTTACGGAGGGAAAAATTCTGATTCTTTCATTACAAACTGGAAGTATGAAGTAGAAAGAAAAATTTCGGCAGATCAGAATATCAATGAATTTGTATACACTTATTCAGATGAAGAAACCGGTCTTGAAGTTAGGTGTTTTGTTACTTATTTTAATGATTTTCCTGCTGTGGAATGGGTGTTGAAATTTTCAAATCATTTAAATGTAAATACACCTCTTATCGAAAAAGTAAATGTAATAGATCATATTTTTTCATATAATAAAGCCAGTGCTTTTATTCTACATCATGCAAAAGGATGTACATCAGAACGCAGCGATTTCAGGCCATTTGATGAAAAACTGGAGATAGGGAAAAGCATCTACATGACTCCTGACGGAGGCCGATCATCCGGTGGTATCCTGGCTTTTCCTTTTTTTAATATAGAAAGTACTGCCAATAATGAAGGAGTGATGGTTGCAGTTGGATGGACAGGGAAGTGGTATGCCGATATTCAGCAGAAAGATGAAAAATCAGTAGTGCTAAGATCTGGAATGGAAAGAATGCAACTGTTCCTGTATCCCGGAGAGGAAATTCGTACGCCAAAAATCTGCTTACTTTTCTGGAAAGGTGAAGACAGGATGACCGGGCATAATCAGTTTCGCAAGTTTATCCTTGCTCATCACACACGGAAGATAGATGGTAAATTTGGCGAATTACCTTTGTCAGCAGCTCTCTCAAGAGGAGGGCCTAAGCCTTGTAGTGAATTTACATGCCTGACGGAAACTCACGCTATTGCAACGATTGAACGTTTTAAACAATTCAATATTTTACCTGAAGTATTCTGGATCGACGCAGGATGGTACCCATGTAATGGGAAATGGGGCAATGTAGGCAGTTGGGTTGTGAATAAAGAAAATTTCCCCAATGGACTGAAATCGGTTTCTGATGCGGCTCACAAGGTTGGATCTAAATTTCTTCTATGGTTTGAACCAGAACGTGTAACCGAGGGAAGTCAGATATATAATGCTCACCCTGAGTGGATTGTGGAAATCCCATCTTCTTCTAAAAAATTATTATATCTTGGTAATAAAGATGCACTTATTTGGTTAACTAACCATATTTCAGAGATGATTGTCAGTGAAGGGATTGATATATACCGGCAGGATTTCAACATGGATCCTTATCCGTTCTGGGAAAAATTGGACAAGTCACAAAGGATCGGGATTTCTGAGATCAGGCATATAGAAGGATTGTATGAATTTTGGGACAGTTTGCTTGTGAGATTCCCTAATCTAATCATAGACAATTGTGCCAGCGGTGGACGTAGAATTGATCTGGAAACCATTTCACGAAGTTCCCCATTGTGGAGAACTGATTATCACGGCTATGAATATCCAAATGGTTCCCAGGATAATACATATGGACTAAATTTCTACCTGCCTTTGCATGGTACCGGGAACTGGTTCAGAAGTACTTACTTTTTCCGGTCTAATATGAGCAGTTCTATGCTCATTAACTGGAACATCAACAGTGATGATCACTCACAAACCGAAATGCAAAAGTATATTGAGGATTTTAAACGTTTACGACCTTTTTATTATGGAGATTACTATCCCTTGACAGGATTGACCGGTATACTCAAAGATAATTCATGGCTTGCCTACCAGTTGAATCGGCCGGAGGAAGGAGATGGAATAATACTGACATTTCGCCGGGAAGGAGATCTCAATGATATATTAAGAATTAACCCTAAAGGATTGGATAAAAATGCAATGTATGAATTATTCTATGAAGATTATGGGTTAAAAATCCATCATACGGGAGAAAAAATTATGGAAGGGCTTGATATTCATATTCCTTTGAACCCCTCTTCTTTATTGATATCTTATAAGAAGATTGGAAGTGTGAGTGGTTACAAAAAGGGAAACGGCACACAACAGGTGATATTTTAAATAATTTAAAGGCACAGGCTTGGGCAAAAGCAACCGGATTGAATTTCTCAGGCTTCGTTAATCAGGAAAAAAAATATCAAAACCGTAGAATCTTAGCAGACCCCTGCAAATCAGCCTTGTTCTACATGAGAAATTAGCCAAACTCGAGTAAATTGGTTGGTTTCTCTTTGAAACCAACCAATTTTATTTACTCCCTGATTTGATTTTCAAGATAATAATAAAACGAAAAACACAAAGGTGATAATAAGAAAATGGCCTATAGGTGAAGGAAACAGAAAAACAAACTTCCGATGGGTGATTGCTACCCTGTTATTTTATTCCACTACCATTGTTTATTTCGATCGGGTTATATTGGGAATACTGGCGCCGTACCTTACTGAAGAAATTGGTTGGAGTGAACAGGAGTATGGTTACGTTGTGTTCGCTTTTCAACTAACTTATGCGATTGGACCGTTGTTTATAGGTTATGTAATCGACCGTCTTGGCACAAGGTGGGGATTTTCCCTTGCAGTAATTGTTTGGTCCTTTGCCAGTCTGTCTCATTCGGCAGCTCGCAGTTGGGTTGGATTTGCTATTGCGCGTCTGGGTCTGGGGATCGGGCAGTCTGCAAATTTCCCGGCAAGTATTAAAACCGTTGCAGAGTGGTTTCCGCAGAAGGAACGGGCTTATGTTACCGGTGTGTTTAACGGAGGATCTAACATTGGGCAGGTATTAGCACCATTATTTATTCCTGTTGTGCTTTACTTTTTCGGGTCGTGGCGATATGTTTTTGTGTTGTCGCTTTTTTTAAGTACTATTTGGATAGTTTTATGGCTTATTTTTTTTAAGTCGTCTCAGAAAAACAGATTTGTCAATGCCGCAGAACAGGAATACATTCGCAGCGACAGCAGCGAATTCGAAAAAGTGAAATTACCATGGAAAAAGCTTGTGAGATACCGTCAGACATGGGTAGTAGCGCTGGGCAAATTGTTTGCCGACCCGGTTTGGTATTTCTATCTTTTCTGGGGTGCTAAGTTTTTAAATGCCCGTTTTGGTGTGGAACTGAAAGGTTTGGCGCTACCACTGGTTATTATTTATATGGTAGCATGGGTAGGCGGAATAGGCGGTGGCGCCGTTTCGTCATTATTGCTGAAGAAAGGAAAATCCACTAACTTTGCACGGAAGAGCACAATGCTCGGAACGGCCATACTGGTGTTGCCTGTAATGCTGGTTCCTTTTGTCAATTCACTGCCTGTTTGTGTGGGACTGATTGCCCTCGCTGCCGCTGCCCATAATTCATGGTCAGCCAATATTTTTACCGTAGCTTCTGATCTGTTTCCTAAAAAAATTATTGGTTCGGTAATCGGATTTTCAACAACTGTTAGCTCTTTCGCTGCAATGGGAACCGCCTTGCTCATCGGATATGTTTTAAATGAATCGGGGGTCGAAGGATATGTATTCCCGTTTGTAATTGCTGCATTCGGTTATCTGGCAGGGATACTGGTTATCCATCTTCTTGCACCCGGAATGAAATCTGTATCAATTGATAAATAATAAGTTATGGATTCAAGAGAGCGGATTTTAAAAACATTAAAACATGAGGAGCCGGATCGGATTCCTTTCGATCTGGCAGGTACTATCTGGACAGGAATCAGCAACACAGCATATCAAAATTTGCGAAAATATCTGGAAATGGAGCCGGAAGAACCGGTTTGGTCGGATGTTATTCAACAAATAGTGATTCCTTCAGACGAAATTTTAAACCGGTTGAATGTGGATACACGAGGACTTTTCCCATTGACCAGCCACAATTGGGATGTCTGGTCAAAACTGAAAGACAGAAATAATTATTGGGAATATATCGATGAATGGGGATTTACCCACCATTTCCCTAAAAATGGTTACTGGTTTTCCCTGGTAGAACACCCAATGCAAGAAATGGATTTTGAAGATGAAGTAATTATAGATAATTATAGCTGGCCTGATGCTGACAATAAACAGCGTTTTAAAAACTTACGTGAAAAAGCTATTCAGTTTCGGAATCAGAATAAGATTGTGATGATAAAAGGATTATGTGCCGGGTTGTTTGAGATGCACCAGCGACTGCGCAGAATGGAAAACGCCATGCTCGCTCCATTCCTGTTCCCGGTGAATTCCGATAAACTGGTTGGGAAACTGGCTGATTTGAAAATCGAATTCTGGGATGCTTGCCTCGATGAAACAGCTGATGTAGTGGATATTGCGGGTGAAGGTGACGACTATGGTACCCAGCAATCTCAACTTATCAGCCCTGATCAGTTCAGGAAATATTACAAGTACCACTTTTCCAGGGTGTTGTTTTTCATAAAGAAAAAGTCTCCGCATCTAAAGATCATATTTCATTCCTGCGGAAATGTACGACCGATTATACCGGACCTTATTGAAATGGGCGTAGACATCCTGAATCCCGTTCATATTAATGCCGAAGGAATGGAACCGTTACAACTGAAAAAGGATTTTGGGGATTCTATTGTTTTCTGGGGCGGGGGAGTGGATACCCAAAAAGTGTTACCTTCCGGGACAGTTCAGGAAGTTAAAGAGAATATTCTTCAGAATATTAATGCGCTGGCACCCGGCGGAGGTTTCGTTTTTAACACGGTACATAATATTCAGGCTGAAGTTCCGCCTGAAAATATTATGGTTATGTGGAGAACACTTATGGAATTTGGAAAATATTAATAAACAGGCAGATATTTTTACATTGAAATATATATAGAAACATTAAAATCAAACCAACGATGGAAAGAAGAGAATTTATTCAAAAATCAGCAAAAAGTACCATAACAATGGAAACGCCACCGCTTATTTTTTCAAATTCCAACTGGAAGGGTGCCAACGATAGGGTGAATGTGGCGGTTATCGGTATAAGGGGAATGGGTCAGTCGCATATCCAGGCATATCAGCAACTGGAAAATGTGGAAGTGACTGCTTTATGTGATGTGGACGAAAACCTTTTTGCTGAACATGTTAAAAAGCATTTTACTGACAAAGGTTTACGTGAGCCCGGCGAATCAGGTAAAGGGGAGGGAAACCATTATCAAAACTTTATTGATGCAATTAGGGCAAACGATCCTGGGCTATTAACAGCCCCTATTGAGGAAGGCTTCTATTCCTGTGTGTTGATCCACCTTGCCAACATTTCGTACCGGTTGGGACGAACACTCGATATAAATCCGGAAACTTTAGTTGTAATGAATGATGAAGAGGCAAACCGGATGTTTAAAAAGAAATACCGTGAACCTTATTCACTGCCTGTTAATATCTGAATTACAAAAACACGAATTAATAAAGAAAAAAATCGCTGCAACCCGGAATCTAAAAGTTAATATAAAATTGATATAGATTACAATAATAAATTTAGTTGGATTGCAAATTTATATTAATAATTAACAATATCATTTTGTTAACAATCAAACTAACACAGCATCATTGCTAACAACTATTAAGGATAATGCAAAAATGAAGATTTATAAGTTTTAAATAAATATGATAATGAGATTTGGAAATATGCTTAAAATTAGTCCACTCCAAAAACCAAAATATTCGGTTCAAATTTTTTTTACCCCTCTGCCGCTTAAAGGAGGAGAGCTTATTAATGAGCAATTTGCAAAGTCCCCTTTAGGGGATTTAGGGGTGAATTTACTTTTCGGAGTAGACTTAAAAATCAAATTATTTTTCTGTATTTTATCTCTCCTGATCACAAGTTGTACTAAACCTTCAAATACTTATGATATTGTAGTGTATGGAGGAACTTCAGCAGGAATATCTGCAGCAATACAAGCGGCCAGAATGAATAAAAGTGTTGTCATTATTGAACCAGGCACCAAACAACAACTTGGAGGTCTTACAACAGGTGGTTTAGGAAGAACTGATTTCGGTAACAAAAAGGTTATAGGTGGTATTTCCCTTGAATTTTACCAGGCATTATACCAATATTATCTGAATGACAGTAACTGGATATGGCAAAACCGTAATGATTACTTTGAAAATCAAACATATCATAAAGGCGCTACAAATCCTTCTGAAAAAAGTATGTGGTTTTTTGAACCCTCTGCTGCACGTAAAGTTTTTCAATACTGGATTGATAAATACAACATCCCTGTAGTCTTTGGTGAAAGAATTATCCGCCTTGGAGAAGGTCACACAACATCACAGGCCGGTGGATGGCACGCAGCTTTACCTGGTAATATTTCAGAGGGTGTAATAATGAAAAACAAGAAGATTGTCGAGATTATTATGGAATCAGGAACGCGCTTTCGTGGTAAATATTTCATAGATGCAACTTATGAAGGGGATTTAATGGCATGTTCAGGTGTTTCCTTTACAATTGGCAGGGAGGGAGAAGATGTTTATAATGAAACACTTAATGGAGTGAGGGCTGAAAAATCCATACCTGCGAAAGATATTCCGGGCTGGCAACACCATCAATTTGAGCAGGGAGTGGATCCTTATGTTATCACGGGGCATCCCGAATCAGGCCTTCTACCAATGATTGACCCGACAGGTCCTGGCAAGGAAGGGTCCTCAGATAACCGTATCCAGGCATATTGCTTTCGTATGTGCCTTACAGATAATCCTGAAAACCAGATATCTTTTATAAAACCCGAAGGATATAATGAAACTGATTATGAACTGTTACTGCGAAATTATGAAGCCGGGTTTTCACGTTTCCCATGGATAAATTCACCCATGCCAAACCGTAAAACTGATACCAACAATCAAAGCGCATTTTCTTCCGACTTTATTGGAGCAAATTACGGGTATCCGGAAGGTTCATACCAGGAACGTGAAGAAATAATTAAAGCACATCGCAGGTATCAACAAGGATTGATGTGGACACTGGCGAATCATCCCCGCGTACCTGCTATTATTCGCGATAGTATTGCTAAATGGGGAATGACGAGGGATGAGTTTATTGAAGGCTACGGTTGGCAGGATCAGCTTTATATCAGGGAAGCCCGGCGTATGATTTCTGACGTGGTAATAACACAACACCACTGCCAGGGAAGAGAGGTCTCTGAGAGAAGTATAGGATTAGGAGCTTATAATATGGATTCCCATCATACACAGCGCTACGTGGATGAGGGTGGTTTTGTGAAAAATGAAGGGGATATTCAGGTCCCTGTCTCAAAGCCCTATCCAATTGATTATGGATCAATTGTCCCTAAAGAAGATGAATGTATTAATTTGTTTGTCCCGGTATGCTTATCTTCTTCACATATTGCCTTTGGCTCAATAAGAATGGAACCTGTTTTTATGATCTTGGGGCAGTCAGCAGCAGTGGCTGCATCTATAGCTATAGATAAAAAATGTGCTGTGCAGAAAGTACCCTATGAAGAAATAAAAGCTTTACTTCTTAATGTGGGGCAAATACTTTACTTTAAAATGGTGTTACATAATTAATATAGAGTTAATTCAGGAAAGTCATTTTCCCCTGTCTGCCGACAGAGGGGCTTTCTACAGGTCGCTGATTTATAAGCGCTCCCTCTTTCAGGAGGATGGGGGGACTAAAAAAACAGTTTCCAACATTTTGGAGTGGACTCAATATTTAGAATTGACATAAAATAAAATTATATCGAACTCACATTAATTTATTATCATACTAATGCAAAGAAGGAACTTTATTAAAACATCAGCCGCAGGTTCAACGTTTTTAGCCGTAAATAACCTGTTTTTATTTCGACAATGCAAAGGACCTGAAATATTACCACAAAATAAAATAGATCCGATAGTTACAATATTATTCTTACCCAATCATGAGGATGAAATGCTTACTCAGATGATCGGGATGAAAACCAGGTTTGGACTTCGCAGATTTGGATTATTATTTCCTCATAAAAGCATTCGTTATACACGGTTTCCGGAACCGGAAGCCTACAGGAAATTTGGAGAACTATTACTACGTGTTAAAAATAAACTTACGCCGTATGATATCGAAACCGACTGGTGGTGCCATGTCACATTAAAATCGGGCAAAGATGGTCCCTGGCAGAATATCACAGGAATAGATGGTAGCATTTCTGCTATATCTTCCTGCCCGTTAGATAATGATTTCAGAGAAACATTCAGTGATAATTTTACAACTGTTGTAAAGATTGCCCGTCCATCAATGATTATAGTGGAGGATGATTTTCAATTAAGTAATCATGGAGCTGTACGTTTTGGATGTTTCTGCCCGTTGCACCTGGCAGAATATGCCAAAAGGCAGGGACATTATTATTCCAGGGAAGTGCTAATGCAAATATTCAGCAGGACAACACCTGAAAGTGTAAACTTGCGCCGTGCCTGGGCAGAACTGAGCCGTGATTCTCTTGTAGGTCTAGCTTCTTTTATCAGGGAAAAGGTGGATAGAATTGCACCTGAAACAAGAATTATGTTATGCCAACCCGGACCTGCTGATTTTGACGGTGATTTTACAGAGGCTGTCACGAAAGCATTTGCAGGGAAAACACGTCCTGCTGTGAGGCTTTATGGTTGTGATTATGCTTCCGATTCAGCAATCAAACTGCCCGTAACAATCTTTCATGCTTTATATAGTTCTCAACATCTGCCGGCTCATTTCGAACTTTTCCACGAGTCAGATGCATTCCCTCATATACGTTTCTTTATGTCGGCAAATAAATTGAAAAGTTTAATGACAGCTGCGTTTGCATATGGAATTGATGACTCTCTGCTATGGCCTCTACAGATGCTTGATAATCCCATGGAGGATGAAGACTACGTATCCATGTTTCATTCAGAAATAAAGCGTTTTGACGCTCTTAAAACTGCAGTAAAAGAATGCCGGGTAGAGGGATGTGAAATCCTTTATTATCCAGTTGAACGTTCGTTTCCCGGGGGAAACACCGGGTATTATGCCTGGGCTGAGGTAACCGGACGCCTTGGTATACCTCATACTTCGGCAGGTGGCAAAGTAAAACTGGTATCCGGAAATACAATTGAGGTTATGACTGATGAATGTATAACTGAGTTATTAAAAGGCAGTGTGTTCCTTGATGGAGAAGCCGCCCATTCATTATATATCAGGGGATTTGGTGAAATGATCGGATCGGAAGTATTTCCTGGCGAAACTCCGGATTTTTGTTTTGAAGGAATACGAAATTCAGCAGATTTTAAAAATATCAAAGGAACTTTAATTAAGAATTCACTATTTATAGGCCGGGTGGGATCAGAAGGCGGCTCATTCTTCCGTTTAAAACCTTTGAAGGGAGCTGAGATACTGACAGATTTCCTTAGCTTTGAGGAAGAACCGGTCATTCCGGGTATGATCCGCTTTGAGAATAAACTCGGAGGACGTGTGGCAATAACTGCCTTTGATTTTAAAAGCAATAACAGTTCATCTGCAATATTAAACTACAGGAAAAAAGAAATTATACGCCAGACAATTGAATGGTTAGGCCAGGAACCACTCCCTGTCTTTGTAAAAGATTCTCCAAATGTATTTTGTATTTTCAATCGTTCTGATTCAAACTCAGAGGCTGTTATTGTAATTATTAATTTATCTTCTGACCCTCTTGATTCACTTACTATTGATGTGGCTCCGGAATGGATCAACTCAAAATTCATGTTTCTGAACAGGGAGGGTAAATGGACTAATGTAAAAGTCGAGATACAGGATCGGACAATAAAATTGTGTACCATTTTTTCATTAATGGATCCGCTTATTTTTAAGTTTATTAAATGACTTCGTTTATGCCAAGTAAAATAAGCCGCAGATCATTTATGACTTCAGCATTCTTCGGTATGAGTGCAATTACATTAAGTAAAGAACTCTCCCCTTTAATTCCTGTTTCACAAATGGATGTATTAAAGAGTGGTGGAAAGAAACTACTTGCTACCACTGATTATTGGGACAATATCATCTGGAGTAAATTTCTTTTTGAACGTATTCATATCGACAATCTACATAAGTATTTGGTTTCTATAGGGGTTACGAGGCATCAATGGATGTATAATCCATCCTACACGTTTTATGATCCGGATTTCGTTGGATATGATCTTATTGCAGAAGTTATTAAATCAGCTCATGAACATGGACTTGAAATATTTGCTGTAATTAAACCATTCGAAGGCGGTGGTTCCGGAGGTTCATATCCACATTCACTTCCTTTTCCTGAGAATAAATGTGCCGTAAAGGATATGAGGGGAATTTTTCCTGTAGCCCGTCCTTTTGTCACAGCAAATCCTCATTTTTGTTTAAAACGACGACCCGGAACTTATGAAGTGAAAGGCAGAATATCAGCCATCAGATTAGTGAAAGGGGATAACAATCCTACACGTATTAAACTTAAGCATCTTACTATCCTGACAAGTAAACAAAACAACAGGTTTTCAAAATATGAAGGGCCTGTATCTTTTCGCGAATCGACTGAATGGCGTCCTACATATCCAAAAAGCCAGGAATGTCGTATCATTTATCTGGAAGACTTGCAAATACCTGAAGATCATAAGTATATACTTATTCGTTGCTCTTTGACTGACAATAATGGCGATTTTACAAATGAACGTGGAAATATTATTGAAATAATTTCAGATGATAACAATAAAATACCTTTCATTATTAGTACTGGCCGGGTAAAATATGAGCATCACCGTAGTGCATTTGATAATAATATGTATGAAGATAGTTTTCATTATTTCAATATTCCTGAAGTTAAAACCGAATTTAAAGATCCTGTCAGGGCGCAGAAACATTACAGGGATTTTTATAGTTTTAATGAGAATAAAAAAATTACTGCTCCTTATACACTGGACAGGGAAGGATATATAGCTATTGCTTTGGGAAAACCCGAATATATGTCAGGCAATCTCCATCCCATTTATCCTGAGGTACGTGCACATTGGTCAGACATAATCAGGTTCTGCCTTGACAGGGGTGTTGACGGTATCAATATCAGAACATCAAATCATACACAGTCACCTGAAGAGTGGGAGTACGGATTTAATGAACCGGTAATAAAAGCAGCAGGAGGTCAAACCGATTATCCGACCATCAGGCATATAAATGGGAATGCATATACTCAATTTTTGCGCGAAGCACGTGAGCTTGTAAAAAGTTATGGAAAATATCTTACTATTCACTTATATTCACAGATGATCATGCCGGACGACAGGAGTAATCATTTGAATTATATACCACCGAATTTTGAATGGCAATGGGAAACATGGGTGAAGGAAATTGCCGATGAGCTGGAATTCAGGGGGGCATGGACACTCCGCCCCTGGAACCTGCGGCAGTCATTGGAAGCTTTTAGCACTGTCACAAAAGCGGCTGGTAAACCTTTTTATTTCCAGGGTAATATGAAGGAACTGGGTTTCCAAAATCCAAACAAATATCTAGTTACCCGCAATGAACTTGAGATGGTTAAAAACAATCCGGAATGGAACGGTTTTGTTCTTTATGAAACTGCCAACTTCACACGGATGTATAAGGATGGAAGGTTGGAGGGAAGCCCTGAATTGGAGGAATTACTAAATGAATATTTTTAAAAATCGAATTGAAATTAACCTTATCTTCGCATATTAAAAAATGATTCTAAACAAAAGACTCTAAAAATGGTTAAGAAAAATAAAAAGATGAACCGGATTGTTTTTAATGCCCTCCTTGTAAGCGGCATATTTTTAATGCAGGGCTGTGGATTGCAGAAGAATAATGAATTCGTCATAGTTAATCCGTATGAAACATATAAACCCTATCCCTACAAAGCCTCCCTTCATAATCATACCGGCTATCACCCGGAATACACCCACGCAACCGAACCGGGTGTTAAACGTATGAAGGATCATCGTGATTATGAAACCACTCCTCCCTATGGCATCGTTGCGATCTCCGATCATGGCCGGATAACTACTCCTGATAATACTACCCCTCCTGTTATTAACGGTAATAGTAAATATCCATGGGGGGTGGATGATATCCTGTGGATCCCGGGGAATGAAAGCAATATAGGAAATGGTCTGAAAGGTGGTGTTAATGGACATTTTCTGCTGACAAATGTTTCACTGGAGCAGACAGACAAGTTGCACTGGTCCGTCAACGAAAATCCGGCTGCCGGAAGCGGATGGATTTATTCATCTGTTGAGATGCCTGCATCTGTTGAGTTAAGTTTTACCGGAACCGGGGTTAAATGGATCGCATGTAAGGATATGTACGGAGGGATAGCGAAAGTATATCTGAATGACTCCCTGGCAGGGGAGGCGAACCTGTATTCGCCATCCGAAATATGTAACCAGGTGGTTTTTTCTATAAAGGGTTTGGTAAATCAGGCATATACACTGAAAATTGTATACGACAGAAAAGGAAACAGTGATGCACGGTATATGGCAAAAATCAATGTAGACATGATAGCGGTTCAACAGCCTGATGGCAGTGAAACCGGATATGGGGCTGATCACCCTGAACTATTCTACAAACCTTATCAATATAAGCATACCATGCATCCCCGGGGAGAAGGGCGAGGCATTGAAGAAGGACTTAAAATGCTTTCGGAGGACGGGGTATTCATGACACTTCCCCATCCTAATTCCCGCCTTGAAACATCAGGTGAGCATGCAGGCACCCAGCTCTGGAATTCATCAGGATACACTTTCAGCGAACTGGACAGTATCTTTGGTAACAAAGAACAGGGAATTCCACCCCTTCAATATTTACCTCATGCTCTTGAAATCGGCAACAGGGGTTACGACTTTTCCGAACGTACGGCCTACACAAACGCGGAAGAAAAATGGGACTACCTGCTGAAACAGGGTTTTCGTGTTTTGGGGATCGCATCTGACGATACACACGGAAAAGTTCCGTTTGAAGGCTGGATCGTAGTCAATACGAATGCCAAAACCAGGTCTGATCTGACCATTGAGGATGTTATGGAAAGTTTGTTCAGTGGTAACTTCTATGCTTCGCAGGGACCAAACATGGGAATCAGCTTAAAAAGAAAGAATTTCACCATTACTACCGAACAGCCCTCTCTTATTGAGTTCATCGCCAACGGAGAAGTTGTTCACAGGGAAGAAAATGTAACCTCAGCAAGCTATAAAATACAGGGAGATGAAGTATATGTGCGCGGACGGGTTACCCGTGAGGATGAAAAATGGAGGGAAGTTGGGGGAGGAATAGGCAGAAAACGGTCGGCTTGGACAAATCCCATATATATCATAAGATGATAGCGTATCAAACACCCCTATTAGTCCTCCTGGTGGCAGTGTATTTTATCATTTCCTGATTACTTTATTTTATTGAGATGTAATGTTTTTGTATCTTGGTACATTATTAGTTGCTGACGGGTCTCTATAAGATGCCATAGTATTAAACCTCATTATATTTCATTATTAATTTTAAAATGAAACATTCAATTGACCGTAGAGATTTCATTACAACCTTCTTACTTGCCACTGGCGGAATAACTTCAGGTTTTAAGGGAGTCAGAGAATTTTCTTTTGCTCACTACCCTTTTATATCCGGACAAACCGGATCGCGGGCAAATGATCATTTAAAAATACTTTTCTTCGATAACCGTGAGGTGGAGATCCTTAGAAATTTCACACGGGAATTAAGAAGACCTGAGAAAGATAAAAGGAATCCGCTCTTTATAGCTGATGCACCTTGGGAAAATAATAATATGCAACTATATGGGAGCGTGATCAAAGTGCCCGGGAAACCTTTCCAGATGTGGTACAGCGTTATTCATAAACCCTGGAATATGTACCTCGCTTACGCTGAGAGTAAGGATGGAATTGTCTGGGAACGACCGCTTTTTGATATTTATAAATTCGGGGGAAATAAGACAAACATCATTTTTACTGAGAATCCTCATGGCCCGGCAATACTTTACGATGCGGATGATCCACGGGAAGACTGGCGATATAAAATGGTTGCAGGAGCCGGTTCAACAACAACAGATCATATTTGTGGGTACCATAGTGCAGATGGAATTCATTGGCTTCCCGCAAAAGATACTCCCATCCTTGCAACAAAACCGGATTGTCCTATGGGTTTCTTACGTATGCCAAACGGAAAATACGTGATATACCATAGATTTACAGGTTTCGGTCGCCGTGTCTTTCGAAGCGAATCGGCCGATTTTTGCAACTGGCCGGGCGAACCACGAATGGTTTTTGAACCTGATAGTAACGACCCCCCCCAGATCCAATTCTACGGTATGGGTTCGATCCCTTATGGCCCTTATGAGATAGGTACACTCTGGATATATAATACTGACCCGGAGGACAGGGGCAGGAAGAAAATGCATGGCTACCAGGAAGCTGAATTATCTTATGCCCGTTCCGGTTATGCATGGCACCGCGCTGCTCAGGGGAATGCTTTTATTCCTCATGGAGGGAAAGGAGAATGGGACAGAGGCAACCTTCAATGCGCTTCATCCCCGGTATTTCTCGATAATGAAATCCGATACTACTATATGGGAACGAACATGTTACACAGTAAGCATTGGGAACTTGAGCCACAAACAGCAGGTCTCGGCCTTGCTACTATCAAACCTGATCGTTTTGTTGCACTGAGGGCAGCAGATAAACCAGCAGAGCTAATGACCTATGGACTGGAGCTTCCTTCAAACAATGTCTTTGTGAATGCTGCTACAGAGAAAAACGGGTGGATACGCCTTGAGATTCTGGATGAAGATGGAACACCAGTTAAGGGTTTTAGTGAAGCTGATTGTAAACCTGTTTCCGGCGATTCTATCAAACATGCAGTGCATTGGAGAGGTGCTGATGCCGGTATAAAAATTACTGAAAAGCAGATAAGGATCCGCCTGTTGGCTCAAAATGCCGATGTGTTTTCCATATACAGTTGTGAATCGGATAATCCGCCGCCGTATTACAGGTTCAGGGATAGCCAGCGGTGGTAGGAATACGAAGAGAATTATATCACACCGGTAGTATATACAGGACAAATATCCTGGCAGCTTCATTTGAATAATTTCGTGGCACATGCGGAATGGTCCCGTTAAAAAATAACGAATCGCCTTCCCTTAGCTTATACGATTCCTCACCTAATGTGTATTCCACTTCTCCCTTCATTATCAGCAAATATGTATACCCGTCGGTAGTTACAGGATCTCTTTGTGCATACGGACTAAGCTCCAGAATATTGAACTGTAAATTTACATTGTTGATAATATCTGAATGTATTAAATAGTACGCAAAACCAATGGCGTCTTCTTTCTCTATCCTGCTATACTCCTCCTTTCTTCTGAATACTAACTGGGTGGAAGCATGACTCTCAACTTCCTTAAAAAATTCCGAGTATTCCACTTCCAGAACCTTTATGATCTGCAGTAATACCGGTAATGAAGGGATTGTCCTGTTGTTTTCAATCTGAGAAAGCAACCCTTTGCTGATCTTGGCCTTCATCGCCAGTTCAACCAGCTTGACTTTTTTCTGTACCCTGATCTCTTTTATCTTTCTTCCGATTAGTAACAGTGTATTGCTATTCATGAAATAGTTTATAAATATTAAACTTTTCAAAAGTAAAATATTTTTTATTTTTTATCAAATATTTTAAAATAAAATTTATATTTGTCTTGTTTTTAAATGAATTTTAATGTTCTTTTTATTTTACTGATAATATTATTGCGTGAATATGACGTTAGAATATAGTTTATTATTCATAAACTTTCAATCCTGTGTTATAAACAATACTGAAATAAAACTAAAATATGACCCTGCAACAACCCGGTTATGAAAAAGCGAAATGGCGCATGCTCATAGCAACCATGTTTTGTTATTTATTTTATTATACCGGAAGGCAGACTTTCGGTTTTGCCATCCCCTTCATTGAAGAGGAACTTGGAATGAGTAAAACGACCCTGGGATATATGGGAACTGCTTTACTCTGGTCGTATGCCATAGGTCAGGCTATTAACGGGAACCTGGGTGATAAGTTTGGGGGCAGGGTTATGATGAGCCTGGGTGCCGTGTTATCCTGTGTCTTTAACTGGATTGTGAGTTTCGGCACTAATTTTATGAGTCTGTTTATTCCCTGGATAGGGAACGGGTATGTGCAATCCATGGGAATGGCTCCGGGCAGTAAAGTGCTTTCCAACTGGTGGGGGCACAAGGAACGGGGGATTGCTTTTGGCTTCTTTCTGCTGGCTGCCGGAATGTCTTCCATTCTGGCATTTGTCACGCCTCTTATTGTTCTTAAAGAACTCAACCTTGACTGGCGATGGATTTTCCGGTTGCCTGTTCTTTTATTGCTGGTAGGGGGTATTGCATATTACCTGATTGCAAGGGACAAGCCTGAAGACCTGGGATTTACCCCTACGGATGATCCTGAAGATAAAATGCAGGATAGAGATAAAACCGCAGGGACATTGGAAGAGGGTGCTGAAGAAACTTCGTTGCAGCGCTATCTGCATGTTATTAAAAACTGGAGGTTCATCGCCGCAAGTCTTTCTATCGGCTTCCAGAGTTCCGCCCGGTATGGGCTTCTAATATGGGTCCCTGTGCATTTTTTAGGCAGGGACTGGCAGCAATCCAATGCCGCATGGATAAGCATTGCCCTCCCTGTGGGCATGGCACTGGGTGCTGTTACCGGTGGATGGGTGTCAGATAAGGTCTTTAATTCAGTCCGCTGGAAGCTGATCAGCTCATTTATGACCATCGCTGCTGTTGTTACGCTGATCATGTATTTTCTGCCCAGGGATCACTGGGTCGGGATTGCCGTTCTCTTTTTAAGCGGATTTTTTGTGTACGGTTCCCAATCGGCTTATTGGGCACTGTGTCCTGACCTGCTTGGCAGAAAAAGAACAGGTACGGGCGTAGGGATCATGGACTTCTTCGCGTACCTTTTTGCAGGCCTTGTATGTCCTTTCATCGGGAAGATGATCGAAACCCACTCAATACTGGACGTAACGAACGGGATGATGGTAAGTAATACAGCAGTCATATTTCCCATCGTTGCAGTAGCCTGCATAATAAGTGCAGTTCTTATGATGGCTATCAAAAGATGATGATGTATAAAAATGTTAAAACGATTTAAGCGTCATAAAAATTTGGGAATTTATATTTTACCACAATATATTACAAGGTTCTTAGTATTTATCGTTTCGTTTTGTTTCAATACAATTAGATAATGAGCGTATTGTTATTTTGACGCGTTATTGTTCTTTGAGTGGATAATAAACACATTGCGCCTTTGCGCCTTTGCGTTTATTTTTGTTTAACGAACTGTTGTAACAATGAAAAGAATATTTACACTTCACTTTGTATTCCTTAGTATATACCTTAGTGATCCTTTGTGGTTAACTTGTTAATTTAATATTTGAAAGGAGTAATTTAATGAAAAGAGATCCATTATTTCGACGAAAGACATCCATTTCGTATAAAACAGAAGAAAAAACTGTAATGCGTGGTTATGATCTGAGTGAGCTGGCAGAGAAAGAATATTCTTTCTGTGATGCCTTGTTCATTCTGTATCAGAACCGCATTCCCACAGAAAATGAGGAAAAGATGCTGAACTATGAAATGGGGGTGTTCATTGAACATTCCATGTCTCCCTCCGCGGTAGGAGCCATTGGCGTGGCTATGGGAAGACCGAATCTTCCGGCTTCAGTGGCTGCATCTATTATGACATTTGGCGGAGTTCATGGTCCAGGCGCTGCACACGGGTATATGTTGAACAAGTATATTGAACGGGCACAGAGGGAAGGAAAGACTCTTAAGGAGATGGCAAAGATACTGGTGGATGAATACCTTGATAATGGCACACCGGTAATGGGAATGGGTCAGCCTCAGCACATTGACAGTGATCCGAGGGCCGAACCTATTCACCTGAAACAGGAAGAGTTGAAAGTAGATGGAGTATATCTCGAATTTCAGCGGGCCCTTGAGGAATATTTCCACGAACGAAGAAGAAAAGAAGGCAAGTCATACGTAGGAGTTAATGTAGTGGGTTCAGGAAATACTGCCCTGTGCGACATAGGATTTGCTCCAAATGCCGCCTGGTGTATAGGGAGTGTATGCCGGGGCTTCAGTTGTTCTGCCCACGCTTTGTTTAATATGAAGAAAGGGCGTGCCTGGGGTGCATCACGACAGGAACCCATGGTGCAGATCATTGACCTGAGCATGATCAAATATATCGGTCCTCCCGACAGGAAAGTGCCGAAACAGGAAGAAAGACAAGAATATGCAAGAAAACAAAAAGAAACAGGAGAATATAAACAATGGGTGATTTAAAAAACAAAACAGGAATAGGCAATCTGGATAGTCCAAAATTGCCTTACGATTACAGTCAGAGGGAATATGGAACTGTTCCTCTTGATACGACAAAAAGAGCCCCTTTCCAGTGGGTGTCGGAAGTAGCTTATAAAAATGTTCACCGCATCGTGGCCAGGGGGTATGATACCACTGAGCTCATGGAAGAAGGATATGGTGTAGTGGATGTATTGTTTGTGGATTTCCAGTCAAGGATTCCCCTGATTGAAGAAGCGAAGATGCTGAATTATGTGATGATCCTTGCCCTGGAGGATGGATTGTCCATGCCTGCAGTAATGGCCAGAATAACTGCACAGTCAAAAACATTCTTAACCCAGGCTTGTGGTGCATCTGTCCTCGCTTTCGGACATGCTTATGGTGCATATTCTGCATTCGGGAACAGACTGGAAGAATATCTCAAGCGTGGAAAAGAACAGGGTAAGTCATTGGAGCAGATCGCTGTGCAACTTGTGCAGGAAAATATTGCAGATGAAGCATTGGGTGTGTCCGGACTTATGTTAAAAGATCCTGCTGCACAAAGAATGCTTGCCCGTGCAGAGAAACTCGGTGTGGCAGGGGAATATATCGCTTTTACAAAAGAAATTGTTAAAGCCGCACAACAGTTGAGTAAGGAGCCTGTTGATCTCGACATGCTGGGAGCTACAGGAGCTACTATGATGGACCTTGGGTTTACTCCCGAGGCTACCTGGGCAATTATGGCCTGTACACGCGCACTGGGTGTTGGAGCACATTATATCGAAGAGATAGAAAGGGAAGGTTATACCAGAACCGGACAAAACCTGACCCCGAAAGAAGATTATGACGGTCCGGATGACAGGCCTGTTCCCTCCCTGAAAGAACGCGCAAAGAATGCAAAATCAGCGCAGACAAAAACCCCCGATGAATGGAAAAAAGCCTTTGATGAAAAGAAAAAAATATTCGGAAGCGGATTTTCCATCGTAGAAGAAATCGAAGACCCCAGCAAAAAGACGGGGATCAAGAAGGTGGGAAGGTAGTAGAGACGCACGGCTGTGCGTCGGGATGAGGATGAGTATTTGAGTATTTGAGTAATTGAGTAATTGAGTAATTGAGTATTTGAGTAATTGAGTAATTGAGTAATTGAGTAATATTTAAAATCATGACAGACAACATTAAAGAAATGTACATTAAAGCCAGGAAAGCTTTCAAGGAAATTGAATTCTGGCCCCAGGAAAAAGTAGATGAAATGGTCGCAGCGGTCGGCTGGGAATGGCAGAAGCCTGAAACAGCTGTAGCCCTTGCCAGACTTGCAGTAGATGAATCCGGCATTGGCGTTTATGAAGATAAAGTGGCCAAGATACAAAGTAAAACACGCGGTACGATGCGTGATTTAATAGGACAGAAAACCTGCGGATTAATAAGGGAGGATAAGGAAAAAGGGTTACGCATATTTGCGAAACCCATAGGTGTAATCGCCAATGTCGTTCCCTGTACCAATCCGGAGTCAACGGTTTGTTGTATTGGACTGAGCATTTTGAAAACAAGAAACGCCATGATCGTTTCACCGCATCCCAGAACCATGGGCAGTTCATATCTAACAGTGGAACATGGCCGGAAGGCGCTGGCAAAAATTGGTGCTCCTGTGGACCTTTTGCAATGCCTGAAGGTAACCGACAGGGAAAAGACCAGAGAACTTATGGCTGGTTGTGATTTTGCCATGGCCACCGGGGGAGCTGCATTGGTTAAAATAGTATATGAGGCCGGCAAGCCTTGTCATACTGTAGGTGCAGGAAATGTTATTTCCATTGTTGATGAAACAGCTGATCTGAAGACTGCTGCAGCTAAGATAGTAAAATCAAAAACCGCAAACAACTCAGCGTCCTGTTCATCAGAAAATGCTGTGGCCATTGAAGCAGGTGTGTATGATAAGATGCTGGAAGCGCTGAAGAATGAGGGTGGATATATGTGTAACAGTGAAGAAAGGGCAAAGCTGCGGAAGTATATGTGGCCTGACGGGAAAACACTGAACAGGGATATAGTGGCCAAACCGGTAGCATATATCGCAGAACACGCAGGTATTAATATCCCTGAAAAAACCAGGTTTCTTATGGTATCAGGAGAAAAACCAGGCCCTGAAGATCCTTTCTCAGGTGAAAAAATTTCTTTAGTTTTAACGGTATGGAAATGGACGGATTTTTCTGAAATGGTTGAACGCATGAAAGAAATGCAGAAATTCTCGGGTGAGGGGCATTCATCTTCCATTCATACCGGCAGAGATGACCGTAAGGTAGAACTGGCCATTAAAGCCAATGTAGGCAGGGTAAACTGCAACATGCCCCACGCAGCGGCAAACAGCGGAAGCTGGTTTAACGGACAGCCCACTACCGACTCCCTGGGATGCGGTACATGGGCAGGCAATATTACCAGCGATAATATTAACTGGAGGCATTTTTTAAATTATACCTGGCTCTCAGATCCAATACCGGAACATATCCCGACAGATGAAGAACTCTTTGGTGATTATCTTAAAAAATGGGGTAGGGATTGAAATAAGAAATAATGATAAAAGCAATTATTTTTGATTTTACTCAAACCCTCGCAGATTCAGCTGATGGTTTCCGGCTGGCAGAAAAAAATGTTGAGAAGAAAATTTTCAATGACATGAACCTGGATTCCTGGCAGGATTTTATAGATACATATCGCCTGATCAGAACGAAAAATAAAGAGAATTCAAACTTTTCAAGGAGGCTGATATGGAAGGAACTGTATTCTGCTTTTCAGCGTAAGTGCGATGAACAACTTCACGGAAACTGGGAACTTGAGTACTGGGAAACAGTTAAAAGCCTTACTAAACCTTTTCCGGAAACAGAAGAAGTGTTAGAGAAACTCCTGAACAAATACAAACTTGCTCTCATTACGAATACTCAGGGACGGCCAAGTTCTGAAACTCACACACTTACTCTGTTTCCTCAACTTGAACACTTCTTTGATCCAATGATCATTGCAGGTGAAGCCGGTATTCCCCCGAAACCGGATACTGTTCCCTTTTTATTATGTCTGGAAAAGCTTGAACTTGATAAAAACCAGGTTATATATGTAGGGGATGACTGGAATATAGATATTTTAGGGGCAGTGAATGCCGGTATTAAACCGGTCTGGCTAAAACATCATCTGGTACAAAGGAATTGGCCGGAAATGACAATAAAAGTTCCTGTGATCACTGACCTTAATCAGTTAATGAATCTGGAGGGAGTTTGATATGCATTAAACCACTTAATTAACGTGAGTTCGGGATGAATTTCAACTAGATAGTTTTATTGAGAGCAGTTCTATCTTTTATTGTATGCTATCATGATTTTAACTGTTATCAGTTATGCAACTCATTACCCGGGCTGAAAGCCCGGATAATAAGTTGTTATATTCGAATCATTTAAAAACTAATAAAAAAAACGTGTTATATCGAACTCATTTAAATTAAATACATTTTCATATGCAATTAAAATCGAAAGCAGCATTATTCAGTAAAGTTGGTCATCCACTGGAAATAATTGAACATGAATTTTCAGATAAAATGGAACCGGGGGCCATTCTCTGTAAGGTGATAATGAGCACTATTTGCGGATCCGACCTGCATACTATTACCGGCAGACGGAATGAACCAACGCCTCTGATCCTGGGTCATGAAATTATAGGTGAAATTGTCGCAATGGGAGATGGAATAAGCACTGATGGTTTTGGGGATAGAATAAATCCGGGTGACAGAATATCATGGACAATAATGGCATCCTGTGGAACATGCTTTTTTTGTAAAAATGATCTTCCCCAGAAGTGCGTGAAACTACGCAAATATGGACATACTTGTTACAATGAGCCACCCTGTTTAACAGGTGGTTATGCCGAATACATCATTCTGTTTCCCGGAACAACCGTATTTAAAGTTCCTCCCGTATTAAGTGATGAAACAGCTACACCTGCAAACTGTGCATTGTCAACAGTGGTTAATGCTGTTGAATCAATAGATTTGAAAAGTGATGAGACGGTACTGATACAGGGTGCCGGATTATTGGGATTAAATCTGGTTGCCCTGGCAGCGGAAGCCGGAGCAAAAAAGATATTTATCAGTGATGTGATACAAAGCCGCCTGGATTTAGCAAAACAGTTTGGAGCAGATATCTGCTTGAATCTTAAGGAAATGACCCCTGAACAAATTGATCAGCAAATCCGTGATCATACAGGGGGGTATGGGGTGGATGTGGCCTTTGAAGTTTGTGGTGTGAAAAGTGTTGTTAAACAGGCCGTTCAGTCGCTGCGAATTGGGGGAAGATATCTTATTGCCGGACTGGTAACTCCGGGAAGTGACCTGGAAATTGACGGGAACCAGTTAACAAGAAAATACCTTACTGTTAAAGGTATACACAATTATCATCCGAAACATCTCGGAATGGCTTTGCAATTTCTCGAAAAGTATGCAAAGAAATATCCTTTTGATCAGTTAGTTGGTAAAGTTTTTCCTTTATCCGGTATTAATGATGCCATTGCAATGGCTGAAACGGGAAAATATACACGTATTGCCATTAAACCTTAAATCATTTGGCAGATAGTTTCCTATATGCTCTGATCAGCATGCTCTTTGCAGGAGCAAATGACACTTTATTTAAAAAACAGGCTGTTAGCGGTAATTCCCAAAGTCATTTTATGATGATAGCGGGAATGGTATGGTCTTCTGTTTTTATCTTTTCTGCAATTCTGAGCGGGAACGACATGCCAACATGGCTTACCATCAGGTGGACACTTACCATTGGAGCTTTATCTGCATGTGCAAATTATTTATTGATTTACAGTATGCGAAGACTGGAAGCAGGTGTCGCTTCAACTATTTACCGCCTTAACCTGGCAATTGCTGCAATTATTGCATTTGTTTTTTTATCGGAATCAATTAACATGTTAAAAGTGGCGGGACTAATATTTGCTTGTCTGTCTGTTTTTAGCTTTGCCCGTCATCAACAAATATCCATTCCTAAAGGAGCCTGGCTTGTGCTATCTGTCGTTCTGACAGCCAGCTTTTTACGGGCTGTGTATGGCGTTTCATACAAAGTAGCTTTAACTAATGGAGTGCAATACCTTTGGTTCCTTTCTGGTCCGGGCCTGGGGTGGATAGTACTGGGATCACTGGTGTCCTGTAATAAAGGTTCCATGAGAATCCCACCCAACACATTGGTAATGGGAATTATCTCAGGTTTTCTTTTATGCGGTCTGGTGTTTTTCTTTGCAAAAGCCCTGAAAGAAGGCCAGGCAAGTATTATCATCCCCGTATCACAGATGAGCTTCGTTGTGACGGCAATATTGGCATATTTATTTCTGGGAGAAAAATTTTCATTAAGGAAAATTATCGGACTGTGTTGCGCATGTATAAGTATATTGCTACTAAGTCAGAGTGGATAAAATAGTGCCGGAAATATTAATTTACATTATTAACATTTAATTATTGAACTTCTTGTATTGATAATTATTTTAATACTATTATTAACTCAAAAAAATCTTAAAATGAATTTGTTTAAAATGAATAATTATGTAACAAAAATTACTTCAGTTTTTCTGCTGATTTTATCGGTTGCAATACTTATTTCCGGGGTTACGTGGTGTAAACCTGAATTAGTAATTGAAAATCCTTACTCAGAAGTGAACTGGGAAAAATACAATCGTTATACAGCGAATTTACACACACATACGAGTCGTATCGGTGGTCACTTCAGTCCAAATGTAGTTGTGGATCGTTATCACGATCTGGAGTATAAAATATTAGCTGTTTCTGATCATAATATGGTGACTTATCCATGGCAAAAATTTTCTGATTTTAAAGCTACTCCCGGTACATACCAAAAATATGAAGAGGGAATTCTAAAAGACATTCCTTATGATGAAATTTTTAATTATGAAAACCGTGATCCTGATTCTATGGGAATGATAGCAATACAAGCAAATGAAGTATCCCAACATCATCATATGCTCAGTTATTTCAATGATCATCCGGGTGGAGAACTCAAAACCGAATCGGAAACTCTGCTGGCCATTGCTGAAAAAAACGGATTGGCAGTTCTGGCGCATCCCGGCTCATATAATGGCACCCGGCCAAACAGAAAGATATATCCAATAGATTGGTATGTAGATATTTATCAGCGTAACGAAAATCTTATTGGTATGGAGGTCTTTAACAATGGATTAAATTATTACCCGGGAAATTTCCACAGATGGGATTCCACCCTTACCTGTTTAATGCCTGACAGGCCTGTCTGGGGTTTTTCCAATGATGATTTTCATGGAGGTATCATGGGCCGGAACTGGAACGTATTTTTATTACCTGAACTATCAGTGGACCAAGTACGTTATGCAATGGAACATGGATTGTTCTACTATGTTTATGATCCCGAAGGTCATAAAGGTATCTCCCCGCCGGAGATATTATCTGTTGATGTAAACTCAGCAAAAGGAATCATTAATATTGAGGCCGCCGGATATGAATATATTGAATGGATATCAGATGGTGAGGTTATTTATAGGGGAAATCCTATTGTTTTAACTGATATTCCTGAGGTTGGCAATTATGTAAGAGCAGCCATTTACCAGTCTGAAAAAGGTGCGGTAACAGGAACTCAGCCATTTGGAATAAGGAGAAAAAAGTAATCGCTTCCTGCCTGTTCCATTTTGTTTTTAACTATTAAATACTATTTTTGTCAGATTGAAAATTTTTCTTACCAAAAATCAAAAATATGAATTTCCAGGCAGAAGAACTCAATCAAATTATCAGTAAAAACAGTCCTGTCATTTTTAATTTATTATCTGAACGGGGTAAAAAGGTTTACTTTCCTAAGAAGGGTATTCTGGGGCAGTCGGCTGAAGCCCGTGGAAAACGGATTGATGCCACCATTGGCACTGCCGTTGAAGATGACAGATCCCCGATGCGGCTTAAGTGTATTGAAAAAAACATCAATATTCCTCCTGCTGCAGCTTTCCCCTATGCTCCAAGTTATGGACGTCCGGATATACGCGCAAAATGGAAGGATATGATATATCAGAAGAATCCCGGATTAAAAGATATTGAACTCAGCCTGCCGGTAGTGACGAATGCCCTCACTCATGGCCTGAGTATATCGGGTTATTTATTTCTGAATGAAGGAGATGAGCTGATCATGCCTGATCTGAACTGGGATAACTACGGACTTATATTTGCCGAGGGTTATAATGCTGATATTAATACATTCAATACTTTTATCAATAATGAGTTTGATGTAGAGGCAATGAAAGATGCAATGAGGAAACGGGGAAAAGGTAAAAAAATTATACTGTTGAATTTCCCCAATAACCCGACAGGTTATTCGCCTTCAGTGGAAACAGCGAGGGCTATTGTGGCAGCGCTTAAAGAAGCTGCAGAAGCAGGCAATAAACTGGTTGTGTTGTGTGATGATGCATACTTCGGCCTTGTTTTTGAAGAGGGAATAGAACAGCAATCTGTATTTACATACCTTGCCGGTTTGCATGAAAATATTCTTGCAGTCAAGCTGGATGGTCCGACAAAGGAAGATTATGTATGGGGGTTCCGTGTAGGTTTTGTTACGTATGGAATTAAAGGGGGTAATACTGAATTATATACCGCATTGGCCGGTAAAACTGCGGGGGCGGTACGAGGAAATATCTCCAACGCATCCAACGTATCACAGTCCCTGCTTATGGCTGCATGGGGCAGTGATGAATACCAGCAGGAGAAACAACAGAAATATATCATCCTGAAAAACAGATATAATAAAGTGAAAGAAGTATTGGCCGGTGGAAAATATGACAAATATTTCAGGGCCTTTCCTTTCAATTCGGGTTATTTTATGTGTATTCAGATCGCTGATGGGCTTGCAGGAGACAAAATCCGACAGATACTCCTGAATGAATTTGATACCGGGGTGATCTGTTTTGGTAATATTCTAAGAATAGCATTTTCTGCGGTTGCTGAACGCGATATACCTGATCTGTTTGAGAATATTTACAAGGCTTGTGGGAAGGAGGGGATGAGGGGATGATGTAGGGGAGTTATTGTAATTGAGTAATTGATTAATCGATTATTTGAGTAATTGATTAATCGATTATTTGAGTAATTGAGTAAATGAGTAATTGAGTAAATGAGTAAATGAGTAATTGAGTAATTGAGTAATTGAGTAATTGAGTAATTGATTACACCGGTTTTATTGCTGCCTTCTTCAACGCTGTCCGGCAGAAAAAGCCGGACAGGTCTGGCTTGGTTGATAATGGAATAACAATTTTTTATATATCACCAAAATCTTTGCAAGTTGTAATACCTGGCTCTGCCACCTGTCATCTGAAGCTGTTGTGAAAGATGAGCGTTGAATAGGGAAAAGAAAGGGATCAGGGGATCAGAGTAATGAGTCCTGAAATAGGTGAAAGGGTTACCCCAGGGTTTAAATATAATAGGGGGCTGTCTCAAAACCCTCTGTATATCTCTGTGTAAACTCTGTGTTACTCCGTGTAATAATTGCAAGCCATTGTTACACAGAGGATCACAGAGAAGACACAGAGTCACACAGAGATTAAAATTGTAATATTTTTAGTTATTGAGACAGCCCAAAAAATGACGGAATGATAATCCGCCGAACAGAAACCGGCTCTTTATATCGATTGGCTTATTGAGGCGGAAAAGGAAACGTTAATTTAAAGGACATATGGATGAATAACCCAATAACCCAATATCCCATTCACCCATTAACCCAATAACCCAATCTATTTCTCATTCTTTGTCACCCTTTTTAAGGTTAATAACCGTCTTTTAAATAAACAACAACACACAAATAATCCTCAATTATGAATAAAACTGCACTTGCGATTAATGTTGTTACCGGATGTTTACTTTTTTCCTGTACCGGCCAAACGGAATCACAAAAAAAGTATTCAAAAACCATAAAGGAAAAACCCAATATTATCTTTATTCTTGCGGATGATCTGGATTACGGGGATTTGGGTTGTTTCGGGCAAAAAATGATTCAAACACCTAATATTGACCGGATAGCGTCAGAAGGCATCAAATTTACCAACGCATATGCAGGTAATTCTGTTTGTGCCCCTTCACGTTCATGCCTGATGGAAGGTAAGCATCCGGGTCATGCCCGGGTCAGGGGTAATGGTTTAGGAATGTACAGCTATCGCGAAAGCTTGCGTGAGGGTGATTATACTGTGGCCATGCTGCTGAAAGAGGCGGGATATGCGACCGGTTTGTTTGGCAAATGGGGACTTGCAGTACATAACCAGTACGGTATTCCCAACAGGATGGGGTTTGATGAATTCTTTGGTTACCTGAACCAGCAGCATGCACATAATCATTATCCTGAATTTCTTTACCACAACCGGGAGCGTGTGTATTTCCCGGAAAATGGTACCCATCATGAAGATTATCGTGGCGATCATTTCTATGATGAGAATGGTGTTTGTCATCCACGAGGTATTGATGAACCATCGAAAGCTAAATATGCCTTCGATGTATATTGTGAGAAATCACTTGAATTTGTAAGGAAAAACAAAGACAATCCGTTTTTCCTGTATCTTGCTTATACACCCCCTCATGGGTCTTTTATTGTTCCCGAATTAGGCATATATACTCATAAAGAATGGCCGTTGTCGCATAAGATATACGCAGCAATGATTACACGCATGGATAATGAAGTAGGAAAATTATTGAATTTACTTCAGGAATTGAATATTGATGACAATACTCTCATATTTTTCACATCTGATAATGGCAGTACAAAAGGCAATGCAAAACCAGGCGAAACTCCGGGCAGAGAATTTTTTAATAAATATGAACCTACGCGGGGAGGGAAAAATACCATTTACCACGGAGCATTTCATGTTCCTGCCATGGCACGATGGCCGGAGTATATTCAGCCTGGACAGGTAAATGATCATATCTGGGCTTTCTGGGACTTCTTACCTTCAGCTGCTGAAATTGCTGGAATGGAACCTCCTGAGGATACCGATGGAATTTCCATCCTGCCAACTTTGTTGGGTCAGCATGATAAACAAAAGAAACATGAATTTCTGTATTGGGAATACAGAGAGGAACAGGCAGTGAGAATGGGTGATTGGTATGCATATAAAAACTCCGGAGGAAAATTTGAACTGTATGATATTGTGAATGATCCCGAACAGGAAAAGGACTTGTCTGCTGAATTCCCTGATATAATAGCCAGGATTGACAGTATCATGAAAGCAGAACATACTCCCAGTGATGTGTGGCCCAGTCCCGGGGAATCAAAAGAAGACTACCTTCAGCGAATGGCTAAACTCGGTATAACGGCAAAAGACCGGCCGGCAAATGTGGCTGAATATTAAGTCTGTACTTATGATTTAGTTGAAATTCCAGGGTTATCAGTTTTTCCGGAAAAATTAATTGTTCCCATTGAATTCCCTTATGCCATCCAGCATGGCAATGATATTTTCCACGGGAACATTGGCCTGTATATTATGAACCGTATTGAATACAAAACCACCATTCCTGTTTAGTATTTCACATTGTTTTAAAACCTGCTTTTTCACTTCTTCAGGGGTGCTGAAGGGAAGCATTTTTTGTGTATCCACACCTCCACCCCAGAATGTTAAGCGGTCACCATAGTTATCCTTTAACTTCTGTGGATCCATATCTTTTGCGTTGATCTGGACAGGGTTGATAATATCAAAACCAGCATCAATGAAAAGCTTCATAAAAAGCTCTACTGCCCCGCAGGAATGTTTGAATGTCTTCCAGTTAGTATTCGAATGGATCCAGTCGTTAAGCTTTTTATAGTAAGGTTTATATAATTCACAAAATGTTTCTGCCGAACAGAAAGTAGAGTCCTGTGTTCCGAAATCGGTTCCGCAAATAAAAACCGCTTCAATACTATTTCCGAAAATATCGCGCAGAGTCGACAGGTTCTGTAAAGCAATCTCACTCTGCTTTTCAAAAATGCCATGAATAAAATCAGGACGTATCAGGGTGCTTAAATACCATTCTTCAACATCCCTTATACCTTTGGGATTTTTCATAAAGGGACCGGGAACAAGGGCTATATCGCCAAATGCTGTTCCTCCCGGATTCAGGATCACTCCTTTGTCTGTATTATCGATTTTTTCTTTTTGTTCTTTCCAGTATAAAATATCTTCTTCTGAAAATAATTTAAATTCCTCCGTATTATCTTCAATTTTCAGCTGGTTCTCATTAAAAGGTTCCTGCCGTATAATGGTATCAAAGAAAAATCCTGATTGCGGCATCCTGGCACCTGGAGGAGCCGTCATATCTCCTTCGGGGTAGATCAGCAGATCACCGTCTTCGTTCAGACGGGTATTGAAATTTTCCGGAACAAGTATTTCCTGTCCCCAGAAAGTTTTAAAAAGTTTATAGTTTTCATTACGAAATCCAAGCATATTGTTTCCCGGTGAAATACCAATCACATCAATACCCATAATCTCCATCAGCTCATTGTCAATTTCCCCGAGCATCTGGTATGGTTCCGTGACTTTTACCGGTTTGTCTTCCAGACCAAAATATTCCCTTAACCGTTTTATGGCTAAAACATGAATGCCGGTTACAGGAGTTGCACCAAAATCAACCACGACTTTTTCAGGTTGCTGATGTGAAAGTGTTGATTTTAAACGTTCTTTTGATGTGGAATTCATAATCGAATTAGATTAATAATCTGTAATAAAGGCTCTTTAACAATCTGCGAATATAAAAATCATTATTTAATAATTTGTAACTATATCGTTAAATGAAATAGTTTATCTCAAATTTATAAACTGCAGATAATCTCATCCATTTTCAGGATTAAGGCTTAGTAACCAGTCATTCAGGATATTTGATTCCGACTTTCAGATAATCAGCCCTGGAGCCGGATATTAGTCAAGCCGGCTGATTTTGCTGTTGAAATAACGGTATTATATTCCTGCCGCGTTAATTTCCTTGAAATATCAGGATACCTGGCGGCCCGGTATGAGGGCGTGTATTGCGACATAATGTTGACATAGGTATTTTTCGGCAGGTTGTCAGCTATCCATCCGATTACTTTTTTCGAGTTATCAATATGATTTGGCATAACAAGATGCCTTATCATCAATCCTCTTTGCATTAGTCCTGTTTCAGGATCGGGTATGGCAACACCCGTTTGTCTGTGCATTTCCAGAAGGGCATTTTTAGCTATCTCAGGATATGTCTCGGCTCCGGCGGAATATATTGAACCCATGGCAGGTTCGGCATATTTGAAATCGGGCAGGTAAATATCCACAACTCCGTCGAGCATCTCTAACATTTCCTGCTTTTCCCACCCGTGTGTGTTATAAACTACTGGTATTCTCAAGCCTTCTTTTGCTGCTATTTCCAGTGCACGAAGTATATGGGGGAGGTATTGGGTAGGAGTTACAAAATTCAGATTATGGCACCCCAGCTTCTGAACGGCAAGCATCATGTCGGCGAATTCTCTTATTGTGCGGTTTGTGCCTGCTCCTCCGTGGCTGATGTCGTGATTAATGCAGAAAACGCATCGCATGGCACAATTTGAGAGAAAGATAGTGCCTGAGCCATTTGTTCCCACCAGTTCTTTTTCCTCTCCGAAATGAGGATGGAAGGATGCAATTCTTACATTGGCATCAGCGCCGCAGGTTCCTTTTATACCCCTGAGCCTGTTCTTTTTACAATCACGGGGACAAAGATCACAGGACGCCATACGCGGCCATAAGGCTTTCCATCTTTTCTCCAGCTCTCCGTTTTCTGCCAGGCGCAGGTAGGAAGGCTCCGGAAAACGAGTTGTATCCATCCCTCTTTCCCTTGAAAGATCCATACTTTTTACTATAAATGGATTCATGGTTCCGGCTGCAAGGCTTCCGGAAGTTATTACAATACTTCTGTTCAGAAATTCCCTTCTTGTCAGCATATATGCAAAGTTAAACATTATTATTTGACACCCTTTTTATACTATTTCTTACGGTGTAAGGGGAAATATCTGCTGATATTTTTCAAAGATCTTGGTTTTTACCTTATATACAGTCACGTGAGTATTTATATTTTGCAGGAATCAGAGAAATTAAGCTTTTGCAAATTCTTTTTTTGTTATTTTTGCGGGAGTGGTCAACCTGCGCTGAAGCTTCGGTTGACGCAGCCAGCCTACACTGAAGCTTCGGTTGACGCAGTCAGCCTGCGCTGAAGCTTCGGTTGACGCAGCCAGCCTACGCTGAAGCTTTGGTTGACGTGGACTGACATAATAATTCAGGAGAAATGCCGGAGTGGTCGAACGGGGCAGACTCGAACCTTTTCGACCGAAAGGGAGAAATGCTCATGAGCGAAAGCGAGTAAATCTGTTGGCCCGCTATAAAAATATAATTAACAGGAGAAATGCCGGAGTGGTCGAACGGGGCAGACTCGAACCTTTTCGACCGGCAGGGAGAAAAGCTCATGAGCGAAAGCGAGGAAATCTGTTGACCCGCTATAAATAATTATCAGTTAATTGGATCGCCTACGCTAAAGCTTCGGCGATCGAAGGAGAAATGCCGGAGTGGTCGAACGGGGCAGACTCGAACCATTTCGACCGAAAGGGAGAAATGCTCATGAGCGATAGCGAATAAATCTGTTGACCCGCTATAAATTTATATTTAATAATAGGAGAAATGCCGGAGTGGTCGAACGGGGCAGACTCGAAATCTGTTGTCCCGCTTGTCGGGACCGGGGGTTCGAATCCCTCTTTCTCCGCAATCCTCCCTTTGTTTATGTACTGAGCAATAAGAGGATCATTATTGATCTGGATATTAAAAAAGGAAACAACGAAACCGATTTTCTTTCCTGTCCAACGCTGGCAGAGCCAGGTTTTACAACTTGCATAAGATTTATAATATTTTATAATTACTGATCTTCTATGTCTTATCTTATCGAAATATCAACAAAAAAAAACAGCTTCAGGGCAATATTAAACAGTTCCAAAACCTCTGAAAAACTTATTGAAATACTACCGGTTACCTCTGTTTTTAACAGATGGGGTGAGGAGATATATATAAAAAGGATTAAATAAACGAATTTAAGTTTGGGTTCCCGAAGATTAACATTATCAATGACGCGTTAGAATTGCAAAATAAATGGCGCAATGAATGGGACTAATGTTTTGTTAGACAGCTTGACCTTATTTATTACGATAAATAGCTTGACCTCAAATCTATAAGTCTATCCCGGTATAGATTTTTTCAAACATTCCTGTAATTGTAACAGACATGATTCATACGAATGTAAACACTTAACTCCCCGGAAATAATTCGCACTATCATTTTTTTCCTGAAATGAGGGGAAGATACCTGAAGTTTTAAGACGGGTTAAGAATAAGTATCCGGGGAATCAGTTAAAATATATGAAATCAAAGGGAAAGCAGAAGATGTGGCAGGGTTACTCGGAAATATAGCTGTAATTTATATTGAGATGGGAGATTATAAAAAAGCTATCGAATATAATTCCAAAGCCATGGAAGCATATAATTCTCAATCGTTACCGTGTCGGTAGGGAATACTGATTATTCGGAAAAACGAAATGTAACCGGTTTTTCAGCCCTATAGGGTGGCGCCCGAATTAGTAGTGGAGAGTTTTCTGGTTTGGGAGGCTACACGCTTGGTGAAGTGCGACATCTGGCCCTACTCCTAACGTATGGCAACAGAATTTTGACAACCCTTCCACAGGTGTAGGCTGATTGACAGCAGTAAGGACTTTGGGTTTTCAGTTCGTTGTATTATGGATTAATTGAGTTGGAAAGTTCATAAAGTTCATAAAGTTGAAAGTGGGCAACTTTATAACTTTCTACTTTACAAACTTTCGACTAAATCAAATAGGTTTAAGCCCGATAAGAATTAATGTAAATGCTAACCAAAGTATTATAATAACCGCTTCATTTGTAACATTAAGTTTTCTTAATGCATCTTTCTCTGCTGAGGAGCGAACGAGCGATACTACCAGCAACGCAATGATCGGTAAAAATCCCAGATATATCATTACTCCTGCACCCGGCCAATGCATGACTTTAAACAGAAAACCCAGTGATATAACAACCATGGCGATATAAACACAAATATTGGAGATCTTTTGCATCATATCAGTGGCATATTTCTGTTTGTCAATAAAGAGTAGGGTGGCATATAAAACTGCAAAAAGAGCTATGCCCACTACAATGATTATTCCTGCACCGGGCCAGTGCAGTGTTTTAAAAATACTGCCCACTAAAACAATGAGCGCAGAAATAATCCCTGAAAGACTTGTGATTTTTTTCATAATGGTAAGTTTTATGGCCTACTTTTTTACCGGTGAGCTGGTGGGATTTCGGCGTTAATCCCTTATGATGAGGTAAATGTAAAATATATATTAATATAATGCAATTTTTTACATTGATTATTAAACTCTTATTCATTTAAAAAATTAATTCTCTAAAATTTCTTTAGCATGTTGAGAAAGAGTTACCGGGGAATTAAAAAATATTTGACTTGTATCTTTAAATTAGTTAATTTAGTTGTGTTAATCCCAATATGTTCTCTTATTAAAAACCTTCTCTGTAATATTACCTGCTTTGATTGAGCAACAATAAACATTATGTTTTATCACAATTAAATTTCCTGAAATGAAAAGAATATTTTCACTTTTAGTATTTATGACTATATGCGCATTCCTGCCCCGGCATGCAAATACCCAGGCACCTGAAAAAATGAGCTACCAGGCAGTTATCCGTAACGCAGGCGGACAACTGGTAACCAGTCAGAGTATTGGCATTCGCATCCAGATACTTCAGTCGTCAGAGTTCGGCGCCGCGGTATATGTGGAAACCCACACCCGTCTTACCAATGCCAACGGACTGGTAACACTTGAAATCGGTGAAGGTGCCGTTGTGATGGGCTCTTTCTCCGGAATAAACTGGGCTGCCGGCCCCTATTACCTGAAAACCGAAATCGACCCTACAGGAGGAACAAGTTACAGTATCATAGGCACAAATCAGTTGTTAAGTGTATCCTATGCACTTCATGCAAAGGAATCCAATTACCTGAAAGGCAGTATTACAGAAAGTCAGATAAGCGACTTGAAAAACTACCTTACAGCTGAATCCGATCCTGTTTTCAGTGCCTCACCTGCACAGGGCATTACCGGCACCAACATCACCAACTGGAACAATAAATTAGACAGTTACACGGAAACCGACCCTGTATTTGGAACATCGGTTGCAAGCAATATTACAACACTCGACACTGCCAACTGGAATTCTGCCTTTGGCTGGGGTAATCATGCAGGACTGTATAGGTCTGATTCATGGGTTCCCTCATGGACAGATGTAACAGACAAGCCATCGGTTTTTCCACCCTCGGCACATTCACATTCCGCTGCGGATATTAATAGCGGCACCTTAGACGTTGCAAGAGGTGGAACAGGGTTGGCATCATACACTGAGGGTAACTATATTCGTGCCTCCGGTGCGACCACTTTGGAGCAGCGCACGCCTGCACAGGTGCGTGCCGACATAGACGCAGGAACTGTAAACAGCATTGCCACCGGTAACGGGATAACCGGGGGAACAATAACCACAACAGGTACTTTAGGCTTAACAGGACAGGCTCTTGCCTTGCATAACCTGGGTGCCAATGGCATTATTGCCAGAACAGGTGCAGGTACCGTGGCGGCCCGAACCATTACAGCAGGTACAGGAATAACCGTTAGCAATGGAAATGGCGTAAGTGACAATCCCACCATTGCAGCAAAAACTTATGCAATTGGCGACTTTGCACATGGAGGTATTGTTTTTTGGGTTGATGCAACCGGCCAACATGGACTTGTGTGTGCTAAAACTGACCAAAGCACTGGAGTAAGATGGTATGCGGGAACGAATACAAATACAATGGCAAGAGGAAGTGGTACTAAGGCAGGTTTTATGAATACTGCCATAATTATAGCTAACCAGGGATATGGTGACGGCAGTACTTATGCAGCACGTATTTGTAATGAGCTGGCGGTAACCGAAGATGGTAAAACCTATGGCGATTGGTACCTGCCTTCAGCGTTTGAATTAAATCTGATGTTTATTTATAAAACAGCTATTAATAATACTGCTACGGCAAATGGAGGTAGCGCATTTGCCAGTGCCTGGTATTGGAGTTCTACCGAGTACAATAGTGGCACCGCGTGGAGGCAGGACGGTGGCACAACGAACAATGGCGAAAAGGACAACGCAGGCAGAGTGCGTGCCGTTCGGGCTTTTTAGCTATTTATCCATTTAACAATTTATTCCTCCTTTGGCGGGTCGATTTTATTAAAAAGGACATTATATTAGGAATTCCAGGTTTTTCAGGTCGTGTTTTCCTGTTAATATGGGGTTTTCTTATAAACACTAATTTGTGTCTGTCCATTATGTCCGATTGTTTAACACCGCATCACAGTGGAGGTTAACAAAGTGTTTCCGGCTTTTTTTCTGGTTTAATTATTCCCTGGAGTATTGTTTAAAGGCGGTATGGTCTTTATGTGGAAATTCAACTCTTGTGAAAATGCTGATCAGTTATGATAGTTTTTCCCTTTTCTCCCTGACATTGATACTGAATAAAATACTTCGGGTAAAATCTAAAGTTAACAGATAGGGTCGGACGAAAAAATATAAAAATTATTTTTTTAATTCGGAAATATGTCGTAAATTTACAGACAAATTACGTAATCATGAATCCAAATGAATTAAATGAAGCCATGATCAGGTACGAGTCTCTCGGAAACGGGAACATCGTGTACCTGATCCAGTCATCCCGTGAAGGGCTTTCTTTTAACCAGTTTCAGCAACTTTCTGAAAACATGCCTTTTTCAATGAGGGAATGGAGTGAAATTCTGCATATTTCCGAACGTACTATCCAGCGATACAAAAAGGAAAGCCTGGCTTTTGAACCTCTCCAGTCGGAAAGAATTCTTGAAATTGCCCTTCTGAAGCGAAAAGGTATTGATGTTTTTGGCAGTGAAAAGAATTTCTATACCTGGCTGAAAAGTGTCAATCCTGCTCTTGGGGGTATTACACCCCGCGAGCTTCTTGATAATTCGTTTGGAATTGGCCTGATAAAGGATGAATTGCTCAGAATTGAACATGGTGTTCTGGCATGATGGTCTTTCGTTTGTGTAAATCAGCCTGGCAAAACGACTTGTCGGGTAAGGGAGCGGAGATTTCCGGTGGGCGTTGGAACAGCAAAGGGAGGCCTTTGCTTTATACATCTTCTTCCCGTGCATTATGTGTTGCGGAAATTGCTGTTCACACTCCGCTGGGTTGCCTGCCTCACGATTTTTCCATGGTGGAAATTGAACTTCCTGATGGTTTGATGATAAAGGAAATGATGAAAGATGAATTGCCGGAACACTGGCAATCATTTGAACACCGCAACCTCACACAAAGGATAGGAGATCAATTTATTTCCAGTAATGCAGCTTTGATTTTAAAGGTTCCTTCGGCGGTGGTACAGGGGGATTTTAATTATCTTATTAATCCCGGGCATCCTGACATTAAGTATATCAGCATAGTAAAGTGTGATCCTTTCCGGTTTGATGAGAGGCTGTTTAAATGAAGAGTTGGTACGTGGTTACGTGGTTACGTGGTTACGTGGTTGAGTAGGGGGCTGTAAATCAGGAGAATGGAAGTTTTTCAATTGTTCCTGTCCCTCCTGATAACCTGTTAACCTGCCCCCTTTACATAAATTACTCACAAAAGGCAGCCCGATTGAAGCTTCCCGCAAAAGACCTGTCAGCGTTACATTCCTGACAGCGTCGAACCATGAAAAACCTGTGTGCCTAATCCCGTAATCCAGTGATCCTGTGATAGCGTGATCCCTACGTCCCCCGTATCCACTCACCCACCTAATCACCAACACCCCCTAAAATATCATTCACCAACCTTGGAACATATGAATCATACCTTTTATCCGGTGAAGAACCTCCTGTTTTCATGTTCCGTATAATGGTTATCAGTGGAGCGTCTTTAATATTGAGATCTTTGATGACCATTAGAGCAGACATAGAGACAAATACTCCGTTGATTTCCGGCGGAGTTAATTCTCCAAGTACGGTAACTGCTGTCAGATGATCATTCGAGTCTCCGTATTCAGCCAGCGCCCTTGCAGCAGTTATTTTAACAAAAGGAGATGTGTCTGACAGTGCTGAATGCAGTAATGACCGGGATGCAGCAACAGCTTCCTTTCCTCTGATCAGTATTCCCATGATAGCCCAGTAACGTACGGCAATGTCTTTATCTTTATACAATTTATGCAATTTGGGTAATGCTTCCTGGTCAAATCCTGATGCGATTCCGGCGGCTCTGAATATGCGCCGCATCGGATATGATTTTCTTGCGCGGGCCATATCATACGGGGAATCTCCCCGGGATCGCAGGTGCATTTCCCCCTCCGGGAGAAAACCAACATCACGGATCTTAATGGCATGGTTTCGTTGTGCTTTGCGTAGTTTTCCGAGTATCTTTTTATGTTCACCTGAAGTTGCGAGATTATTTACCTCATCGGGATCATTCATGAGGTCATATAATTCTTCGGGATCTTTTGGTGTTCTCCAGAATATGGACTGTACTTCGTTGGTTTTTCCCTGGTCATACAGTTCCCGCCATATACGGGTGGTGGGAGTCTGGAACTGGTAATTCAGCCGCTGTCCCTGGGAAAGGTGCGGCATGTAATTACGGATATATACATAGCGGCCGTCGGTAACGCTTCTTACAAGATCGTAAGCTTCATCCATCCTTGACCTGAGCCCGTGAAGGTACTTTTGCGGTTTGGACTGGTAAGGTCCGGCAAAAGCATGTCCCTGCATCCACTTAGGGGGCTTGATCCCTGCGATACTCAGAAGGGTGGGGGCCAGGTCAACAAAACAAACCATGCGGTCAGATTTGCCTCCCGGCTGGTATTCTTTCGGGGCCAGGTGCTGCCATTTTTCAGGGAAATACACAACAAGGGGTACGTGGAGTCCGAGATTGCAGGGCCAGCGTTTCCCTCTGGGCATGCCGGTACCATGGTCGCCATAGTAGAATACAATGGTCTCTTCCGTCAGACCCGCGTCTTCCAGTTCTTTTAAACGCATTCCGGCATCTGCATCAGCCATACTTACACAATCGTAATACTGTGCCCAGTCCTGCCGTACTTCAGGCGTGTCAGGATGAAACGCAGGTACACGCACTCTGGCGGGATCAAGTACCTGCTCATGTGGTCTCTGCCGTATCCGGCTTTCGTGACTTTTCAGGGAATTAAATACAGCAAGGAAAGGCTGACCATCGGACCGGTTTTTCCAGTGGGCGTTATCGGAAGATTCATCCCATAAGTCCTCCGGTTTCCGGAGGTTATAATCTTCCTTTGCATTATTCGTGCAATAATATCCGGCTTCACGTAAAAACTGAGGGTACATCTTTGTGCCTGATGGCATGGGCACCATCGACCGCATATGTTCGCTACCTGTACTGGAAGGATACATTCCGGAAATAATGGCCGTACGGGCAGGGGCACATACAGGTGCGGTTGACCATACTTTGGTAAAAATCATACCTTTAGATGCCAGTCCGTCAATATTAGGGGTAACGGCAAGGGTGTCCCCGTAACAACCCATATCCGGTCCGTGGTCTTCACTCGTGAGCCACAGGATATTGGGCTTATCTGCTGAAAAGGAAGTGGTGGAGAGGGCAAAAGCGCTGGCTAAAATGATGCAACTTTTCATTATTGTCATTAATTTTAATAGATCGTTAAACTTTTATATTGCGTTGATAATGAGTATTTTAACATATCAGGTATAGATTATCTATATTATTGATATACAACACATTGCGCCTTTGTGCCTTTGCGTTAATTTTTATTTAACGAACTGTTGAATTTCGAACTGATGGTTTATTGATGATATCTTGCAGAATGGTTATTTAATTTAAAAAAAACGCAAAGGCGTAAAGGCGCAAAATGTTCATTATTGATTATATGCGTAATATAATACGATAAAGAAGAAATGTTCATTTTGACCGCAATAAAAAAGTATAGCATACTAATAAACCGAAATATAAACTTCTCACTATTTATCCACCTCAACCACTGCCATATTTTCCTTGCTGTATAAACCTTTTTTAAGTTTTTCTGCCACTTCGGTAAATGCGCTGATGGTGTATTCCACATCTTCCAGGGTATGCACTGCTGTCGGAATGATCCTCAGCAGGATCATCCCTTTGGGAATGACAGGATAAACAACCATAGAGCAGAAAATAGCATAATTTTCCCTGAGGTCGACAACAATATTGGTTGCTTCAGCGAGACTGCCATGGAGAAATACAGGTGTGACACAAGAATCTCCTTTCCCGATGTCAAAACCTTTGGCTCTGAGGCCATTCTGCATAGCCCGCACTATCTTCCATAAATTATCTTTATGTTCGGGTTGTGTCTGCAGCATTTCAAGCCTTTTCAGTGCACCTATCACCATCGGCATGGGCAGTGATTTGGCAAATATCTGGCTGCGCATGTTATATGCAAGAAATGCAACAACATCTGCGGATGCAGCTACAAATCCGCCAATACCGGCCATTGATTTTGCAAAGGTCGCGAAATACACGTCAATGTCATCCTGAACACCAAAATGTTCACCTGTTCCGGCACCGGTCTTACCCATTGTGCCAAATCCATGTGCGTCATCAACCAGGAGACGGAATTTGTATTTCTTTTTCAATGCTGCTATTTCATCAAGTTTCCCTAAATCACCCACCATTCCAAAAACACCTTCGGTGATTAAAAGAATACCTCCTCCGGTTTGTTCAGCTAATTTTGTGGCACGCTGAAGCTCCCGTTCGCATTTCCCCATATCGTTGTGTGGGTAAACAAACCTTTTCCCGATGTGCAGCCTTAAACCGTCAAGGATGCATGCGTGGGCTTCTGAATCGTAAACCACCACATCCTTCCTGTCGAGGAGTGTGTCAATAATTGACACCATGCCCTGATATCCGTAGTTCAGCAGATATCCGGCTTCCTTCCCTACAAAATGAGCCAGTTTAGTCTCCAGTTCTTCATGAAAAACGGTTTGTCCCGACATCATCCTGGCTCCCATGGGGTACGCCATGCCGTACTTAGCCGCTGCCTCTGCGTCAGCTTTTCTTACTTCCGGATGATTTGCCAGACCTAGGTAATTGTTTAAACTCCAGTTTAACACCTCTTTTCCGCGAAACTTCATTCTGGGTCCTATTTCACCTTCAAGTTTCGGAAACATGAAATAACCATGTGCCTGTTTCATATACTGGCCAAGAGGCCCCTTGTTTCTTTCTATCTTGTCAAAAATATCCACGTGTTTAATTTTAAGGTTAATAATACCGGCAAATTTAGCTTTTTTTAAATATATGCAAAAGGATTACTATTTTCTCATTTCAATCATCAATAAATAAAGTATCAGGTAAAGAGGTTGACTAAAGGTAAAGAAATATTTAACCACAAAGGACACAAAGTACACAAATAATTATCAGTCAGGAATATATACATTGTGTCCTTCGTGCGTACTTTGTGTCCTTTGTGGTTAAAATACTTATGAGGCAGCCCCTCTACAAAAAAATAACGGAATAATTTCCCCCTTTCATACATTTATTATATTTTTGCAGATTATTTTAGATGATGTATAAAAAGATAGCGTTTTACCTTTTTCTCTCGGTGGGTACCATATCCTGCGGAAAGTACGAAAAATTACTTAAAAGCAGTGATTACACGCTCAAATACGAAAAAGCCTTTGAGTATTACAATAATGCTGAATATGTGCGATCTGCCACTTTATTCGAACAGATAGCAAGTATTTACAGGGGAACGGTGAAGGCTGATACAGTGCAGTTTTACAGGGCAAAAAGTTATTTTTATCAGAAAGACTATATTATGGCCGGACACTATTTCCAGGAGCTCGTGTCGACATTTCCCAATAGTGCCTTTGCCGAAGAATCGTCCTTCCTTGAAGGTTTTTGCGAATATAAGCAATCTCCCCGCCCAAGTCTCGATCAATCCAATTCCTACAATGCAATAGCAAAACTAAGCCTGTTCCTGATAAAATACCCCAACAGTGAAAGAGCCGGGGAAGCAAAAAGTATCATAAAGGAAATGGAAGAAAAACTGGTGGAAAAATCTTTTATAAGCGCAAAATTGTATTACGACCTGGGAGCATACAAATCAGCCGTTATTGCACTAAGAAACAGTCTTAATGAATATCCTGACACAAAATACAGGGAGGAACTGCTCTTTATGATCCTCAAATCCCATTTTATGATAGCTCAGAACAGTGTTGAGGATAAAGTGCTTGACAGGTTTCAGGCTACAGTGGATGAGTATTATTCCTTTATTGGAGAATATCCGGAAGGGAAAAATGCGCTCGAGGCTAATAAAATCTATGAAACATCCATGAAGATTCTTGGTGATAATTACGAAACAGATAATTAATTTTATATACTTTTAAGGAATGATTGACTATAAAAAAAGTAAAGCATCGGTTAATACCGTTACCATAGATACACGAATGCTTGATAAGGGTACCGGTAATATTTATCAATCGGTTATGATCTGTGCAAAAAGATCAAACCAGATTTCGGTGGAGATGAAACAGGAACTTAACCGTAAACTGGAAGAGTTTGCTTATTATACTGATAACCTTGAGGAAGTTTTTGAAAATAGGGAACAAATAGAGATTTCCAAATTTTATGAACGGCTTCCAAAACCTGCTAATATTGCCTTGCAGGAATTCCTTGATGACAAAATTTATTTCAGGCTGCCTGAGATTATGAAGTCTGAAGAGACAATTTCATAAAACTATTACAATTATGCGGCTTAAGGGTAAGAATATACTTCTGGGCATTACTGGTAGTATTGCTGCCTTTAAATCAATACATCTGCTCCGGCTATTAATTAAAGAGGGCGCCGATGTTCAGGTCGTCATCACTCCTTTTGCCGAAAAGTTCGTTACCAAAGGAACCATAGCCACTCTATCCAGACACCCTGTGCTGAGTGAGTTCTTCCGTGAAGATGGTATGTGGAACAGCCATGTTGAACTTGCCGGTAAGGCCGATATTTTTATTATTGCCCCGGCAACAGCCACAACTCTCTCAAAAATGGCGAATGGTATGCCCGACAATCTCCTGCTCGCAGTGTATCTCGCAGCCAGATGTCCGGTTGCTTTTGCTCCGGCTATGGATGTGGATATGTATAACCATCCGGCTACAAAGAAAAATATCGAAATTCTTCAATCATTCGGAAATATTCTTATTGAACCGCAAACAGGGGAACTTGCAAGCGGGTTGGAAGGCAAAGGCCGGTTGAGAGAAGCTGAGGATATTCTGGAAATTATTGTAAAAATACTAAACGAAAAAAAAAACTCTCCGGTAAAAGAATCCTGATCACTGCAGGTCCTACTGTTGAACCTATTGACCCTGTCAGATATATCAGTAATTACAGTTCCGGGAAAATGGGTTATGCCATCGCCCAGGCCTGCGCCAATCAGGGAGCAGAAGTAATTCTTGTAAGCGGCCCTGTTCATTTTCATTACACTCACTCTAAGGTTAAGATCATTCGGGCTGATACGGCCAGGCAAATGTATGATGCTTGTATAAGCCATTTTTCTGATGTGGATGCAGCGGTTTTATCGGCAGCAGTAGCTGATTTTTCTCCTTCAGAACCATATAACAATAAACTGAAAAGAAGCAGTGAGGAGTTAATTATCCGTTTCAGCCCTACAAATGATATTGCAGCAGAACTGGGTAAGAGAAAAACGAAGGAGCAGGTTCTCGTAGGATTTGCCCTCGAAACAACCGATGAAGTGGAGAATGCTATCGGAAAAATGAGAAGAAAAAATTTTGACTTCATCGTACTTAATTCTTTAAATGATCAGGGAGCAGGATTTGGAGGCGATACGAATAAAATTACTATCATTGATAAAAACAATAATATTGATAAATTTGAGTTAAAATCAAAGAACGAAGTTGCATCAGATATCGTTGATAAACTAACGGCATTTATGATATGAAAAAAGTCTTATCCATATTACTGTTTACAGGTTTAGTGCACTATGCCTGTTCCCAGGAGCTAAAGTGTAACATACAGGTAATTACACAACAGATTCAGGGTACCAACAGGCAGGTTTTCCAGACAATGCAGGAAGCTATGTTTGAGTTCATGAATAACAGGGTATGGTCAAATCATGTATTTGGCCCTGAAGAAAGAATTGAATGTAACCTCATGTTTAATTTAACCGAACAATTATCAGCTGATGAATTCAGGGGAACGCTCCAGATACAGGCACGCCGGCCGGTATATAACACCAACTATAATACGGTGATGCTTAACTACGTGGATAATGACATTCAATTTAAATATATTGAATTTGAACCACTCGAATTTGAGATAACTTCCCACACTTCAAATCTGACTTCCATACTTGCTTTTTATGCATATGTTATCCTGGCTCTGGATTATGACTCATTTGGATATGAAGGCGGCACCCCCTTCTGGCAGACAGCTGAAAAAATAGTTGACAACGCTCAGAATGCACGGGAACCCGGATGGAAACCCTATGAAAGTACCAGCCATAAAAACAGGTACTGGCTGGCAAAGGATTTTATGGATGCAGACTATAGTCCTACACGTGAATTTATTTACAGGTACCATCGTCAAGGATTAGACATGATGGACGGGAAAATAGCAGAAGGCAGAGCTGAAATAGCCGGCAGCCTTGAACTTTTGCAGACTATATTCAGAAAAAAGCCGGATCCGTTTATGCAACCTTTACACATGATCTTTGATACCAAGGCAGATGAGATAATCAATGTTTTTGCAGAATCTTTTCCTGAAGAAAAAAACAGGATATATCAATTGCTGACAGAGATAAACCAGGCAAATGCCACCAAATACAAAAAGATTCTTGAAAATCCCACAAATTAACCCGGAAAAGTATGCTCCGCTCACTGCAAATTCAGAACTATGCGTTAATAAATGAACTAAGTGTTGACTTTAGCAGCGGCTTAACTACTATCACAGGAGAAACAGGGGCAGGGAAATCCATTCTTATTGGTGCATTATCCCTTATCCTTGGTGAAAGAGCTGATAACAGGATACTGAAAGATAAAGGAAAAAAGTGCGTGGTGGAAGGAGTCCTTTATCCTGCCGATGAACTTGTTGAGAATATTCTTGAAGAAAATGATATCGAAAAAGACGATCAGCTTATTCTCCGCCGTGAAGTTAACCCAAACGGGAAATCAAGAGCCTTTGTAAATGACACACCCGTTAGCCTGCAGGTGTTGAAAGATATAAGTATCAGACTGGTGGATATTCATTCCCAGCATGAAAATCTTGAACTTAATAATAACCAGTATCAGTTAATGGTAGTGGATACTTTTGCCGGAATAAATGATGAGTTAAAAGCCTACAGGGAAAATTTCAGGATTTTCAAACAGCTTATAGCTGAATTGAATACCCTGAAAAGTAATGCTGAAAATACGCAAACTGAGCGGGATTATTTTCATTACCAGTTCAGTGAGCTTGATGAAGCAAAGTTAGATGCAGGGGAACTGGCAGAACTGGAGAAGGAAGCTGAAGTATTACGACATGCTGAAGAAATTAAATCAGGTTTGTTCTCTGCCGGTAACAATATGTCGGGAGATGATCTGAATGCATTGTCTTTGCTGAGATCAGGCAAGAATGAGCTGGAAAAGATACAGCATTTTCACTCCCCTTCAGCCGGACTGCTTAACAGGATTGAAAGTCTTATTATTGAACTTAAGGATATTGCTGCCGAAACAGAGTTGCTTGGAGATAAAGTGGAAATTGACCCTTCCCGCCTTCAGTTTGTTGAGGAACGTATCAGCCTGATATATTCTTTACTTCAAAAACACAGGCTTTCAACTGTTGATGAACTGATAGAACTGAGAAACAGTCTGAATGAAAAGATATCCGGCCTGAGTAATCTTGAGTTTCGTATCGAAGAACTGGAAAAAGTGTTACATGAAAAAAAAGAGAATATTTTATCCCGTGCTGAATCACTCTCTGAAAAACGCAGTCATTCCTTTCCTCTGATTGAGAATAAGATAATAGAACTGCTGGTGCAGCTGGGCATGCCAAATGCCAGATTTAAAATAGCAAATGAAAGGTCAGAAGAACCTGGTGAAAAGGGTTTTGACAATATCCGGTTTTTATTTACAGCCAATAGAAAGACTGAACTCCAGGATATATGCAGGATAGCGTCCGGAGGTGAATTATCACGGGTGATGCTCAGTATTAAATATATTATCTCTGGTTCTCTGGGACTTCCTTCAATTATTTTTGATGAAATTGATGCGGGTGTGTCTGGAGAGACTGCCTTTCGTGTTGGTACCATCATGCGCGAAATGGCAGGTAACAGGCAGGTTTTTGCCATCACGCACCTGCCCCAGGTTGCAGCCATGGGGAATATACATTACCTGGTTTTTAAAAATGAAGCGGAATCAGGGACAAACACAGGTATACGATTGCTTTCCAAAGAGGAAAGAATTGAGGTAATAGCAAAGATGCTTAGCGGTGAGCAGACTACAGGGGCTGCATTGCAGAATGCAAGGGAATTGCTGGGGATTAACTAATAATTTAAGTACGAAACTTTAATCATTAAATATAAAAACAATGAAAAACATCATTATTCTCTTGCTTACTATTTCGGTTGGAACATCCTGTACCCCGAAACGAGATTCAAAAAAATCAGCTGCCGTTTTACCCGACATTGCAGTAAAAGCTTCCGGCTTTGAAACAACCATCGACGGAAAGGAGGTAAAACTCTTTAACCTGTCCAATAAAAACGGCATGGTGGTTCAAATCACCAATTTTGGCGCAGCCATCGTTTCCATCATTCTTCCTTCGGGAAACGGGAAATATACCGATGTGGCAATAGGCTATCCTACACTTGACCAATACCGGCAGGGAGGAATGAGTGCCGGCGTTATTGTGGGAAGATTTGCAAACAGAATATCAGGTGGTAGTTTTGAAATTGACGGAGCAAAATATCAGCTGGAAGTAAACCGGCCGCCAAATACACTGCATTCAGGATCAAGCAATTACGCTCAAAGGGTTTGGGATGCCGCACAGGAAGATAATTCTGTTATCCTATCCTTGCTTTCCCCTGATATGGATGGGGGATTCCCCGGTGAACTTGCTGTAAATGTCAGGTACACACTTACTGACGATAACCGGATAGAAATGGTTTATGAGGCTGAAACGACAAAGAAAACAGTGATAAATCTTACTAATCATTCTTATTTTAATATGGCAGGGGAAGGATCCGGAGATATTCTTGATCAGCTTATTAAAGTAAATGCCGATTATATAACACCTGTGAGTCCCGATATAATACCAACAGGTGAGTTAATGGCTGTTGAAGGGTCTCCATTCGATCTGCGGGAAGAGGTAGCTATAGGTAAGATGATTGAGGATGAGCATGAGCAATTGAAGCTGGGAAAAGGGTATGATCATAACTGGGTGTTAAATAAGGAGGTGTCAGGGGAGTTGACTTTCGCTGCTTCTCTCAGGGATGCGACCACCGGATTAAGTATGAAGGTGTATACTACCGAACCCGGGATACAGGTATATACGGGTAATTTTTTCGATGGAACATATACCGGTAAATCAGGTAAGAAATATGATTTCAGGAATGCCGTAGCACTTGAAACCCAGCATTTTCCCGATTCCCCGAACAAATCTTCATTTCCCTCAACCATACTGGAACCGGGAGAAAAATATTATCATAAGACTGTGCTGGAATTTGATTTCTGATCTTTACTTATCAAGTAAGGCTTCTAACCATAAGATATTAGCCAACGACTCAATGCAATAACCGGTAGTTTGTTTCCATCCTGGATATACTGCCGGTGAGTCGTTTAAATCAGAACTTATACCTGTCATAACACCGCCCTTTATTCCTTTGGCAGATAATGGAATGCTGCCCCCCTTGTAAATGGCAGGATGACGGGAACCAGAGGCGCTTACAAAAGAGAGACTGAAAGGATTACAACCCAGCACCCAGTCGAGTTGGTTTTGTGCAATATCAACCAGTTCAGGTTTATTGAATGTTCCGGCAATCATAATTAAAACCGCAGCGGTAGAAGTGATATAAGAGGTATTCCCCTTACCGGGATGGCTGTTAATGACAGGATCAAATAATGAGTAATAATGATCTTCCGTATTCCTGCTGCCTTCAACTTTCTGATCATAAATAAACCGGGGAACAAGATTATAGGCATTCCTGTTTGCCAGAAAAGTGATATTCTTACAATAAATGTTGCTGATAATATCTACGCATGACGGAATCAAACAGCTTTCCCCGAATGTGTTAACGAACATACACAAACCTGCTATTGTCTGCGAAGCGGAACACCCTTTTTCTGTTATACCCTGAAGCCTTGAGAATAACTCCAGGTCATGTTCAGCAGACGATTCCGGCTGATAATCAATTTGGGTTAGCAGAGAATCGGTATATTTTTCCGCCAATTTTTTATAAACTGTACTTTTATTCAGTTTATAAAGCTCACAGGCAGCTCCGATAGCTATTCCCAGTTCACAGATATTTTTTCCGGAGAAATGTGATGATGCCCGGAGAAAACAATCTTCTGCGACTCTTTTGCATTGCGTTGCTTCATGTTTATTCCCCGATAAACGGGCAATCTTCGCCTCTGTTAAAGAAAAAAGAAATTGTGTGGAAAATGAAGACGGATACGTGTTAATGAGAATATTATCTGTGCTGTTATCCGTATTATTCCTGTCGTTTTCGATACAGGAACCCGCGAAATCGACCGAGTGCATAAGATATCCTTCCGGTGCCAGCATGGAAAAGAGAAATCTGTTCCCGAATGCAATCCACCTGGTTAACAGTGAATCAATACTGTTTTCGTGATTCAATTCCTTCAATACTGACAGAGAATAAAGCAGTTGTACGGATGAATGAACTGACCAGCAGGATTCATACATGTCGTACCAGCCTAAATTTACTTCCTGAAGGTTGCCGTTATCACTTCTTTTACCGATTACCGGGTTGTTTTTCAAAATGCTTTTTATATTACTCAGGGAATCAATATATTCCAGGTGCATTCTGATCTGGTTTTTTAATATATGCTCACTAATCTCAAATTCATTACTGCGTAAACCTGCACTATATAAATAATACTTACCAGTCTCCCTGAATTCTGAAAAATCTGCCGTCAGATATTTTCCCATATCTCCGGAAATGAGATCAATGGTGCATTTAAATACAAGCTTATCTGTCTGACTGCAATAGATGTATAACGAGTCAATTACATCAGCAGGGATTACACATTTTTTGTGACTTTCAGGTTTATAACCTGACTGGTTAAGCATTATTTTTTCTGCTGTGGAATATATAAAAAAAGAGGATGGATGAAGGTCTTCCCTGAATCTCAGACCAGCCACAGCCCAATTGGTGTAATCAGCAAAAGAACCATCATCATTCGGATCGGTAACCAATCTTAAGGTCCGCGTATTTTTAATTTTTAATTTGATTTTCAATGGCTTGCTCTTTCTGTTCATAACAGGTGATTCAAATATCATCCTGTCGTCTGCAAAAACTCTGAAAACAGCAGTCCCGCCTCTGTCGATAGTTGTTAAATTTTCATTATTATCATAAATATAATCAGGAGTAAAATTCCCGCGTGTTAAGATGCAGGAATCGATACCTGCACCGGAATCTATTCCAATTATCGCTTCAAAAATCAGATCTTGCCGGTTAACCGGAATTCTTAAATCAGATGGAGCGTGGGTTCCCAGTCCGTATTTAAATGTATGGCGGTTAATTCTTATTGAATCCTCTGTAAAGGACATATTCCTTTTAGGAGAACCGTAATAATTATTGATCTGGCTGAAGGGTATTTCATCCAGCCGGATAATGTATCTGTATTTCTTATCAGAGCAGGAGTTTGAGATGAGCAATGCTGGTAAAAGAAATAAAAGAATATAATTTCTCATTTTCCGGGGTTTGATAAAATGAAGAAAAACAATGTAGGACGATTGAGGTATATTCTATGAATCTGCCTGCGATAAAGCTACTGTATTAAATATTCCGGAAGAGATATCCGCTGAAATTTGATCCTGAAAAATTTTTCAGGATTACTTTTTAAACACTAGTACCCATAGGCATCATCATAGTATCCACTGCTGTCAGAAGGGTCGTCATAGTCATCTCCGTAACTGTCATCCATAATTCCCAGGTTTTTCAGATCATCTTCACTGAAATTTTCAAAGTCTTCAAATTCATTCTCTTCCTCTTCATAAATTTCATATTTCTCATGAAGCTTCTCAACTGCCTCATCAGAGAAGATAAAATCCTCATTCATCTCTTCCATTTTTTCCAGGAGATTTGCAGGAAAAACGAAATTAGGATTCTCCATAATTGCAGCTTCAATAAATTCAGGATCTTTAGTAAAAATATCTTTGAGCGTTGATCCCTTATACTCCCCAAAATCCAACCTGGTGTTTAAACTGTATAATTTCATGATTATTAAACAATTTTTAAAGTACGATGATATTAAAAATGACAAACTTTTTGAACAACAAATATATTTTTTTTATTACTATCAAAAACAACTTTTAAATGAAATAATTATTTTTTTTCAAAACTATTTTTTATAAGGCAATTGGGATTAATTTATTTTAACAATTCTCATTGGATAGTCTTTTCCATCTTCATTGATGGTTATTATATATATTCCTTCTTTGAGGAAAGATAAATCCAGGTATAAATATTCCGATATGGAAGAAGTCTCAAAAATTTTCAAACCATCAAGCCTGTTGAATGTCACCCTTCTGCTTTTAATACCGGTAACAAATTTAATGAATAAATTTTTTGTAAACGGATTTGGACTAATCTGAAAAAGAAGTTCTTCCGGAAATTCTTCTTGTATTACCGATGTTTTCAGAACTTTATTGTCAGGATCAATAATGATTTCGGAAACAGGTTTATCTGCTGTAAAGGCAAACCTGTGGTTATTTTGATCAAACAGGACTCTGTGTGTGTCATATGTATCGTCGGAGTAGATGATCCTGTAATCCAGGTGTGTTCTGAAAAATGTTGTTTCCGCAGACGATGTTTCCTGTGTTGTTGAAATGGTAATGGAATCCTTTTCCTTATTCCATGATGAAATAAATACAGGAAAGCCCTTACCGTAATACCACTGATCAAAGAACCATGTATAATCGTTATCTGTAACTCTATTGAGTGTGTTAAGAAAATCGTCTCCTGTGGCTGTGCTGAAAGCATATTCCTCAAGGAAATCCCTTAATACCTTAAAGAACAGATCGTCATCATTAATTTCGTATCTCAGCATGTGCAAAATAGCTGCTCCCTTTTTATATGAAAGGTCTCCATGAAATATTCTGTTCTGGTTATGTGCTTCTGTGAGTGGGATGTAAATGCTTCCGTCTGGTTGTCTTTTCGCGTTATTTTGGGTATTTATCATCCAGTTGGCAGCTTCGGTTTCTGTGCCAAAGACCTCAACAGCAAGATATTCAAGGTACGTGGCAAATCCTTCATTAATCCATATATCCTGCCATGTTTTGCATGTTACATAGTTGCCGAACCATTGGTGAGCCAGCTCATGGGCTACCAGCTCAAAATGAAATGATGACAGGGTTGTCATGGTCTGATGTTCCATGCCTCCACCCATGGGAGCCAGACAGTGACCGTATTTTTCTTCATGGAAAGGATAGGTGCCGAGTATTTCGGAATAGAGTATAAGGAGATCATTGGTTTTATCAATGGCAGTTTTTTCATTCAATAATATGGAAGGATGGTTATAGATAAAATTCTGAACAAGCAGGGAGTCATTTACTCCGGGTAGTGCGGTCTTAAAACTGTAATCAAGATAATCTGCCACAGAGAATGAAAGAAGATAATATGCAAGCGGGTATCTGGTTTTCCATTCATACCTTTGTGTCAGCTCATTATTAACAATTCGTGACAGCAATCCGTTTGAACCGGCTTTAAGTCCTTTGGGGACTGTAATGAATATCCAGGCAGAATCCGCCTTATCCCTCAGATCCTGTTTACAGGGAAACCATAACATGCTCTGAAAAGGTTCTGATAAGGTATAGGTGACAGTTTTGTCATATATATGATCCTGCCTTGTCAGCACTCCCCCATAAAAGCTTTGTATACCCGCCACGCCGGCATAAAATATTTCAGCAGAAAGCTCCTTTTGGCTGATCAATGTTTCAGGGATTTTTATCTTTAAAAGATTTGCAGCAGATAAAAAATCATTTGCCGGAATTGAATTTATTATCACTGAATCAACAGAAAGACGTGAATCCAGCTCAAAAACGAGGGAATCTGTTTCTTTTATCATTTCAACCTTAACAAGGGTTTTCCCTTTGATAAAAGTACCGGTATTACTTACCTGAAGGTCGATGAAGTAAAATTTCACGTCATAGAAGTCCTGGTATTCTGAATAATAAGGAGAAACAGAAGAGTTAACTACAGATGATTTTAAAGAGTTCGCTTCCTGTCCGGGCAGTGGCAGGAGCAGAAAGGAGAGTATGGTCAGGAATATAAATTTGGGCGCCGGCATTTCATAAATATTCTGCCAAAAACCTGTAAACCGTAGTTTGCTTATATTTCTTCCCCGGAAGCAACAATGTAGAAGGAAATTCCGGTCTGTTGGGAGTGTCCGGAAAATGCTGGGTTTCAAGACAAACAGCAAAGTGTTTGGTATATTGAATATCATTTTTTCCCCTGATGCTGCCGTCAAGGTAATTGGAAGTATAAATCTGTACACCGGGTTCAGTGGTTAGTGTTTCCATAATCCTGCCCGAATCAGGATGAATAAGTTTCGAAATGAGTTTTAATTCATTCTCACCTTTGTTCAGCACGTAATTATGATCGTATCCGGGGGGAATACTTCCGATATCTTTACCCAGGGTTTTAGGTTCCCTGAAGTCAAAAACGGTTCCGCTCACATTCAGATAACGACCGCTGGGTATACTTTCATCATCCACTTCAGTGATATAATCAGCATTAAGATACATAATATGATCGTATACGGGAGTTTTACATGCTGACAGGTTAAAATAGGAATGATTTGTCAGGTTAATAAATGTAGGTTTATCGGTTTGGGCTACATAATCTATAATAAGTTCATTGTTGTTATTCAGAACATATCTGACCTCAGTCATAAGGTTTCCCGGATATCCTTCTTCCATATCAGGAGACTCCATGGCAAGAGCTACTCCTGCTTCGTCTGTTGCCTGATATGCTTCAGATGTCCATATCTTTTTGTCAAATCCTTCAATTCCGCCGTGCAGATGATTTTTACCGGCGTTTTGCACAAGTACGTATTCTTTACCGTCAATTATAAATTTGCCTTTGCTGATACGATTTGCGCAACGGCCTACAATGCATCCAAAATAGGGATGAGGACCCAGGTATTCCTCCAGTGTGTCAAACCCTAAAACAATATCACCCGGTTCTCCCTTTTTATCAGGCACATTCAGGTGAGTTATTATTCCGCCAAAATCAATAATATTTACACTTATTCCCTTGTCATTTTCAATGTAGTATGCGTGCACATCTTTTCCGTTGGGATGCACGCCAAATATGGATTTTCGAACTTTCATGGTGCTTTAAGTAAGTTTGTTGATCAATATTCGATTTATGGGTTAAAGTTAATATTATATATTTACCGTACAATAATGTATTTTTATAGAACTTATTTGATGTTTATTTTTAAATACATAAAATCTAAAATAAAATGAGCCAGAGCTTTATAGATGCCTTGATGCATTTTATAGCTTTATTGTATCTGCCTTTCTTTGACAGAAAGGAGACGCACCTGGAACCTCAGCTGGAAGATTATATAAAAAAAGCAGGAATTCTGGTTCCTCCGGCTGATTGCCTGAAGGTTTTTAATGCTTATTACAGCAAATATTGCAGGGATTTTTTGAGCAGGGAGATATTGCCTGACACGGATGAAACTATTCTAAGGAGACAACTGCTCATTGATGCGGCACGAAGTGCACAGATGAACCTTTATCTTCGCGAAAGATACCTGCTGATACTTGCATTAATTGAATATACCAGTTTTTATAAGGATAGCAGGCTTGATTTTATTAATGATATTAAGGAAGTAGCTTCTGCACTTAATATTACACCTGAGGAATTTAATGAAGCTCTGGACTTTATTTATGAGACAGAGCATGAGCCGGACAGCAGTGAACTGATAATGGAGGATAGTAATGAAGAGATACTTGAAGGATCATGGATAGAGCAGCATAAACCAATTATCGACCCGGTACAGCGACATATTATCGATAACAGAATAAAGGGACGTCTGTATATTAAATATTTTGAGAAATATCACCTCTTTGTGTTAAAATACAGGGGAGCGCAATCCCTCGTATTAAATAATAAAGAAGTGTATCCTGAGTTTTTTTACAGCTTCGGGTTGAATGCGACCCTTATATTTAATAAAACGGAATATATCTGTTTTGATGAGATTGCCGCACATTTCAATCTGAAGTATAATCTGGCACGCATCAGTATAACCGGGGAAAATATCACATACAGATATCCTCACTCTGGTTATACCATAAAACCTTTTGACTTCTCCGAGGATTCGGGACAGTTAATTGGTATTGTTGGTAATAATGGTGTGGGTAAATCAACTATTCTTAAGCTTATTGCCGGTATCAACAAACCTCATTCGGGCGATATACTTATTAACGGAGCAAGTCTTTCCCGGAACAGATTTAAGTTGCAGTCTGCCATAGGGTATGTTTCACAGGAAAATATGTACCAGAAGGAGATGACTGTATATGAGAACCTGTATTGTCATGCTCGCCTGTGTATGGGAGATCTGACCTCGGAAGAGTTAAAGAAAAGGACAGAAGAAGTTATCCGTAAATTTGATCTGCAGGATGTCATGGATATTAAACCTGCTGATTTTGAGATCAGACGTGTTACCGATTTTGACAGGATATGCCTTAATATTGCTTTCGAATTAATCAGGGATCCATATATCTTATGTCTCGACGAACCTCTGACTGTACTTCCCTTCGCCGACTCAAAAAGACTCCTGAATATTTTAAAGGAAGAAACATTTGAAGGGAAGATTGTATTTATTTCTGTGCATCTGCCTTCCCCTGATATCTACAATATGTTCGACAAAGTGTGGCTGATCGATCATGGAGGACATATGATTTACCAGGGTGGGGGGAGACAGGCGCTTGACTATTTTCATTCCTCAGGAATAATTCCTTTCAGGATTGTATCAGCGAGGGAAGATATTGTAAGTCCTGAAGATATAATCAGCCTGGTTGAAACAAAGAAAGTCAGACCGGATGGAGTAATAAGCGATGAACGATTGGTTACACCGGAAACCTGGTATAATCTGTTTAGTAAGAAACAGAAATTAGTCAGCGAAAGACAGCAGGCAGAGAAACCCTTGCCGGTTAAACCTTCTTCAATACCCGGAGTAGAAAAGCAGTTTTTTATTTATTTAACAAGGCTTTTACGTATACGATACTCCAGTCTGAAGTTTCTGTTTTTTATGTTTGCCGTCATACCGCTGGCGGGTGCGATATTTGCCCTGGTCACGCGACATAAGAGCGTTGCCGGGTATTTCCCGGGAGAAAATGAACTCCTGCCTTTATTTCTGTTTCTATCTCCACTCTATGTTTTTTTTACCGGCATGCTCAACGGAGCAGAAGAGATTATGCCTGAAAAATCAAGAATTAAAAGAGACCTGAATCTGAAACTAAGTCATTTTAGCTATATAAATGCAAAAGTCGTTTTTATATTATCGGTTACAGTTATACAAACATTCCTGTTTGCCATAATTTGTCTGGGTATCCTCAGAATAGAGGGATTACTGCCGCCTTTCTTTATCATCTATCTCAGCATTTCATTTCTGGCAGGGTTACTGTCCTTAATACTATCAGCTGCCTTCCGCAATATCATTGTTATTTATATTCTGATCCCCATTCTTTTAATTCCTAATCTTTTATTCTCAGGTTATCTGATTCAATATAACAATCAGGATGGATTCAAAACATATTCACCTCTTTTAGCCGATCTGGTTCCGGGCAGGTGGGCTTATGAAGCCCTTGTTGTCACCTGTTTTACAGACAATAAGTATAATCGCCATTTATTTAATGATGAGCTAAAATATTATCAGAATTCATTTATAAAAGAAGAAATTTTACCTCTTCTTTTCAGAGGACTTGAAGAATGTAATGCTTTATTATATGCTGAAGATAATATACAAAAGCTGGATAGTTGTTTGCGAGTATTCAGGAATGAACTTTTTTATATATCGGAAAATGAAGATATTGCGCCTTTTATGTATTTTAATGACCTTTCCCCCGATACTTTTAATGAAACAATATCAAATGAATTATTTGGCTATTTAACTTATATAGACTTTTATACTGAAAGCGAAATGAATGATCTGGACTTAAAAAGGATGTTCAGGCAGTCTGAGTTTAAACATGATACTGATTTTGTGAACCAAAAATTACTTCATCATAACAGTGCGGTGGAAAACATCGTATACGGCAATAATATTGACAGAGGAGTGGAAATTACTGCACATATTTTAATTAAAAGAGGGAAACCAATATATCTCATTCCTGAAAATCATTTTGGCAGAAGCCACTTTTTCTCACCATATAAAAGGGTAGGGGGGCAACTTATTAACACAAGGGAGTTTAATTTGAATGCTCTCTGGATGATGAATGCAGTCCTCTATTTTGTTTTAATTACCGGTTTGGCAAACTGGACATGTAATCTTTTCAGAAAAAGGAAAGAATAACTGGTAAGTACTGTTTAAAGTTTAATTAATTTCTTCTTTCAAAGCATTCAGAAAAGAGGATCGCATCATAGTGATATTCAGATAGCTGAAAATATTTACTTTCCTGCGGTAATTTTCCTGAGGCCCGTATACCTGCGATATTTTTATATATTTAGGATTAATAAGGGATTCAATCATAGCAACTTCTTTCATTTCCGTGTTGTTCTGTCCGTGATATGAGCCTTTAAAACCGGATAACAATAAATTCCATGGTTCTCCTTTTCCCTGAATCATCCGGTATAAATCAGCCTGATTAACAAGAAGATTACCCGACAACCCGGCAGGAAGTATATATATCTCTAAGCCCGGGGTATTTAAAAGAAAGTCAACTGCATCCAGATCATATCTTACATGGGGTTCATTTTTATTCCATGTTTTAATTTTCCGGTCATAAAGTAATCCGCTGAAATAAACTTTGATATTATTTACGATTGAGGGGTCTGTTTTTATAGCATAAGCCAGATTTGTAAGGGCTCCAAGGACTACAATATTAATTTTTTCACTTTTCTTTGCTTTATGGGCTTTTTCGATATAAAATGCAGCCCCTTCAGATAAATTAATTGCATAGTCAGAGTTTAAGCGGAATGGTTCTTTTTCACCCTGAAGTGCAGGAATATTCTTTTTGTCCATTAGTTCGAGGACACTATTATGGAGAGAATGACTGACCTGAACAGTATTGCGGCCTGCACCCGGCTGAAGGTCCCATTGAGAAGCAACCAGACATGTAACCTCCAGCTCCCGGGCAGTAAGTGCCCTTGTAATGGCAAACAACTTTGAAGGATCACTTCCGGTTCCGGAATCGATGATAATGCTGGTTTTACCATTGTCTTTAAAAAACTCATGTATATTAATAATGGAGATAACCATCAGAAATAATACTGCCAATATAAGGAAGAAGAAAAATATCCTTTTTAATTTTTTCAGAAGAGTTCTAAACATTAATGCAGATTTGATGATGCAAAGGTATAAAAACACACAGACGTGCCACCCGGCAACGCTTATATTTTCACATCTCCGTACAGACATGCCTCCAGGCACGTCTCTACATAAGATTTCCCTCCTCATTAGGAAATTTCCAAATTTTACTTTAAATTTATCCTTCTGATATTCAAACTTTTCTCCCTATGACTAAAAAAAATAAAAAAGAACACAGACAAAATGAAGAAGTTGCCGGTTCAGCAAAGAGTGAAGTAAAAAAGCTGGACAATAAATTTTATGAGAAGGAACTGATCCGGTTACAGGAGGAACTGGTAAAGTTCCTGGACTGGATAAAAGCCAAAAAACTGAAAGTTGTTGTTTTATTTGAAGGTCGTGATGCTGCCGGAAAAGGAGGTACAATTAAGCGAATTACTTCAGAGCTTAATCCCCGGTTTGCCAGGGTTGTAGCCCTTGGTGTTCCGACAGAAAGAGAGAAATCGCAGTGGTATTTTCAAAGGTATATTAATCATTTGCCTGCGGCCGGGGAAATGGTAATATTCGACAGAAGCTGGTATAACCGTGCGGGTGTTGAGCGGGTAATGGGCTTTTGTTCAGAGGAGGAATACTGGGAATTTTTGCGGTCGTGTCCTAACTTTGAACGAATGATGATCCGCTCAGGAATAATCCTTGTGAAATACTGGTTCTCTGTTAGCAGGGAGGAACAGTACAGAAGGTTTAAAGCCCGTGTAAAAGATCCGACAAGATACTGGAAGTTAAGTAATATGGACATCGCTTCGCTGGAAAAATTTGAAGACTATTCCCGTGCAAAAGATGAGATGATGGCATATACCGACACCAAGGAGAGTCCCTGGTGGGTGGTGGAATCTGACGACAAGAAAAAAGCACGTCTGAATTGCATTCATCACCTGTTAAGCCTGATCCCTTATGAAGACCTTCCCCATGAAGTTACCAAACTTCCTCCTATGATTGAACCGAAGAAAGGATATGTGAGAACCCCGAAGGATACTCAGACGTATGTGCCGGAGGTGTATTGAGGGATCACGGGATCACGGGATCGGGTGATCAGGATAATAGCAGGGGCGCACGGCTGTGCGTCTTTTATTCAAATCAATTTTTTTTCTTCGTGTCCTTTGTGTAATCCTTTGTGTCCTTTGTGGTTAGAACTATCAGGTTTTACCACAAAGGACACAAAGGATTACACAAAGGTACACAAAGACAATAATAAAATGGGATATATTGTATCAAAATATCTATTAATTCTTATCATCTTTATTTCACAGGTATTCTACGCACACGCAGACACTATACCTCACTTCTACACCGGAATGCAAGCCCATTACGGCTTTATTATTCCCCACTCCCGGTCAATAAAAGACATTTCGCATACCCATCCTTATGGCTTTGAATTCAACCTGAATAAATTGCATACCTCATTTACAAAATGGCAGGTGTTCAATGCGTATTGGATATCAGGGATAGAAGCCAGGTATTTTAACTACCAGAATCCTGAAATACTTGGTGGAGTATTTGATATGTGTGTTTTTGCTGAACCTGTTGTCAGGCACGGAAAAAACTTACTTTTTACCGTGAGAGGGGGAGCAGGTTTTTCATATCATACCAAAGTGTACGATGAGACAGATAATCCGCTTAATTTCTTTTTCAGTTCAAGAATAAGTTTCCCTTTGTTTGTTGATGCACGTTTCAAATACAGGTTAGGGCAATCAACATTTTTAACTCTCTCCGGCTGCTATAATCATATTTCCAACGGAGGCGTTAAACTGCCCAATAAGGGAATGAATTTCCCGACTCTGGCTGTTGGATTCGAAATTCATCCTAAACCATTTCCTGTCCTGCATCACGAATATTATTCAGACGCAAAAGGAAGGAAGCCTGATCCGTATGTAATATTTCAGGCCCTTTCGAGTGTAAAAGTTCTGAATGCCGTAGGAGAACTGCCGGAAAAAACAATGTTTATATACGGGTTTCATTCACGGTTTTGCAGGCCTCTCAGCGCTTTTTATTCATTGAATGCCGGGGTGGAAATAATTTTTGACGGATATATAAAGGAAACGCTGGTAAGAGAGCAGAGGGATATAGATTATAAACGCCTGGCATTAACTTTCGGGCAGGATTTTATGCTTGGGAAAGTGTTATTCACACAATACCTTGGTGCCTATATCTACTCACCATATAAGGCAAGAAATGCACTTTACCAGAAGTATGAACTGGCATACAGAATTTCTCCGGTACTAATGGCGGGTGTATTTTTAAAATCCCATTTACAGGTAGCAGAACTTATGGGAATACATATTAATTATTCTCTGAAGCTTTGGAATTGATGAATGATAATGAATTAATTATAAAAAAAACGCAAAGGCAAAAAAAAATAATCAGAATTGCGCCTTTGCGCCTCTGCGCTTTTTTTTATATCTTTTATTACCTTTACAATTTATAAACTCATTCAATAATGCCAAACCGCAAACGCATCCGCAGAGTTACCATGCCCCCACCCATGGAGGGATATAAACCTTTTGGCATCCCAATGAGGCAACTGGAATCGGTAGTTTTGCTATATGAGGAGTTTGAGGCGATACGACTTGCAGATTATGAGAACCTCACCCAGGCTGAGGCTGCAAAAAGAATGAATATCTCCCGTCCCACTTTTACACGGTTATATGATAAGGCGCGGAAAACCATTGCTAATGCTTTTGTTGAAGGGAAAGCTATCTTAATTTCAGGGGGTACTTATGATACTGACGATTTCTGGTATAAATGCATGCATTGTAATGAAACTATGGTTACTCACAAGCCGGAGATACATTGCAAGGCTTGTGATTCTGAGGACATTATACCTTTAAATATCCAGCCGGGTAGGGGAAGACACAGAAGGAGGGGGAGGAGGGATATTAATAATAAATAGGAATTTCATTTTTCTATACCGTAAAATTCAACAATATAAATAAATTACAACTGTGGATTTTCCCGGCCCTGTTCAGGAATAATTTTGTTAATTAACGTAAGTTCGACATAAAATATGATTGTCTCCATTTTAGGCTGTCTAAAAAATCTTTTTAAATAAGATTTTTATTTTGTCGTCCCTATTCAACGCTCATCTTTTGCAACAGCTTCAGATGACAGTTGGCAGGGCCATGTTTTAGAGATGGGTGATTATTATCAGAAGTAAGATCAACTTCACTAAAGTTTACGGTGAGTAAGATCAACCTGCACTGAAGTTTCGGTTGATAAGACCTGTATGGCGTTTTTCAGCCGGACAGCGTCGTGGAAGAAAACAAGACCCTGTGTTGTAATTTCACCTGACGAAATGAACAACCACTTAAGGACTGTTGTAATTGCCCCTATGACAACAAGCTCGAAAAACTACCCTACCCGGGTTGAGATAAAACATGACAATAAAATGGGTTGGATTGTAATTGATCAAATCAGGTCTATCGATAAACAGCGTATTCTCAAGGATATGGGAAAGCTCTCGAGATCTGAGATCAAAGAGCTCAAAGCGATCTTAAAAGAGACATTCGTTGATTAAAAATATGGTTCTACCATGAATTTAATGGAAGAATAAAAGGAGTCAGAAGACAGGAGACAGAAAATGAGTAATTGAGTAATTGAGTAATTGAGTAATTGAGTATATGAGTATATGGTGGATGAAGGCACCCTTTAGAGGGCCGCTTATAGAGCAATTCTGTCTTCTGAATTCTGCATATCAAAAATCAGCTCTATTAAATTCATGGTAGAACCAAAAATATTATATTTACTCTTTGAAACTTTTCAGAAAACTAAAATGTCCAACCATTCTTCACATATTGATGAAAATCTCATCACCCGCTTCCGTGAAGGAGATATGCAGGCTTTTGATACCATTTATAACTTCTTTAACAGGAAGCTTTATGCTTTCGTTTTAAAGATACTGAAAATAGAAGATGATGCCAGGGAAATAGTTCAGGATGTTTTTATTAAGTTGTGGGAAACAAGGGAGAGAGTTAAAAGTGTTTCATTATTCAATTCCTATCTTTTCACCATTGCATACAATACTTCCATTGATCTTGTGAGAAAAAGGATCAATGAAAAGAAATATGTTGAATATATCAATTCCTTACAGAAGAATTATTCCCTGGATGAAACCATTGATAAAATGGATTATGATATCCTGAATAAGGAAATAGTGTTTCTTATTGAAAAACTTCCCCTCAAACAACGGGAGGTATATAAATTAAGCCGGATGGAAAACCTTACCCATAAGGAAATTGCCGGGAAACTGAAAATCTCGGTAAATACTGTTGAAAATCATATCTCCAAAGCACTTCAGTTCCTTCGTAAGAATTTGAATACAAATTCGTTGAAAGGGGTGTTGTTTATCTGGTTGTTTATGTAAGGATATTATTGCTTAAGCCGGAAAGAAAAATTAGATTATTTTATTTGGGAATTCAGAACTTTTTATAATAAGAAGTATTACAGACTTCTCGCATTTTGGGATAAAACGAATAATGAAGACACCTTGGTTTTAGCGACACATGGATTTATAAAGAAAACACAGAAAATACCTAAACGTGAGATTACCAGAGCTGAAGAAATAAGAAAAGAATATTTTGAGATTAAAAACAAAAAGAAATGAAAAACAATAGATTAAAATCGAAAAGCCTTGACGAAATGATTGATATGCATATCGGAGTTAAAGGAACTGAAAAAAGAGAAATTTTTGAGGAAGAACTTCGCCTTGATATTTTAGGGCATACTATCAAAAAAATCAGGGAAGAAAAACACCTGACACAGGCTCAACTTGGTGAATTAGTCGGAGTAAAAAAAGCACAAATATCGAAAATTGAAAATAATCTTACTGATGCCAGATTTGAAACGATTTTAAAAGTATTCAGAGCTTTAAATGCTAAGATTAATTTCAATGTTGAGTTGATAAACCAAAATATGTCATTGGGATAATAATAAAAGCAGGGTAAGGAGTACTATAAAAAATGAAAAGTATTTTTGAAAAATCAAAAGCTAAGATTTGGGATAAATTGACTGATGAACAAAAAAGGGAAATTCTTTTATCCTATGAGGAAAGTGAATCGGATAATCATCTTCTTGATCATGATTCGGTTATGAATAAATTCAAAAATTGGCTGTGAAAATATAGTGAACAAATAGTTGTATTGTTAAAAAAAGTTACCAAACAATAACCCAATAACCCAATAACAGAATGTCTATTCGTCACCCGTCACCCGTCACTTCTTCTCGCCAACCACATTAACCATAAATTCCCCCCATTCATCAAAAAAAATCCCCTCCCCAATAGTGGTAACCTCAATCACAAACGTATACATTATGATTTTAAATTGTTCCTGAAAGTTAGTTTTAGTTAGTATGTAGTAGGAATGATAGCGGAATTGCCTGAAAAGTAATTAATGTAACAGGAAGTAGGAATTTAAAAATCAAACCTTAATTTTAGCTGAATTTTAGGTTTATTCAGATTTTACTTTTCAGGCAAAACCGCAATTACAATTTTTTTATGGATAAGAATCTCTTTATAAAGTATTTGAATAATGAATGTTCCCCGGAAGAGGTACAGGAAGTTTTTGCATGGTTTCGGGAACGTTCCGGGAATATCATTGAAAAATCGACTGTAAAGCGGATCTGGGATGAATTTGCACCTCCTGATAAAACATTGAATGCTGATGAATTTGAATTTATGCTGGATAAAATTCATCACCGGATAAACATCCTTGAATCTCAAAAACACAGAGGGAAAAAAGTGTATATAAAGAATACAGCCTTCAGGAGAACTGTCACATTTTTCACCAGAGCGGCAGCCGTTCTTTTAATTCCTGTTTTATTTACACTATTGTATATCTATTCTGCAAATAAGTCGAAACAGGAATTATATACCGATAATATAATTGAACTTAATGTTCCGGCGGGTTCGGTTATTAATACAGAACTGCCGGATGGCACGAAAGTATGGCTGAATCAGAAAAGTACATTGAGGTATCCGCAAAAATTTGATAAGGGCGCCCGTAAAGTATATATGGAGGGAGAAGTCTATTTTGATGTAAAACAGGAACCTGACCGGCCTTTTATTGCAGCTGTGAATAACATAGAAGTAATGGCAACGGGCACTGAGTTCAATGTTAAGTCTTACCCGGAAGATTTTTCCGTGGCAACCACTCTGGTATCCGGAAGAGTTGTTGTAATGAGCAGATCTTTCCGGGGGTCTCCTTCAAAGCCTGTTTGCGAGATGTACCCCGGTCAGCATATGTCCATTGATTTAACATCGAATCAGTACAGTTTAAAAAGAGATTATGTAGAGAATTATGTTTCCTGGAAAGACGGAAAGTTAATATTTAAGGAAGCCACGTTGAAACATATACTGGAGCGGTTAGGGAACTGGAATAATGTTGAGTTTGTGATCACGAATAAGGAGCTGGAGAATCTGACCTATACCGCAACATTCATTGATGAAACCCTGTCCCAGATGCTGGATTTACTGGAGAAAGCCGCACCTGTAAGGTTCAGGATTTCCCGGAGGGATAGGCTGGATGATGGCACATATTCGAAAAGTAAGATATATGTAAGTTACAGGAGGCCGTAGGGACGCACGGCGGTGCGTTCGTTTGTTGATTAATTGAGTAATTGAGTATATGAGTAGAGACACACGGTTGTGCGTCACAAAATAAACATTAATTAACCCATTTGCCCATAAATAGAAACCGATCCTGAAAAAAAGCAGGAAAATGCCGCGAACACTTTCCTGCCGATTAAGAATTAAAAATTCCAGTGCAAAACGGAAATTATTAACCTTAACATTCTCAAAAGTATGAAAAAAAATCCTTCGAACTTTGAAATTTCGGAATATTCCGGACTAATTAAATTACTACAAATTATGAAAATCGGAATTTTCTTAATACTGATAACAGTTATTCAATCTTTTGCGGTTGAAAGTTATTCCCAATCCGCTCTTATCAATCTGAATATGAAACAGGCAACTATTGAAGATGTTTTGACACAGATTGAGAACCAGAGTGAATTTTATTTTTTATATAGTCCTAAAATTATTAATATAAAAAAAGAAGTAAGTATTCAGGTTAGAGATAAAACTATAGAAGAAATACTTTCTGAATTATTTACCGGTAGCGATGTGAAATATATGATCATAGACCGACAGATCGTTCTGAGTTCTGAATTACCTGTAAATGCATTTCGGCAACAGCCCAGAACAAGGGAAATTACAGGTACTATAGTAGACAGCAAAGGTGAAACAATGACTGGGGTAACTATTATCGTTAAAGGAACTACTATAGGTACTATCACAGATATTAATGGTAATTATTCACTTATCATTCCGGAAGATGCTAAAACTCTTGTTTTTTCATTTGTCGGAATGAAAACCCATGAAATTAATATCGAAGGCAAGGCTATTGTTAATGTTATTATGGAGGCTGACCTGATAGGAATTGAGGAAGTTGTGGCAATTGGCTACGGGACAATGAAAAGACGTGATTTAATAGGATCTGTTTCTTCTATCCAGGGAGAAGCTCTTTCTGAATTCCCGAATGCCACTGTTACACATGCCCTTCAGGGACGTACGGCAGGTGTGGTTATTCAACAGACTTCCGGAGCTCCTGGTTCGACTCCACAGATTCGTATAAGAGGTAATATTTCTATCAAGGGAAGTAATGATCCATTATGGGTTATTGATGGTTTTCCCGTTGAAAATGCAAATCTGCTGAATATAACTGATATTGAAAGCATTGATGTATTGAAGGATGCATCAGCAACTGCTATTTATGGATCCAGAGGTTCAAATGGTGTAATAATTGTAACAACAAAGAAAGCCAGGGCAGGGAAAACTAAAGTTATATATGACGGGAGTTTCAGTGTACAGACGTTAAGAAAAAAACTTGACGTTTTGAATGCGGAAGAATATATGGTGTTTACAAATATTCAGCAGCTCAACGATTTTGGATCGGCATATTTTACACAGTCTGATATTGATAATGCAGGTGATGGTACTGATTGGCAGGACCTAATATTTCAGACTGCTTTGGTACAGAATCACTCCTTAAATATCAGCGGAGGAGACCAAAAAACAAGGTATTCACTTGGAGGAAGTTATTTTAATCAGGAAGGAATAGTTAAGAATACCGGTTATTCGAGGATTACTATGCGTAGCAACATTGATCATGACATTAACAAATGGATCAATGTAACAATGAATACCATATTAAGCAGGGTGGATAATAATGTCAAAGACCCAGAAGGTAGTATGAGAGGCGGCAATTTTCTACATTCAGCTTTTGCAGCTCCTCCCAGTTTAGCTCCTTATAATGATGATGGAACCTACAGGCAGTTTTATATGGATTATCCCTTTATTAATGCAGGACATGTAAACCCAGTAGCATGGGTGAATGAAATGAGTGCGAAATGGTACAGGAATAAAGCTATGTCAAATTTGACTTTGACATTAACCCCTGTCAAAGGATTATCTGTAAAATCATCTTTGAATGTTCATAATACTGAATACCGATGGGATAGATATTACTCGAAAAAATATCCTACTATTGACGGAAGTGCAGGAATTGAATCTAGAAATATCTTAGAGTTAACTACCAATAACATTGTTACATATCATAAGTCAGTAGAAGGGCACGATTTTTCTATAATGGCCGGAAGTACTTATGAACAATTCAGAAATACCCCGTTTAGTGTTACGGGTGATGGATTTATTCATGACATCCTGGAAAACTATGATATTGGGTCTGCAACTATTATAGGTATTCCTTCATCATCATTTTCTGAATGGAAGATTTTGTCGTTTTTAGGACGCATAAACTATTCATATAAAGGAAAATATTTAGCTACAGTTAACTTCCGAACAGATGGTTCTTCCCGGTATTCAGAAGGAAACAAATGGGGCTATTTCCCTTCAGGAGCTTTGGCATGGCGAATTTCTGACGAGGATTTTATGCAGCAGTTAAGTTTTATCTCCAATATGAAATTCCGATTTGGGTATGGTATAACAGGCAGTACTGCGATCAGCCCTTATTCAACCGTAAATTTGTTAACTTCAGAATCTGCCGTTTTAGACAAACAATTAATCCCCGGTTTTGATCCAAGAGATACATATCCTGGTGATCTGAAATGGGAAACTACGGAACAGACAAACGTTGGTCTTGACCTGGGATTATTAAAGAACAGGGTTCAGTTAGTAGCTGATTACTATGTGAAGAATACCAGAGATCTTTTAAACGATGTGCAGTTGCCTTCATCTTCAGGATATAACAGTACTATTAAGAATATCGGGAGAATTCAAAATAAGGGCCTTGAATTTCAATTAGATGCTTTTGTGCTTGATAAAAGTCTGATATGGAAAATTTCTTCTAATATATCTTTCAATAGAAATAAAGTAGTTAAACTTTATGATGGTCAGGATATTACCGGTACATGGTATTCTTTGGCCTGGGTAGGAGATTACATCAATCTTGTCAGAGAAGGCGAACCATTAGGAGTTTTCTATGGATATTTGGAGGACGGGTATGATGATAACGGAAGAATAAAATTTAAAGAGGTAGATGGAGAAATTCAAAGAACTATTATCGGCGATCCTAATCCTGATTTTGTTTATAGTTTTAACTCAAACTTGTCATATAAGAATTTTACTCTCAGCATCTTTCTACAGGGAGTTCAGGGTAATGATATTTTCAGTTTCAGTGTGGGGACAGCTAATTGTGATTATGGCTTTGGATTAAATCCTTTGAGTGAAGTCCTTTATGATCATTGGACACCTCAAAATACGGATGCTAAATATCCGGCAATCAGTATGACCAATTCATACCGTGTTTCTGATCGTTTCTTGTATGATGGATCATATCTTCGACTAAAAAATGTGGAATTGGCATATAGTATTCCCACAAATAACATCGGTGTTCAATGGTTTAACAAAGCACAGATTTATGTGAGTGGTCAGGATCTTCTCATGTTTACAAAATATCCGTGGTATGATCCCGATGTAAATACAAGAGGTGGGAGCACATCAATCAATCAGGGAATTGATCATTTTTCATATCCAACAACCAAAGGCATTATGTTTGGAATGAGGTTAGAGTTTTAATATATAAAAATTAAGAATTATGAAAAAAATACTGTTTTATATAATCATATCCTTTAGTTTCATAGCATGTGAAGATATTTTAGTAGAGAAACCAAAGATGATTGCAACTGAAACATTTTACACTTCTGCTGATGAAATTGAGGCAGCTATTATACCTATTTATTATCAATTACAAAGAGGGCTTAGAAAAAACTATCATAATATACCTGAGTCTATGGTGGATTATTTATATGCCCGTGGTTCATATTTGCCTGTTCATAGATTTCAGGGTTTGGATATAACAAACATTAACAGGTTATCTGACATCTGGATTCGAATATACAGGGCTATAAGAGACGCAAATTTGGTCATTCAGAATGCTCCGAAATCGGAACAGGCTACTAAAGAAGAGATTGATCGGTTTGTTGCAGAGGCGAGGTTTCTTAGAGCATTTTGTTATTTTCAGTTAGCACGTACTTGGGGAGCTGTTCCATTAAGAACAGAGCATAATATGATTGACTTGGCTGTTCCCAGGGAACCGGTTAATAATTTGTATGACTTTATTATTGATGATCTTCTGTTTGCTGAAATAAATTTACCGGATATACCTAAAATGATGGGGAGACCGATAAAAATTTCAGCGAAAGCTCTCCTGACCGAAGTGTATTTAACAATTGGAAATTGGGCTGGCGCCCGATCAAAATCATATGATATAATTAACTCCCAAATGTTCTCTTTGGTTCCTGTTTCCAAATCTGATGATTTTTATAATATATTCGGACCAAAAATTAACGGCTCATCTGAAGAGGTCTGGTATCTCAAATATAATCAAGATTATGGATCTGAATTTGCATGTATGGGACATCATCCTTCATATCCTTACCTGAATGGAAGAGGACACTGGGGGCACTATACTGATTCTGTTAAAAATAAAGTAATAAGTGAATGGGATCCGAATGATTTAAGAAAAGCATTTAATTTATATCATTATAACGGTTACATTCTTGGTTCTTCGACCACCATGTTTCTTAAGAAATTTATAGACATGGAGACAACTAACAATTATGCAGCAACCGACAACCCTTTTTACCGTTATGCCGATGTCTTGTTGTTCTTTGCAGAAGCTGATTGTCGGATAAATAATGGGCCTACAAATGATGGGGTAGAAAAACTGAATATGGTTCGTCGCCGTGCATATGGTTTTAATCCTAATGATCCATCACCGGTCGATTACGTTGCAACTGATTACGATGAGGATTCATTTATTGATCTGGTTTTAAAGGAGCGTGGTTACGAAACCTTCTACGAAGGCAAACGTTATTTCGATTTGAAACGTGTTGGGAAATTTGCTGAGATCATTAAAGATGTGCATGGTGTTGATATTAATCCATCTATATTATTATACGCAATTCCTAATCATGAAATTGAGTACAATGAAGCTATAGATGAAACGGATCAAAATCCGGGATATTAAATAAATGTACTTTGGTGTGATGAAAAAATCACAATTGTAGTACAATTTCCTTTTCAATCCTATCGAACTACCAATTCTTTGAGATACAGTTAATCTTCATATGCATTCAAAATCTTGTAAAAAAAAGAATATAAATTGATATGAGTGTTAAGAAAATTTTGAGATTCTGTTTATTTATATATCAGGTATAATCCTGACATTTTGACCAAAAACACTTTTATCGTATAACCACAATAGGGCTTATATATGAATTATAGAATTATTCAGTTTGGAGTAGTGATGATCATCATTTTCGGATTTTCCTGTGATGATAAATCCAGGTCAATAGACGATATCATTGTGAATGGAGATTCTAATTCTCCGTTTAAGGGGAAAGTACATTGTGCAGAAGTTGGTTTGGAAGGTGTTGTAGTGACAGACGGGTATAATTTCGATGTGACAGATAATTATGGTGATTATTCACTGCCATACAGCAGGCTGGCCACTCATATTTACATATCAACTCCTGCTGGGTATACTGTTTCGGTTGTAAACAGTGTTCCGCAGTTTTATAAGAAATTAAGCTCTTTAACAGACAGTGAAAAGGTGAATTTTGAACTCATTAAACTTGAGGCTTCTGATAAAAAACATTATTTTATTGGTATAGCTGACCCGCAAGTCAGAAATGATTCGGAAATTCTTAAACTGAAACCTATTCTTAATCAGTTGAGGAGCTATTTGGATGAAAATGATTTAGGTCCTGTTCATCTGATGGTTGCAGGCGATATTGTATTCGACCAGTATCATATGCATGAGTCAATTAAGACCACTTTTAGTCAGGTTAACAAACCTGTTTATTATGCTATTGGTAATCATGATCACCTGATTAATAAAGCTCAACCTGCATCTGATGCTTACGATAAAATAGCTGATAATGATTATGTTGACCATTATGGGCCAACATATTATTCATTTAATCGAGGTGATGTTCATTATGTTGTACTTGATAATATTCTTTATAAGGGAGGGCCAGATACTGAATACTCTACTTATTTTACCAATGAACAGTTAGATTGGTTACAGAAGGATTTATCATATATATCAAAAAATAAAGCTTTAGTAGTTATGTTTCATTCTCCAACAAGAACTCCATTTACTAATTTGGTAGGAAACAGTCAGGAGTTGTGGTATCTGTTGGAAGGATATACAAATGTTCAGTTAATCAGCGGACATACCCATTATCACGCTACCATGGTACATAACTCTGGTTATGTTGAACATATTATCGGGGCAATTTGTGGAGGTTGGTGGGAAGGCCCTGTATGCAGATGTGGAACTCCTCTGGGTTATAAATTGTTTGAGGCAGATGGTAACAATATCACGTGGAAATATGTAGCATATGAATACCCTGATGAGCAATTTACAATCCATAAGCCTGAAATCAGAGATCCTCGTTTGAGACCTGCAGAAGAACTATTAGTAAATGTTTGGGATTGGGATCCGGATTGGCAAGTGAAATATTCAGAAGATGGAGGGAGTACTTATAAGGATTTAATACGCATTACTCAAAAAACCGTTGATCCAATAGCTTTTCAATACTTTGGTTTTCAGGGAGATAATGCTGTTCCAATGAGATCATGGATTTATGCATCAACAACCGATCATATTTTCAGGTGCGTCCCCGATGAATCCACAACTAATGTAATTGTAAAAGTAATAAGTCGTTTCGGAGAAGAATATATCAGAAATGTTGATTTGAAGTAACAGGAGGGCAATAATCTATGTATTCAATCAATTTTCAATTATATATAGGTTTAAATTTTTCCTTTTAACTAATAAAATATTAATACACTTAAAAATAAAATTTAGGATTTACTTACATCTATTTCAATTAAAAATTAAATGTTTAACTTAAAATTTAACAGCATGAAAAAATTTACTTTCCTTTTAACTTGTTTTTTTACGGCGATATCTTCTTTTGCGCAATCGCCAGTTATTACTACTTTATATGAGCACTCGGTCATAAAAGACGGGGTCAGGCCAGCATGGATGGGTGATAAAAAAGAAAGAAATATGGCGTATTATGATGGTAAAATATATGTTCCTTCTGTACAGAATGGAAATCAGATTTTTATCATTGATCCTGAAACAGGTCTGAAAATTGACGAGGAAACAATTGATCTTCCAGATGTTTCTGGCGGAGCAGTTGGAGTATCCGGAATATGGATCACACCTTCAGGAAAAATTATTGTTTGTAATATCACCACTAATTCTAGTACTGATCCTTTTAAGGTCTATGCTCTAACTCCTAAAACGGGGGAATCCGGATATGATTTTTCTACAATCTTAAGTTGGAGTGATGATGTGGGTCACAGATTAGGAGACCATATTGCAGTTTATGGTGATTTTACTTCCGGTGGTAGTGGTTATATTATCTCCGCAAATGTTAATACAATGAATGTTCTTTGCTGGGATATCCTTAATGGTGTTGTATCCGTAAATCCAAACATAATTACGCTGGAAGGATTATATCCCCCGCATGATCAGGTGAAAATCCATTACGGGCCTGTTATTTATCCTGTGGACCAAACCCGGTTCATATTAAACTCTGCACGGATGCATCCGACATTATATAGCAAGGAAGGTGCAATGCTTGCCATTTTTGATGGGGATGCTCAACCACAGATGGCTGGAATATCAGGACTTACACATTTTAATTTCAAAGAACGTTCATTTATTGTTTGTGGGACAACAAATTATATTACTGGAGTTCCTCCTAACGCTATCGAAGTATTTGAAATCACAGGAGGTGAATTCAATTTTAACCAGGCTGTATCTGTATCGGGTATATTGCCGGAAAATGGTTATGGGGATTCTAATAACAGTACATATAATGTACCTATCATTAATAAAGTGTTGGAGAATGAAGTGATATTTTGGGTTCTTGTACCAAATAATAGTTTTGCCGGTTATAAATTAACAATAGATGCCACTTCAGTGAAAAATAATCAAATTAATAATGGTTTTACTGTTTATCCGGTTCCTGCATCCGATTTTATTAATTTTAGTTTGGAACTAAAAAGTGTTGCATTATATAATATGACAGGTCAGCTTGTACTAAAAGAATCCAATATTGAAAAGTTAAATGTAAAAGGCTTACAAGGATCCTTTATCCTAAAAGCTTTTGATAATAGCGGGAAATCGTTTAACAGATTAGTGGTAATTAAATAAATAACGTAATTCGTTGGCGAAATTAATTTTTATTCATGTGTATGCGGGTCTTAATGAAAATTCTCAAGGTTTATAATTTGTAGAGAATTTTACTTGAAGAATTAATTTCGCCAACTTTTTTTATTGCTCATTTATAGTTATTATGAGAGATATATGTAGCATTGTTAAGCCTCTGATGGTTAAACGATTATTGCTATTTGCTATTATAGTATTATGTGTAAAAAATGAATCGGCAGCACAAATTTACACATTAAGGAACCAAAATATCTTAATTGGAATTGATGAAAATGCAGCCCTTGTTTCTTTGGTGAATCTTCACACAGGTCACAATTATGCATCAGGAAAACCATTGTGGCGATTGTATTTTGATACACATAACGAGAAGGATATAATGTTCTTGGCTACAGACAACCTGCCGGAAATTAAAACTGAAAAAAGTAAGATCACAATTTATTATAATACCTTGAAAAACAAGGAAAAAGAATTTAATTTCACCCTTTCACTTGTGATTTCCCTTGAGGAAGACAAAATTCGGTTTGAATCGAAAATGTTTAATAATGAGATGAATACTGTCATCAGGGAGTTGCAGTATCCCTTAGTAGGGAACTGTCTTTACCCTGAAGATCATCAATTGTTAACAACTCAAAGAGGAGGGCATAAATATTCCGATCCAAAAAAGAAGATACAATCAATGAATTTTTCTTACAGAGGACCTGATCATCATTTTCGTCAACTGAATATCTTATACCCGGTAGGTGTGTCCTCAAATTGCTTTGCACTGGCAGGTAATGAGCAAGGTTTGTATTTCGGAAGTCATGACACTACATTCAGGTATACATGTCATGGAATAAGGTTATATCCGGATAAGAAAGGGGATTTTAATGAGTTGGAAACAGGTTTGTATAAATACCCTGATTGTCTGCCTGGCGAGACCTGGAGTAATAATTCTAATGTTATAGCTCCTTATAATGGTAGTTGGCATCAAACCTCCCGGTTATATAGGACATGGGCGGATACATGGTGGGCACACAACACACCTCCGCTGTGGGTAAAAATGATGCCCGGATTTCAACGGGTGATACTACGACATCAGAACGGAGAAACTTTGTTTACTTATGATGATTTTTCAGGGCGAATAAAACAAGCCGGAAGAAGTGCAGGTATTAATGTTACTTTTCCCTTTGGATGGTGGAATAGCGGGATGGATAACGGCTATCCCGATTCCTATTATCTAACTGATCCTGAACAGGGCGGTGATGAGGCATGGAGTAGGGCAGTAAATGATTATAAAAAGGATGGAGGGAAGGTTATTATGTACTTTAACGGGAAACTAATTGATACGGAAAGTGATTATTATACATATGGTGAAGGGAAGCAAGTAAGCTATAAAAGCAGTACTGGGATAGAAATGACTGAAGCATATAAATTTCCCGGAGAAGGCACTTATTCAGGATTTTTTAATCCACGGTCCTTTGTTGTAGCTGATACTCGTGATCCAAAGTGGCAAAAAAAACTAATTGAAATGGCTGATCGAACCATTGAACTTGGAGGTGATTGTGTTTTTTATGATCAGCTGGGTTATGCAGAAAGTGCTACAAACTGGGACATAGGGAAGGAATTCCCGGTCCTGAGGCAGGAAATCATTTATGATAAAGCTAATGCCTTGAAAATGATACATGGTTATATTGACGAAATAGATCCTGAATTGGCAATAGGAACAGAATGGATAACTGATGTTACCTCGCAATATGTGGATTTTGTTCACGGTATTTTTGGTATGGGTAGTGCAACCGGTAGCACTCATGCAAATTTTATAGACTGGTTTCGTTATACTTTTCCTGAAGTTATCATATCAAACAGAGATATAGACGGGGACGAGCCTGATGTGGAATGGCTTACCAACAGGAGTGTTTTATTTGGGTTAAGATCAAATCTCCAAATCTTCAGGCTTAGAGGATTGATTGACGAGACTAACCGTTATCGTGATCATCTTGCAAAGATAAACGAGTTGACCCAAATGTTCAGTGAATTCTTATTCCTTGGAACCTACAGGGATACAGAAGGCTTTACTATAAACAACATGGAAATATCAGCACGAAGCTATTTGTCGGGAAATAAAATAGCAATCGTAATGACACATGATAAAAAGAAAACCGTCACTACCGATCTTGTCGTAACTGGTTATCATTTTAAAGAAGCAGATGGAGTTGGTGAAATAAACCTTATTCAAACAGCAGATAATAAACATTTAGTATCTGTCGGGCAAAATGGTTTAGCGGTATTGGTCTTTCAAAAGAATTAACAATTCCGAAATGTCTGTCAAATCATAATTGAATCTGTAACCTTAATTCTAATGAGCGTTATTTATTTTAGATACAGAACATTAATAACATTTACTCTCTTATTTTCCCTTGTATCCCATGCTGCCTGCCAGGATGCTTATATATTAAAAAATTCATATATAGAGCTTTTAATAACCAAACAAGGGAACTTGAAATCATTAATTAATCTAAAAACCGGTCATAATTATGCTTCAGGGAAAACATTGTGGAGAATATATTATGACAGGCATAATGAAAAAGATATTGAGATATTATCATATTATAATGATCCGTTGATTGTAAAGTCGGGTAACAAAATTGTAATGTCATATACAGACCTTAAAGTGCAAAACGGGAAAATTTCATTTGACCTTTGCCTTGAAATAATATTAGATGAAAATATGCTGCGATTTGTATCAAAAATATCAAATAATGAACCACATACGATTATTCGTGAATTACAGTATCCCTTAATAGGGGATTGTAATATGCCAGATGATCATATGCTTTTAACAACTTTACGAGGGGGGCATATTTATACTGATCCCAAAAACTACATTTTATCTCTTCCTTATACGTATATGGGTCCCGACCATCGTTTTAGGCAGATGAACATCAAATACCCTATAGGAGTAGCATCTAATTGTTTTGCACTTGCCGGCGATACACAAGGTTTATATTTTGGCAGTCATGATTCTACCTTCCAGGACACCGGGCATGGATTCAGGGTTTACCCCGATGAGAAGGGTAACTTCTCTGAATTTGAGGCTGGAATTTGTAAATATCCGAATTGCTTGCATGGAAAATCATGGAATAATGATGCAAATGTACTTGCTTTATATAACGGAAGCTGGCATGAGACTTCCCGGATTTACAGAACATGGGTAAATACCTGGTGGGAACATCCCCAACCACCTCAATGGGTAAAGGAAATGACAGGACTTCAACGAATTATTTTACGTCATCAATATGGTGAGACTATTTTTACCTATGATGATTTTGCTTTCCGTGTAAAAAGAGATGGAGAGAGCGTAGGTATTAATGTTGCCTTTCCTTTTGGTTGGTGGCATAGCGGAATGGATAACGGGTACCCTGATTCATATTACGAAACTGATGAAGGCCAGGGTGGAGATGCAGCCTGGAAAAATGCTGTAGCCAAATATCAGAAAGGGGGTGGAAAAGTACTGATGTATTTCAATGGTAAGTTGATAGATACTGAAAGTAATTATTACCGGCATGGAGACGGAAAGGAGGTGTCTTATAAGAGTAATACCGGTACAGAATTTACTGAAGCATATCGCTTCTCTGGACCAGGTACATTTACCGGTTTTTATAATTCAAGATCCTTTGTTGTTGCTGACACGAAAAACCCAAAGTGGCAGCAAAAGCTGAAAGAAATGGCCGACCGGGCAATTGAACTGGGAGCCAATAGCATTTTCTACGACCAGTTGGGATATGCCGAAAGTATAACTAATTGGGATTTAAGTAAGGAGTTCCCTGTTCCTGATCTCAGAATAATTGCAAATAAAGCCGAAGCTTTAAAAATGATCCACAATTATATTGACTCGATTGACAAAGATTTTGCCATTGGAACTGAACATATAACTGATGTTACTTCCCAGTATGTTGATTATGTCCACGGGATATTTCATGTGGGTAGCTGGACAGCTAAAAATCAGACAAATTTTATTGACTGGTTCCGCTATACTTTTCCGGAAATTATACTGACAGACAGAAATGTGGACGGAGATGAGAAAAATGTGGAATGGTTGACAAACAGGGCTGTAATGCTGGGCTTAAGAACTAATGTTCAGACTTTTAGATTACGAGGATTGATAGAGGAGACACCACGTTATCAACAATATCTTGCAGAAGTAAATAAAATTAAGGACAAATATAACAAACTCCTTATACAGGGGATTTACCGGGATACCAATGGATTTGTTATTGAGAACAATACATGCATTCAGGCGAGAAGTTTTATTCATGACAATAAAATGGCAGTTGTTATGACACATAAATGTTTAGGTACTGAAGAAGCATATTTGTATTGTCAGGGATACAAATTTATTGAATATGATGGTATGGGAGATATTAAAGTAAAAAATGAAAACAATAATAAACAAGCAGTTACCATTGGAAAAGACGGGCTGGCAGTTGTAATCTATGAAAAAATAAAGTAAAAAATTATGAAGATAAGGTTTGAATACAAATGGGAAGTTCTTGCTCTTCTTTGGTTTGCTTTTTTACTTAACCAGGCTGACCGGCAGGTATTTAATGTAGTTCTTCCCCTCATTAGAGATGATTTGCAACTTACAGATGCACAGGTAGGGTCCATTGCAACAGTTTTTAATCTTGTATATGCATTGCTCGTTCCGGTTGCAGGCTATATTGGTGACTTGTACAGCCGGAAATGGCTGGTTGTAATAAGTGTCTTGTTTTTTAGTACGGCTACCATGTTTACCGGTTTAAGCAATGGAATGTTAATGTTGATATTAATGCGTAGTCTTGCAACCGGTGGAGGTGAAGCACTCTACGGGCCGCCGAACTACGCTTTACTGGCAAGTTATCATAAAAAAACCAGGGCGTTTGCTATGTCGATACATCAAACATCCTATTATATCGGTATTATCTTAAGCGGTTTTCTGGCTGGTTATATTGGTCAGCGATGGGGTTGGAGGAATGCTTTTTATTTATTCGGGGCCGTTGGAATTATTCATGGAATTATTTTGATACTTAGACTGAAAGATAAAAAGAATAATAACTCAGAAAAGAAAGAAAATGCCAAATTTAAAGAAGCATTTATTATAATCTTTCGCACGCCCACTGCACTTATACTTACAATTAGCTTCTCAGGCTTAATTTTTGTTTTAACAGGTTATCTTACGTGGATGCCAACATACTTGTATGAAAACTTCAGTATGACTCTTTCTCAGGCAGGATTTCATTCTATGTTCTATACACATCTGTTTGCATTTATTGGAGTAATTGTGGCAGGTAAATATTCTGATCTTATGGCAAAACATAATCCAGGATCCAGGTTACTGATGCAGGGTTTCGGATTGTTGGCAGCAGTCCCGTTTATTGCAATGATGGGAAATTCAACTATTCTTCTTACCGTCTATATTGGATTTGCAGGTTTTGGTTTTGCCCGTGCCTTTTTTGATGCAAATACCTATACGGTATTATATGATGTAATACCGGAAAAATATCATTCTTCTGCATCAGGTATCATGATAATGACAGGATTTGCGGTGGGGTCCCTGGCCCCATTCATACTGGGACTTATAAAACCCGCATTGGGTTTGTCTTTTGGTATTACAAGCCTCTCAATTATCTGGGTTTTTTGTGGTGTGTTATTACTGGTTGCTTATAAATATTATTTTAAAAGTGATTATAATAGAATTCATTAAAGAAGTGTCTTTATTTATTGATGAAAATAAGAAGGGGAAAATATAAAGGATGGAACGTTTTAACATTGTTAAATAAATGGATAAAGATCCATGTAACCCCCTCACTGGGCGGCAGAATTATTCAATACAACATGAACGGATATGAGTATTTATTTAATAATCCGCATTTAACAGGTTTGGAACCAGATCATACGCGTTTAGGGGAAGATGGAAAATGGCTGAATTATGGAGGAGAAAAAATATGGCCTGCACCACAGGGTTGGGATTCCTCTGAACAGTGGCCCGGCCCTCCCGACCCGATACTTGATAGTGGTGTTTATACAATTATCGCGAATGATAATCCCTCGGAATTGAAGAAATTTACTCTTGTAAGTCCGGTGGATCATCGTACAGGATTGCAGGTATTAAAAGAAATTTATCTTGAGAAAAACGGTTCAGTGGCTATTGTTAATGCCAGTTTTATGAACAGAGATAATATACCCAGAAGATGGTCAATCTGGCCGGTAATACAAATGGCCATACAAAGTGATTGTGTCGATAACAGATACAGAATTATTTGCCCGGTTAACCCGAAAAGTATGTTTAAAGACGGATTTAAAGTGATGCATGGACTGGTCAATAATCCTCAATTAGGAATAGATAAATACGGTAATCTGATTGTAAATTACCAATACCTGACAAGTAAAATAGGACTGGATTCTAGTGCCGGTTGGATAGCTTTTTTAGACACAGAAACTGATAAAATATTCATACTGTTGTATGAACATGAAAATGATAAACTATATCCTGAAAATACCGATGCGCAAATTTGGACACAGGGCAGGGGTATTATCTATTCAAGAAATAAAATTACTGAGTTTTTAAATGACAGGTTTCTAAATCCCCCTTATATGGAAATGGAAATATTATCCCCCATTTGGGAAATTAAGCCAGGTGAAAGTAAACAGTTCGAATATAAAATGTGTTCCACCACAATATTATCCGGTTATGATACCATTTTAAAAGTAAATGAGTATGGAGTTATTATATTTCCTGCAATTTTAGATATAATGGAAGAAAGCATATGTATCGAAGCCGGTTATGGGGTTTTTCATGAGGGAAAATTAAAGATGCTATATGAAACTCCTGAATTGATTAGTAAAACAGAAACTATTATTTATGAACAGGAGGTTAGCCCTTTGGAAGGTATTTCTATTAAAATAAATATAAGAAACAAATGGACATTTGATAAAGATGCATGTATATCAGTAAGAATTTATACACATAATAATGATTTGTTAGGAGAAATTGATAATATTAACTTAAACAGCGAGAAATGAATAATAAAAAATTTGCAAAAGCCAAAGCAGGAATACTATTAATCGGTTCGCCCCGTTTCAGAAATCTGGGTGAAGGATTGAAAAGAGGAACTTATGGAGAAAGGAAAGATATTCAGGTTCAGGGTATTCTTAATGAACTTGAGAAAAATATGGAATTAACATTTCCGGGAATAGTATACACCAGAGAGGAGATGCAACAGGCAATGAATTTGTTTTTCACTGAAAGTGTTGATTTTGTGGTTATTGAATTTTTATCATGGTCAGAAGATTTTGCATGGATACGGTTTCTTCGTGACATGCCGGAAGTCCCTTTTCTCTTCGTAAATCCTGTAAAAGAAAAAATGACATTTAAAAATACGCTTGATGAGGATGATTTTATTGATTTTCTATGCTCGGGAACTTTGGTTGGTTCTCTCGAAGCCGCAGGGTCCGTACCACGGCTTGGAAGAGCTAATGTTCATGTTATTATGGGAACCAGGGAGAAGGTCACGGAGAGGATAATTACTTTTTCCCGGGCTTCCAGGGTCAGGGGAATTTTACGTCATTCTTCTATAGGCTTACTGGCAAACCTGAACGATCTAATGTGGTCAACCTACATCGATCCGTATAATTTATTTGCCAGAATCGGACCGGAACTTCGTTTCATTGCCTATTCGACCCTGGCTGATGAAATTGATGAGGTAACTGATGCTGAAACAAAAGCGTACCTAGATGATTTAATGGCTAATTATAGAATAATGAGCGATGTTGAGATGGAGAAATTCACTCCTTCAGTAAGGGCTTCATTAGGACTGGCAAAATTAACGGAACGTTTGGAAATAGATGCAATGGTCTTTAATGATCTGGATGCTGCCATGTTTAAACTTATAGGACTTCGACCGGGATTTTATCATCCCTCCCTGAATAAAAACATTTCAGTACTGGTACCGGAAGCTGATATAGGAGCGGGGATAATAACCTTCATTATGAAACTGATTAGCGGAAAAAATGTAAATTTTATCGAGCCATTCCATATTGAAGCAGCTGATAATACTTTTACCGGAGGGCATGCCGGACCAAATGACCACAATGACCCCGCTTTTTCAAAGAATGTTGTTATTGCAAGGGACGTGCGATTTGCTAAGACAAATTATAAATATGCCGGAGCCCCATTTGCATGGAACCGCTTCTCACCAGGAAGAAAAACTTTTGCGCAACTGACTGAAAATGACGGTTCTTATAAGATTGTCAGTTTCCTTGCCGATTCACTGGAAGGAGACCATATATTGGCAAGCTATTCACATAGTGTTTTTAAACCTCTTGTTCCTGTAACAGAGTTATTTGAGAAAATATTAAGAATTGGCACAACACAGCATTTTGCTGCTGCAGATGGTGATTACCGGGCCGAGCTTTCTGTCTTTTCCGATATTATGGGATTTGAATACCACCAGATTGATTAATTTTAATTTAATAAATCAGAAGGAGTTTTGCTATGAGTTTTATGTTTAATCCACACCCTTATGATGATCCTGCTGCAATAAACAGACCATATCTATCAGAGGATGTTATTCATTCAATTATTTCGGGAACAATGGAATCTGCTATACATTTAGCAGATGTTGTTTTAAAGAAGTTAGAGTCAGACGGAAAAAGTATAATTATCGCAATTGATGGATATATCGGGACACAATTCGAACAGATGGTAAACCTGATTACCCGGCATCTTAGGTTAAATTCATACGACGTGCAGATATTGGATATTAAAAATGTTTTTAAACCAAGTCAACAGTTAGAGGATGAATTGCTTGAATATTTAAAGGAAGACAGGAAGAAAGATCCAGTCCTGCTTTTTGGAAAACTTTTTAAAGGTGGTTATGAAGAGCTTGTGGATGCTGATAAACTGGAGAATCTCGCAACCCTCCTATGCACAATAAAAAGCAATAATTCAAAAGATGTCTATATTGTTTACGGTTGTGGAAGTGCAATTAGGAAACTTCGTACTTACTATGATATAATTTGTTATTTTGACGTTACCCCTAAAGAAGTCATTTTAAGGGCAAGGAAGGGTATGTTTGTTAATTTAGGTGATCAAATTGCAAAACCGGTTAAAGCATTACTAAGACGTTGTTATTACATTGATTTTGAGGTTGCCGGGCATTTGAGATGGGATTTGATTAAAAGCGATTTAATAGATTATTATATATTGAGTAATGATCCCGATAATCTGAAGATGATACCACGTGAGACATTTTCTTCTATCACTTCTTCACTGGTGACATATCCTCTACGATGTAAACCTGTTTATCTTGAAGGTGTATGGGGTGGGTATTATTTTAAGCGATTACGGAACCTGCCGGATACTATGCGTAACTGTGCATGGGTTTTCGATTTGATCCCGCTGGAGGTAAGTATTGTTGTTGAAGCTGGATCTCATTTGCTCGAATTTCCGTTTTTTACATTTGTACAGAAAGAAGGTATAGCCCTTATGGGTGCCAGTTGTGTGAATGAATTCGGAGGGTACTTTCCCATTCGTTTTAATTATGATGATTCTTATCACAGCAGCGGAAATATGTCCATTCAGGTTCATTCGGGGCATAAATACAATATTGAAAATTTTAATGAGCATGGGAGGCAGGATGAAAGTTATTATGTTGTGGCTGCAGGTCATGGGGCGAAAACCTACATTGGTTTTAATGAAGGAATAGATGCAGATGAGTTCATCAGCGAAGTCAAAAAATCTGAAAAAGAATTTACTCCGGTTGATTACCGAAAATATGTAAACCATATACAATCCTTTCCTGGAATGCAGTTCCTGTTACCCTCCGGTACGATCCATTCTTCTGGAAGAAACCAGGTTGTATTGGAGATTGGCAGTTTAACGGTTGGATCATATACGTACAAGATGTATGATTATTTACGTGCAGATATTGACGGTATCCCCCGACCTATTCATACCTATCATGGGGAAAAGGTTTTATGTAAAGAACGCACAGCCGGATGGGTCAAGGAAAACCTGGTGCAAAAACCCCAATTAGTCAGAAAAGGCGAAGGATGGGCTGAATATATAATCGGTGAACATGATCTCTTGTATTTTAGCCTGAGAAGACTGGAATTTGAGGAGAGTATTCTTGATGATACTGCCGGTAAATTTCATGTACTTAATTTGGTGGACGGTGAAAAGGTAATCATTCAATCTTTGACATACCCTGATCTGTGTTATACTCAGCATTATCTGGATGTTGTTATAGTGCCTGCCAACATAGGAAAATATATAATAAATAATATGGGGAATCAACCTGTATGTATTCATAAAACAATGTTAAAAGATGACTTTGTCAACAAATGCTTACCTGATAGTTGATGCGGGAGGCACATTTCTGAAATCTGCTGTGCTGAACTGCCAGGGTGAAGTTTACCCGGGATCTGGAATGTCAGTCAATTCCTTTTCAGATGCCCCAAAAGAAGATATATTGCGATCTTTCAGAGAAATTATTACGATGGGAATGGCATTTATTAAAAAACATGCTATGATTATCAGTGGTCTCGGACTTGCTTTTCCCGGACCCTTTGATTTTCTAAAAGCAACTTCATTAATGAAACATAAATTCCAATCCATTTACGGGTTTAATCTGCGCGAATACTTTTATCAATTACCCGGCATGCCTGATAATGTTCCTGTCAGATTTATTCACGATGCTAATGCAGTACTTGCTGGCGAACTATGGAAGGGAAATGCTGCAGGATTTGAAAATGTGGCGGTAGTAACATTAGGTACCGGCCTCGGCTTTGCAATTTCTGAACACGGAAAAATTCTCAGAAATCATTTAGGGAGCCCGGGAATAGCTATTTATAACCTTCCTTATCGTGATGGTATATTGGAAGATTATGTTGCAAAGCGAGGATTTATAAAAACTTATTGTGAGTTAAGGGGTAAATCAGCCTCAAATGATATTAGTGTATCTGAAATTGGAGAGATGGCAGATAATGGGGATAGTATATCTATTCAAACATTTAATGAAGTTGGCAAAATCCTGGCAGAATCACTGCAAAATATCCTATATGAGAAAAACATACAGTGCCTGCTTTTTAGTGGCCAGATTTCCAAATCTTTCAGTCATATGGAAACAGCTTTAAAAGATGGATTGAGAATGGTAAATAGCCTGCAAAGGATTGCTGTGGTAAAAAGTATTGATAATGCTGCACTCTTGGGAGCATTAAGTAATGTTGTTGCAGACTTGTGATGTATAACCTTCATAATTTTCTCTTTTGTATCATTTGAATTTAAAATTATTATGCTCCAAGGTTCATTCGATTATTATAAAATAATTGTAACTATTCAGATACTACCTGAAAAAAATATTTTCACTAATTTTTAAAAATTCTTACTTATGAAAACTAAATTAATTATATTAATTATCAGTATAGCTATACATGGTATGGTATTATCGCAAAAAAGGTACAATACCTGGGAATTATTTAAATATTCCGGTCCTGGTTTGAAGCAAACAGGATGGCTGGCGACCAAGCATTCCGGAGAAATAGAGTCTTCTCCCTGGTCGGTAGGTTGTGAAACACTTGATAGGGATTATGCAAAGTTTAGTGTATACAAAGATTATGTAGGTTCCCTTGGCGTAAAAAGCGGAAGGCTTCAAAGTGGATGGGCTAAATGTGAAAGAGTGAAAGGGGTCTACGATTTTGCCTGGCTCGACAGTTGTGTCTATGGCCTGGCAGAGCAATCAGTTAAACCATGGATTTGCCTGTGTTACGGTAATCCTTTATATAAATCAGATCACCGGTTAAAGGCAAAAATATTTACTGATGATGAAACAATGACTGCTTGGTTAAATTATGTTAAAGCGGTAGTATTAAGATATAAAGATATAGTAAAAGAGTGGGAAATCTGGAATGAACCTAATAACGGAAATGAGGAGTTTGAAGTATATGCCTCCCTTTTGATCAAGACTGCTGAGGTTATCAGAAATGTGCAATCTGATGCTATTATTATTGGTTTGGCGTTGTATAAAACTCCTCTGGATTATACAAAGGGTGTTCTTGAAACATTAAAAGCAAATAATAAACTCGATCTTATTGATTATATTAGCTATCATCCTTACACTAATAATCCTGATGATAGTTACGAAGATGTTGAACGGTTAAGAGATTTGATGCAGTCATATAATCCAAAATATAAATTATTTCAGGGAGAAAATGGTTGCCCTTCAATTTTGGAATGGGGACATGCCCTTAGACATTATCCCTGGACTGAAATCAGCCAGGCAAAATGGATAATGCGTCGAATGGCGGGTGACAGAGTACGTGATATCCGATCTTCAATATTTACAATAATTGATCTGAAGTATCCTAATATGTTACAATCTTTTGGTTTGTTAAGATCTAATCTATTAAGTGAAATTATTTATAAACGACCTTCCTATTACGGTGTTCAACACATGGTTAGTTTTTTTGATTATTCAGTTAAACCTGTAGGAGAGTTATTGTATACTTCTAATTCTTACCGGAAAATATCTGTGGCAGGATTTAAGAAGAATGATTCTTCTGTTGCGCTTATTTGGTTCAATGACCAGATTCCTGGAGATGATTTGAAATGGGATTTGATAGATATGTCTATTAAAGATGTTAATTTCAATGATCCGGTTTATGTAGAGATGATATCAGGAAAGGTATATGATATAGATAAATCCGACTGGGTAAATGAAAATCAAAATGTTAGTTTTCGAAATTTACCTGTATGGGACAGTGTGATAATGATAGTTGAACGATCTCAGATAATAATGAAGGAAGATATGTAGGGTTGCTTGATAAATAATTTTCACCTGATTACTTTAATTTACATTACCACACATCTATGTTGACAGGAGCTTATCTCTATTTATTTCACCGTCTGTCCGGGAAGATTGATACTAAACGCATGTTCCATGACCCTTTAAACACATATGCATATGGAACGGATGCCAGTTTATACAGGCTTACGCCACGGTTAGTCGTTAGAGTTAAAGATGAGCTGGAGGTATCTTTCCTGTTAAAGGAGGCAGGAAAGGCCGGCATACCTGTTACATTCAGAGCAGCAGGTACAAGCTTGTCAGGACAGGCTGTTTCCGATTCTGTGCTGGTGATTGCCGGAAGTGACTGGAATGAGTATGAAATTTTGGAAGATGGTAAGATAATTCGTTTGCAACCTGGTTTAATTGGATCGAAAGTCAATAAATTACTTGCTCCTTACCGTAGACAGATAGGCCCTGATCCGGCCTCTATCAGCTCTGCAATGATCGGAGGTATTGTTGCCAATAATGCAAGCGGGATGTGTTGCGGAACCATTAATAACTCCTATCAGTCTCTGGCAGGTATGCGAATAATTTTTTATGATGGAACAATACTGGATACACGGGATGAAGAAAGCCGGAAGCAATTCAGTCATACACACCCTGAGTTTATCCTTAATCTGAAAAATCTATCGGAATCAGTAAAAACAAATACCCATCTTGCCCAACTGATAGAAAAAAAGTTCAGGATAAAGAACACAACCGGCTATAGCCTTAATGCATTGATAAATTATTCCGATCCTGTTGATATTATTGAGCACTTAATGGTTGGTTCGGAGGGTACATTGGGGTTTATTTCCGAAGTTACTTTTCGCACATTTGAGACCTTGCCTTTCAAAGCAAGTGCAATAATTGTTTTTCCCGATCTTGAAGATGCCTGTAATGCTGTTATAAAACTTAAGGAAACAAATGCTTCTACGGCTGAGCTTATCGACCGTTCAGGCCTTCGTTCGGTAGCAGATGATCCGGGTATGCCAGGATGGATAAGCAGGTTAAGCGATGGTTCTACAGCTTTACTCGTTGAAACACACGCGAAAGATAAAGAATCTCTGAAAAGTAATATCACTAAGATTGAAGAAGTTCTTGCTTCTATTCCTGTGGAGATACCTGCCCGATTTACTGAATTAGAGGAAGAATACTCGCAATATTGGAAAATACGGCAAGGGTTGTTCCCAAAAGTGGGAGCAATGAGAGAAACGGGGACGTCTGTTATTATTGAAGATATAGCCGTTCCTGTTGACAGGCTTGCAGAGGTAACACTTGATTTACAAGATCTTTTAAAAAAGTTCGAATATAAGGATGCTGTTATATATGGCCATGCGCTGGAAGGTAATTTACATTTTGTTTTCTCACAGGATTTTTCTAAGCAAGAAGAGATATTGCGTTATGAACATTTTATGCAGGACATAGCCTGCCTGATTGTTCAAAAATATGACGGCTCCTTAAAGGCTGAACATGGTACGGGAAGGAATGTCGCCCCATTTGTAAAATTTGAGTGGGGTGAAGAGGCTTATGAAGTAATGAAACAGGTTAAACATATTTTCGATCCTGATAACCTTTTAAATCCCGGAGTTGTACTAAATGAGGATGAAAATGTTCATCTGAAAAATCTGAAGCTTACTCCTGCTGCTCATGAGAAAATTGATAAATGTATTGAATGCGGGTTTTGTGAGCCGGCATGTGTGTCTCACGGAATGACCCTTTCCCCCAGGCAGAGGATCACGGTATTTCGCGAGATCAGCCGTTTAAAAAGCAGCGGTGAGGAACCGCACAGATTGGCTGCTTTAATTAATAAGTTTGATTATTCCGCGGATAAGACATGTGCCACCGACGGATTATGCTCACTGAGTTGCCCTGTCAGCATAGATACAGGATTGCTTATAAAAGAATTGCGCCTGCTGAATATCACAAAGAAACAGTCGGGTAGAGCCATGTGGATAGCCTTTCATATGAGTCTTGTAACTTCATTGGCACGAAAAGGTCTGTCATTTATCAGTACCTTTCATTATTTATTCGGATCGCGATTAATGAAAGCTATTTCCGGTTTTGTTAGAAAAATCTCAGGAAACCGGATCCCAAAATGGACTGTTGCAATGCCTTCAGGAGCAGTAAAGATTAAAACAAACACTGTCCTTACGGATAATCCGCGTAAAGTGGTTTACTTCCCTTCGTGTATTAACCGTTCAATGGGAGTATCGAAGGATTATGATGAGAAAATTCAACTGACGGAAAAAACGAAAGGTTTGATCATAAAAGCAGGTTACGAAATTATCTATCCGGAAAATAGTAATAATCTATGTTGCGGCATGGCTTTCTCCAGTAAAGGGTATAAAGAAGCAGGATTATTAAAATCGAAAGAGCTGGAAAAAGCTCTCCGGACCTCAGGTAATAATGGTGAGATACCCATACTTTGTGACATGAGCCCTTGCTTATACACTATGAAAGAGAATATGGAACCTGGGCTTAAACTTTATGAACCTGTTGAATTTATCCTGAAATACCTGGTGCCGGAATTTGATATTACTCCTCTGAATGAAACCATTATGGTTTTTCCGGTTTGCAGTATGAAAAAAATGGGTCTGGAGGGGAAATTAATTGAATTGGCAAAAATGTGTGCAAAGGGAGTATTTGTTCCGGAAACCAATTGTTGTGGTTTTGCAGGAGATAGAGGCTTCTCTTTTCCAGAGCTTAACGAACATGGGTTAAAATCTCTAAAAAATCTGATTCCTGAAAATATTACCAGAGGCTATTCAAACAGCCGCACATGTGAAATAGGCCTTACAACACATGCCGGAATATCTTTTAAATCGATTGTTTATCTGGTTGATGAGGTGAGTGTAAACAAGTTGAGTTTGGAGCCAAAGTGAACATGATCAAATTATTATTTTGAAAATAATAAGCATTTTCTCAATTAAACTACTTACGGTTTCAAGCCGGTAGTAGTATAATCAATCTTCATAAAGAAGCGCTTCAGCAAAGTTTTAAAAACAATAAGTTATTTTGGATTTATGAAGTGTCACCCATTTGAAATATATTATCAGACCCATACTATTTTATAGTCTCCTCATTCTCAATCTTTTTCCCCTGATAGCCCAATTACCCCTCCGCGATAGACACCTTACTCCCCGGGCAGAAAAAGTCAACCGCGAAAACCCCTGGTCTGAATATTACTGTCCGCAGATGACCCGTGATCAGTGGCAGAATCTTAATGGCTTATGGAATTATGCGATTCTTCCCAAAGGAAGTTATTTCCCGGATGCATTCGACGGAAAAATACTAAAGCTGGCAGAGCCAGGTTTTACAGATGGGAAATTATTACCAGAAATTAGATCACCTGCACTAAAGTTATAGTGAGTAAGATCAACCTGCACTGAAGTTTCGGTTGACAAGGCCAACCTTCACTGAAGTTTCGGTTGATAAGACCTGTACGGCGTATTTCAGCCGGACAGCGTCGGTGAAGGTAACAATATGCTCTATGAAGGCGTTCCGCGAGCGCTGACTCCATGTCGCGATAGTTTTAGCGCTTCGTCGTCGGCAAGCCTCGCTCCGCCGTAGCTAGGCGAAGGCGATGTCATTGGCGGCCGAAGGATTGCGGAAGCTTCATTGCAAGAGTAAACAAAGCGAAGGTGGAGATTCCCTTTGATCCCTAAAAACATTCACTATCTAAAACAGATTATCTAAAACAGATAATAATTATTTTTTTTGTATATTTGCATAATAAAATAATTATGATTATGACAGACAATCCCTTTATCATTAAAGGATTTATATCCAAAGACTTATTTTGTGACCGGGTTGATGAACTTCAGTTATTGAAAAGGAATGTCAGGGCCGGCATTGACACCACCTTGATTTCCCCGCGAAGGATGGGCAAAACAGGACTTATATTTCGTTTTTTTGAAGAAGTTACTGATACCGGTATTGAAACCCTGTATGTGGATATTTATGCATCAAGAGATATCAATGATCTCATTAAACTACTTGCAGAAGCTATTTTATTGAAATTTCCCGAAAAAAGCACTATCGGGAGGCGTTTCATGGATTTTTTAAAAGGTTTGAGGCCTTCTGTTTCATTTGATCCTTTATCGGGAGCACCAAAGGTGAGTATATTACATCAAAATGACCAGCAAAAGGAACATAGTCTAAAAAGTCTTCTTGAATTCATCGACAGGCAGAAAAAGACTATTTTGGTAGCCCTAGATGAGTTTCAGCAGATCAATGAGTACCCGGAACAAAACACGGAGGCACTTCTCCGGTCATACATCCAGCAGTTAAAAAACATCCGGTTTATTTTTTGCGGAAGTAAAAGGTCTCTAATGTTAGATATGTTTGCCAATGTGAAACGGCCATTCTATGCATCCACACAGTTTCTTTCTCTTGAAGAAATAGAAAAGGATACCTATGCTACTTTCATTAAAGAATTATTTCAAAAACATAAGCGAAACATATCGACTGAATCTGTTGAATATATCCTTGAATGGAGTCGCCGGCATACCTTCTATACACAACGGTTATGCAACCAGGTTTTCTCCATGTGTTATAAAAAGCCTGGCATTGAAGAAGTGAAAGAAGCCTGTTTATCATTGTTAAAAAGCAATGAGGCAGTTTTTTTCCAGTACCGGCAACTTCTGACTTCGGCACAGTGGAATTTTCTGATAGCACTGGCGAAAGAGGAAGAAGTCCGTCATATTACCGCACAGGATTTCCTGGCGAAATATGGTATTGGTACACCTGCCAACGCAAAGCGGATCAATGAATCCTTAATAGAAAAAGAATTAATTCTGAATATTCCGGATATGCAAGGTAACACTTACCGGGTTTATGATGTGTTTTTTTCGAGGTGGCTGGAAATGGAGTATTAATTAGTGCGTGTAATTAAACTCATATATAGCCGATCCGTACTCATTTTGTTCCCCTAAGGAGGAAGACTAACCTGCTGTGAGCTAAGGACATCCCCTTTAGGGGATTGAGGGGGTGAGCGGTGGAATTTTATGTTATTTAAGAGTTTTCTTATTGACACTAATTAGAGAGTTGTTGGTTTGGTAGGTACTAACTAAATTATTACCTATTTATTAAAAAATATTATTTTTATTCTTTGTAACTATTCAGAAAACTAAAATGTCCAACCAGCCTGATCATATTGACGAAAGTCTTATTACCCGTTTCAGGGAAGGGGATATGCAAGCTTTTGATACTATCTATAATTCCTTTAACAGGAAACTGTATACTTTCGTTTTAAAGATCCTGAAAATAGAAGATGATGCCAGGGAAATAGTTCAGGATGTTTTTATTTAGTTATGGGAAACCAGAGAGAGAGTTAAAAGTGTTTCATTATTCAATTCCTATCTTTTCACTATTGCATATAATACTTCCATTGACCTGGTGAGAAAAAGGATCAATGAAAAGAAATATGTTGAGTATATCAATTCTTTACAGAAGAATTATTCCCTGGATGAAACCATTGATAAAATGGATTATGATACTCTGAATAAGGAAATAGAACATCTCATTGAAAAACTTCCTCTGAAGCAAAGGGAGGTTTATAAATTAAGCCGCATGAAATATATTTTCGTTGATGAGTCATGGGAAGATTATTTATACTGGCAAAAAACCGATAAAAAGGTATTAAGTAATATAAATAGTTTATTAAAGGACATTTCGCGTAATCCTTATTCAGGATTGGGGAAACCGGAGCCTTTAAAATATAAGTATAAAGGATTTTGGTCCCGTAGAATTGACTGTGAACGTCGTTTAATTTATCAAGTGAAGGATGATGCATTAATAATTGCAAAATGCAGGTATCATGCGTACAAATATTAATTATGTTATTAAAAATCAATAAGTTCTATTTCCCAATGGGCAAATGGGCATAGCTTGCCCCGAAACTTCGGGGGAACCTCCATATTTGTTCATGTCCTTGTTGTGTACGATAGTGCATGGAGGTTTCATTATGATTAAAACAAGAGCGGATTTTAATTCTGAGGATTTTCCCTGAACTGGTCAGAGACATTGTTGTTAACGTGAGTTCGACATAAAATATGATTATCTCCATTTTACGAAAGTTGCTGAACTTTCAACGAAAAGAGATTATTTAACAAGTGTTTATCAAAAGATTTTTTTAGGAGATATTGCTGCCCGTCATGCAGTGGAAAATTAAACTTACAACACCGGGGTGAATTGAAAATCTGAAAAAATGAACTTTTGGGGAGTGACTTATTTTTTTACTAATTTAATCGATCAGTAGGGATTTATTGATTATTTTAGCCTCATTAATTATACTTGACTGACGTAAAAATATCAATCTTTATCTTTTACAATAGTTCGTTATGTTTTTATAACATGTTGATAATAAGCGTTCTGTAAATTTATTTTAACATTGTTCTTTCTGTTGATAATCAACACTTTGCGCCTTTGCGCCTTTGCGTTTCTTTTAACTTTAACAAACTATTGTTTTATAGATGAGATAATTAATAGATTTGAACTGACTCATTTTAAACCCGAACTTTACCTGTTAATTGGATTTTATCAATATATTTACAACGGTTAAACCAACCTGCCAAATATTTTAACTGGTGACAAACAAGTTTGATTTAAATAAAATCTTGAAAGAATTGGCAAAGGACGATTGTATGGCTTTGGAGAGTCTTTTTAATTACTATTACCCCAGGTTATACAATTTCTCCAGGTCTTTCCTCAAACTTGAGGAAGGTATTGATGATATCCTGCAGGAAGTATTCATAAAAATTTGGGAACACAGAAAGGAAATTAAATCTCCCGATACTTTTAATTCCTTCATATTTACAATCAGTCGCAATTTGTTGTTGAATGAACTTCGCAGAAGACTGAACGATGATAAAATCAGAAATAAGTTATATGCAAAATCGGTTTGTGAAGAATATTTGTTGTCAGAAAAAGTGGAGTTAAATGAATTGAAAGAGAAGATAGATCAGTTGATACAGGAATTACCCGAACGTCAACAAAACATATTCGTATTAAGCAGGGTTGAAGGGCTGTCAAACCGGGAAATTGCCAAAAAATTGAATATCTCTGAAAAAACAGTTGAATATCATATTACACAGTCAATCAAAATATTGAAAAAAAGTCTCGTAAACTTAGGTGCCCTTTCTTTACTATATTTTCATCTTTTTTTATAAAAATTCCATTTTCATTTAGGGATATGTTCGTTTGGTGTGTATTTTATAATATGAAGATTAAACGATATTTAAATTTCCCTTATATGGTTGAAGATTGTTTTATATTCCCGCCTTGCTTATTCACTGCAGAAAGGCATTATCTTATTTTATTTTCATAATCTCTAAGAAAATTCGTGTGAAAAATTTAATTGCAAAATACATCTATTCTTTATTAACTCCGGAAGAGTTTAAGAGGTTGACCGATTTGATTTTACAGAGAAAAACGGATGCTCTGTTCCCATATATAATAAAGCCGTATTGGGACCAATTCATGAAACAGGAAAGTCCTCAACCTGTAAATAATGAATTATTTGGAAAAATAAAGCTGACAATTGATGAAATGGAAAAGCATGTTGCCAGAAGAAAGTTGAACCTTTATTCATGGGTAGTAAGAATTGCAGCTGTTCTTCTTATTGGTCTCGTAATTACAAATTTTTATTTTTTTAGAAAAGCCAAAATTGGAGATACCGCTGTTGCTGAACAAACTGTTTCTGTCCCTTATGGTGCCCGGTCGAATTTTACACTTCCGGATGGGTCAAAGGTCTGGCTCAATTCAGGTTCTACTCTTATCTATAGTAATAATATTAGAAATAAAAGGTTAGTTTCATTAGAAGGGGAAGCATACTTTGAAGTGGTGAAAGGCGGGACTCCTTTTATTGTTATTACTCCTTTGGGAGATGTTCAGGTTTCTGGTACCGCATTTAATGTTAAAGCCTTTAAGTCTAAAAATGAGTTTATTACTACTTTGGTTGAAGGTGCAGTTTCCGTTACTGAAAACCTGAGGTACAATACTTTTGTCCTGAAACCAGGGCAGCAATCCAGGTTAGTTAACGGTCGCCTGGAGATTAAGAATGTGGAGTTGGATCTCTACACTTCCTGGAGAGAAGGCAAAATAATCTTCCGTAAAGAATATCTTCCTGAAGTGGTAAAATTATTGGAATACTGGTATAATGTGAAAATTGAACTGGATGATGATCCACGTCTCAGTAAGATCCATTATACCGGTACGATTGAAATGGAATCTTTCAGCGAAATTCTTGGATTATTGGAAATTACTGCACCCATAACGCATACATATGATGATAAAAAGAGAATCATTGTAATAAAATATCGTCAATAATCTTAAAACCAGTTGCCTATGAATAAACAAAAGAAAAATGAAAATTAAAAAAGAGGCAGAAAATTGCACTTTCTACCTCTTCAAAAACTTGATTTAACTACGAATAATTAAACCAAAATGTAAAATTATGAAAAAAAAATGGTTTTGCCGTGAGAACATTCCATGGCATTTTAAAAAAATACTAATAAAAATGAAACTAACGATTATGCTTCTAACTATTTCAGTTTTGAGTGTTTTGGCAGTCGATAGTTATTCCCAAACAACAAAACTGACTCTTAATGTAGAAGAAAGTACACTAAGAAATATTCTTAATGAAATAGAGAGTGTAAGTGAATTCAGATTCTGGTATAGCGGTGATATTGATGTTGAAAATAAAATTTCTATTTCACAGAATAATAAAAATATTACTGAAATATTGGATGAGGTTTTCAGAGATACAGATATCAAATATGATATTTTTGGCAGACAGATTGCTTTATACAAAGATAAAAGTCCTCAGTTTTCAGCGATGCTGCAACAACCACAACGGGAAATATCCGGTAATATTACTGACTCTGAAGGAAACCCAATGGTTGGAGTAACTATTGTGGTTAAAGGGTCTACTATTGGGACTATCACTAATATTAATGGTAATTATTCACTTATCATTCCCGAGAATTCAAAAACTCTGGTATTCTCATATGTTGGGATGAAAACACAGGAAGTTGATATTACTGGTAAAACAGTAGTAGATATCATTATGGTCCCGGAGGCTATCGGAATTGATGAGGTAGTTGCTATTGGATACGGATCACTTCAAAGAAACAGGGTTTCCACTGCTATTACCACACTTGATGCTGAAAATGTTACTGTTCGGGTTGCAAGTTCATTAGACCGCTTACTTGAAGGTCAGGTCGCAGGATTAACGGTACAGCAAAATACTGGAACACCTGGAGGTGGAGCTGTAATGGAAATCAGAGGGAGTGGATCCATTGGTGCAGGTGATGAACCATTAGTAGTTGTTGACGGAGTCCCTTTGATATCTTCATATGATAAACATCAATCTCCGTTGTCCATTATAAATAGCAATGATATTAAATCCATTAATATATTGAAGGATGTTTCGGCTACTGCTATTTATGGATCCAGGGGCTCAAACGGAGTAATATTAATTGAAACTAAATCAGCGGAAAGCGGACAAACGAATGTTTCATTTTCAGCGGAATATGGTGTTTCGAAAATGATGCCCCGCGAAAAATTAGATTTGATGAATGCACAGGAATATGCGCAATGGCGTAAAGAAAGATTTTACGAAAGGGCAGCATATTATGACTATGAGATTACTTTAGAAGACATACCCGAAGAATACCGGTATCCGGAAGAACTTGGAGAAGGAACCGACTGGCGGGATCTTTTAACAAGAACTGCACCTTTCCAGAAGTATAATTTAAGTGTTTCTCATGGCACTGATGATTTTAATGGCTTCTTTTCATTGGGTTATACAAATGAGCAGGGTATTGTTATAGAAACAGGTTATCAGCAATTGATCATGAGGGCAAATATGGAATATAAACCTCTTGATCAGTTTAAAGTCGGTTTGAAAATGAACTCATCATACAATGTATGGGATCATGTCAGTTCTAATACTTCAGGAGAAAGGGAATCTTATTATGGTTTGGGTGCAATAATTGTTCCTATTGATGGGCCTTATAGAGATGACGGACCTTGGGAAGTTCATGACGATGAATTTTTTGATGGAGAGTGGGATCTTAATATTACAGCCGGTGATGAAGCATTTAATATGCCAAATCCGGTTTATGCACTAAAAAATGTAACCGATGAGGCAAAGAAAAATGATATTATTTTCCAGCCATATCTCCAATTAAATCCCATAAAACATTTAACGCTTAAATCTGAGTTTAATTTAAATTTAGCTCATCATACCAATGAATTTTTTCGTCCATCTACTGTTGCTCTTAGTCAGAGAGTACCTCCTTCAGTCACTACAGGTTCTTATGCAACTACAAGACGCAATAATTGGCAATTGTTGAACACTTTATTATATGAAAACACATTTGGTGGTCATCGTATTTCAGCTTTAGCAGGTTATAGCAGGGAACGCTATAACACTTTTAATAGCAGCCTTAGTGGAACTCAATTTCCTGATGATAAGTTAAGAACTATCAACGCATCTACTGAGCAGACAGGCTCTACAACTGAAACACAATGGAGCATGATTTCCTATATGATGCGTTTATCCTATGACTATAACACTAAATATCTTTTTACAGGTACGTTACGAAGAGACGGAAGTTCCCGTTTTGGTTACGAAAGAAGATGGGGTTATTTTCCTTCCGCTTCAATTGGATGGAATATTTCTAAGGAACCATTTTTCCCGAACCCGCAGTGGTTGACTAATTTGAAGTTGCGTACAAGTTATGGAATGAGTGGAAATAATAATATTGGAAATTATACATATCAAGCTCTGATTTCTAAAAACCAATATCCATTTGGAGAGGCTGTAAGTGTCGGAGCTGTGTTAAATGACATGGAAAATGCTGTTCTTACATGGGAAAAAGCAACTGAATTTAACACTGGTTTGGATTTAAGTCTGTTAAAAGGAAAGTTGTATTTTGTCTTTGATTATTATAATAACATTACAGAGAATATGTTATGGAATGTGACTATTCCTATTTCCTCAGGTTATGGTGCTACTACACTGAATTTAGGTAAAATACGTAACAAGGGGCTGGAATTTACTGTTAATTCCATAAACATATCAAATAATAGCTTTACATGGAGGACAGATTTTAATATTGCATTTAACCGTAATAAAGTACTCGATCTGGGACCTGTAGAGGAAATACGATCAGGAAATTCAATTACGGTTGTAGGTCAACCAATAGCAATGTTTAATACATATGTTAAAAGAATTGACGAATATGGAGGTAATATACCATCACCTGAACAGCTTGATGATTATCCCAGGTTCGCTGACCAGCGGATAGCAGGCACTCCTATATTTGAAGATATTAATGATGATGGGGTTATTTCTGCATTGGATCAGAGAATTACTGGAAATCCTCATCCTGATTTCAGAGGGGGGATAAACAACAAATTTGTTTATAAAAATTGGGATCTTAATGTTTCAATGAGTTTTGCTCATAATTATGATCTTTTTATGGTATTTATGGGAAATGTATTAAATGTCAGAGGTGTGTTCAATGTCTTAAAGGCTGTGGAAAATAGATGGAAGTCACCTGAAGATCAGGGAACTCCAATGGAAGATTGTAATTATGGTGTAATTAGCCAGTCTTTTGATGTAGGGCAAATCCGATTTAATCATCTTCCTCATAACGGGAAAGTGAAAAACGTTTCATTCCTGAAAGTTCAAAACATTAATATTGGATATACATTTGATAAATTCAAGTTTGCCGATCAAATCAGATTATTTTGTACAGCGCAAAATGTATTTACTTTTTCAAATTATAAGTTTGGGAATCCTGATGCCAGCTTGTATGGTGGTAATACCTTACGAAGAAATTACGATCAGCATGATTACCCGATAGGAAGCACTATATTATTTGGTGTAAATATGAATTTTTAATTTAAAAATTTAAAAATTATGAAGAACTTCAAAAATATTAGTATAGTAATACTGCTAATCAGTTTTATTGGATTTAGTTGTGATGACGAAAAGTTTTTAGAAGAAGCTCCTTTTTCACAGATATCCACTCAGAATTTTTTTCAAACACAGACTGATTTTGAACAGGCAGTGAACGGATGCTATCAATCCTTACAATCTATTTTTCAGTTCAATATACCTGCAATGGAAGAAATGCGCTCAGATAATACCACCTGGCAAAACGGACCGAATAACAGTTTGTTAGCATGGTGGAATCTGGACGAGTTTACAATGGATTTAGGAAATGGACTTGTTTCGGGTTTATGGACTGATTGTTACAGGGCTATTGGAAGATGTAATACTGTCATTTATTACCTGAAAGATTTAGAAATTGAGAATAAGGACAGGTATCTGGCCGAGGTAAAATTCTTACGAGCATTTTACTATCATTATCTGGTAGGTTATTTTGGAGATATTCCATTAGTAACAACCTTGATTAATTCATACGAAGCAGCTTTTGAGCAGGATAAAAGAGTTCCTCAAGCTGAAGTGTATAATCTGATCTTATCCGATTTAAATGAAGCAAAAGTGAACTTGCCTAAAAGTTATTCTTCTGCTGATTTTGGAAGGGTAACAGAAGGGGCGGCAAGAACCTTATTAGCTAAGGTGTTAATGCGGTTAGGACAATATACAGAAGCAGCTGTTGAGCTAACAACTGTTATTAACTTGAACGAATACACTATCCTGGAAGATTATGCTTCAGTATTTGATATTAATAATGAACATAATGACGAAATTATTTTCTCAGTACAATTTATTGAAGGCACCTATGGTTTACATAGTTCTTTTCAATATATGTTCTTGCCGTTTCAAATACCTAAGACATATTTATCAGGGTTCAATCCTGTTAATAACCATTGTGGTAATAATCTTCCTACCATTAATTTGCTTAACTCATTTGAAAATGGGGATGAGAGAAAAGGTATGATTGATACTACATTTACCCATAAGAATGGTTATTATAATGGAACAATTGTCCCATTTACTAAAAAATACATGCATCCGGGACACACGGTACAACGTCAAACAGCTAAAGATTTCCTGGTTTTCCGTTACCCACATGTACTTCTTATGTTAGCTGAATGTTATGTCAGGGAAGGAGGAGGAGATCCTTTACCTCTTATTAATCAGGTCAGAACACGGGCAGGATTAACTGAACTTTCCAGTGTGACTATACACGATATTATCCACGAACGAAGGATAGAGTTTCACTGTGAAGCCGATCGCTGGGGTACACTGGTTAGAATGCATAATGAAGGAGATATAGATCTGTTTGCTCTTATGGGAGCTCACGGACAAGAAGAAAGACTAAGAACATCAATTTCAGATGCAGCTTTTACAAAGCTGAAACTTCTATATCCTATCCCGATCTCTGTTATTATTTTGAATCCTGAGGTAGAACAAAATCCGGAATATCAATAATAATAATTGAAGGATGAGTGGATAAAATATTTGATATACCACTCATCCTTCCTTTTCTATCTTTAATAGTTTTTGATTTTCATCAAACAAAGGCTATACAAGCAGTAGGTGTAACAGTCCCCCTTAATGCACAACCTTTGTTTATGCTACATTCCGGAAGCTATAAATTCTTAATTTTTTTAAAATGAGTATTAAAGATAAACGTACAAATGCAATAGCGCTATATAATAGTACACAAAACAGGAAAATCGAAAGAAGAAAATTTATCAAAGACTCTTTTTGTGCAACGACTGGTGCCCTGGCTTTTTCTCCTGCATTTTTAGAGTGTACCCACAGTCGAAAAAAACCAAACATAGTTTATGTTTTTGCAGATCAGTGGAGAGCTGCCGCAACGGGTTATGCCGGGGACCCAAATGTTAATACGCCTAATCTCGATAATCTTTCGAAAGAAAGCTTGAATTTCCGTAATGCAGTATCAGTATGTCCGGTATGTACTCCTTATCGGGCAGCGCTTATGACTGGCAGGTACCCTACTTCCACAGGAATGATTATTAACGATGCCTCGCTTCCGGAAACAGAGTTATGTATAGCTGAGATACTGAGTGCAGCCGGGTATAAAACCGGTTATATCGGGAAATGGCACCTCGACGGACGTGGTCGTAAAAGTTTTATTCCTCCGGAAAGACGTCGTGGATTTGAGTATTGGAAAGTTGCAGAATGTGATCATAATTACAATCACTCTCATTATTATAGTGGAGATTCGGATGAGATGCTTATTTGGGAAGGATACGATGCATTTGCACAAACAGATGAGGCTAAGCAATTTATCAGAACCCATGCAGGAAGTGACAATCCCTTTGCGTTGTTTCTTTCCTATGGCCCTCCTCATCGTCCACATGCTACGGCCCCTGAAGAATATAAAAAAAACTACCCGCCGGAGATGATCAAATTGCGGAATAATGTTCCCGCAGCATTGGAAAGTCTGACAAGGAAAGAAATACAAGGATATTATGCCCATTGTGAAGCGCTTGATAATTGTATCGGTGAATTATTGGCTGAGATCGATAAATCAGGCATAAAAGAGAATACCATTTTTGTATTTACTTCCGACCACGGAGAAATGTTGGGTTCACATGGTGTGAGTCCCGGATTAAAACAAGTGCCCTGGAATGAATCTGCAGGTGTCCCATTTTTGCTGCGTTTTCCGGCAATTCACGGAAAGAATGGTCATACTATGCATATGCCAATAACTACACCCGATATTTCTGCCACATTACTTGGTCTTGCAGGCTTGAAGATTCCCGACACTTTTGAAGGAGATAATATTCTTTCAAACATTAAAAACGGCAAAGACATAAAAAACCATGCTGTATTATACATGGGAGTTGCGCCGTTTGGTATGGATAAAGAACTGAGGAAAGAATACCGTGCTGTTAAAACTAACCGGTTTACCTATGTTCGTGGTCTTGAAGGACCATGGCTACTCTTTGACGATATAAATGATCCATTTCAGATGGATAATTTAGTTGCGAAACCTGAATACACTGATTTAAAAATTGAGCTGGATGAACGCTTACATTCTTTATTGAAAAAGATTGGCGATGATTTTCGTCCTGCAGCAAGCTATATTGACGAATGGGGTTTTGACGTGCATCCGGAAAGAGGACATATTTCATACAAAGATTTATCTCAAAATCCTCAAATTCCAAAACGAAACAAGTTAAAGTGATATGCAGGAATTCATGCCGCTTAACCATGGCTTCGATGAATATTTCGGGTTACCATACAGCAACGATATGACTCAGGGTAATCCCAAATATGACTTTGATTCTATTCCCTTGTATGATAATACAAAAGTTATTGATAAGAATCCTGATCAGGATTTCCTCGTGAAACAGTATACAATAAAAGCTAAAGATTTTATTCGAAAAAATAAAAACAACCCTTTTTTTTTGTATGTGGCACATAATATGCCCCATCGCCCCTGTCATGCATCCAGGGTTTTTGCGAATAAATGGTTTTCTGGTAAAGAACTGGAGGGCATCTGTGGAGAAGAAAAAGAAACCAGGGATTTTCTTTATCCTGCAACCATAGAAGAATTGGACTGGAGTACCGGGGAAATATTAAAAACATTAAAGGAGCTTAATATAGATTCCAGTACTCTTGTAATATTCACTTCAGACAATGGACCGGCTATTGGAAGTGCCGGCCCGTTAAGGGGGAAAAAGGGATCAATGTATGAAGGCGGCCTACGTGTACCATGTATTATGAAATGGAGTGGGACTATCCCTGAAGGGGAAATATGTAAACAGATAATTGCAAGCATTGACTTCTATGTAACCTTTGCTTATCTGGCCGGTATTAACCTGCCTGATGACAGAATAATTGATGGTGTAAATATTACGGATTGTTTACTGGGGAAAACGAAGGCAGAACCACGTAAAACGTTTTTTTACTTTAATTCTCGTGGATTGATAGCAATAAGGCACAAAGACTGGAAATTATTTCCTGGTGAAAAACCTCAGCTTTATAATCTGCAAAACGATATAGGAGAGAAAAATAATCTTGCCGGAGAATACCCGGAATTGGTAAAACAATTAACTAAAAAATCAAAGCGCTTCAGTGAAGAATTAGAAAATAATATACGGGAACCGGGACAAATTAATATTTAAAACTTAGAACATAAGCTTCAACAATAAAGCGTATGAAAGAATTACGTAGAAGTTTAGATATTAACATAAGATTAATATATTGAGTTTGTTATACAAATCCCCAGGAAACTACTATGATTGAATTAAATATTCATACAAAATCCAAAACAGTTGCATTACTTTTTCTACTCTCAGGAGTTACCGGAACAAGTTGCATTAGGGATGGAAATCAAAACCCCAACTTTTTGGTTATCATTACAGACGATCAGACATATCGGGCTGTTGGATACAATAATGAATTAGTTAAAACTCCAAACATTGACAAGTTAGCAACTAATGGATTAATATTCAATCGTGCGTATGTTTCCAGCCCTGTTTGTGTTGCCAGCAGGGCAAGTTTAATGACAGGTATGTATCCTCAGACCAATGGCACAGTCGCATTGAATTCAAAATCTTTTATTACAAATGTCGTTAGTGAAAAAAGATATGAAACCTTACCCCAGATTCTGAATGAAGCAGGTTATACAACATGGTTCTGCGGAAAATCTCATCTTGGATCACCATCTGACTATGGATTTCAGGCAGGGGATGAATCTCATGATTATACTGATAAAAGAACTTTTGAGGATGCATCAGAGTTTATCAGTAGGATAGCAGCTACAAAAGACCGGCAGCCATTCTTTTTGTGGGTGGCAGCAAGACAACCTCATCTTCCCCTTTTACCGGAGGAAAAATGGATTGACCTTTATGAGGGAAACGAAATACCCCTTGATAAGAATTTTAGAGAAAAACCAGTCCCGGTAAGTTTTTATAATCAGGGATTACCTGGTGAAAACTTCTACAGAGATTCAAATTATACAAAAAATTATAAAAACTTACCGGCAGGGCCTCCACGCTCATCTGAGATTGTAAGAGAATTTTCCATGGCCTATTATGCCACTGTCAGTCATCTTGATTATCAGATCGGAGAATTAATCGAACAAATGTATTTGAAGGAACTGATGAAAAACACTATAGTTATCTTCTTATCTGACAATGGTTATTTTCTTGGTAATCATGGACTTGGGAACAAGTTGACCATGCATGAAGAATCTGTACGGATTCCCTTTTTTATTTACTGGGATAAATTAATAAAAAGGTCTGCCAGAACTGATGCCCTTATTTCCTGTATTGATATATTTTCAACAATAATTGATCTTGCGGGAATAAAAGTACCTGAAAATATTCAGGGGATCTCGCTAAAGTCATTGCTTTCAGGATCATCAGAACATATACGTGATTATGTTGTAAGCGAGAGTGTGGGATCCGGAGGAAAAATTGGCGAAGGACATAGAATGGTGGTAACGGGTGAATGGAAATATATGCTTTCAGATATTGGGGATGAGGCACTTTTTAATTTAAAAAACGATATATATGAACTTGATAATCTCATAAAACATCAAGAATATAAAGAAAAAGTCAGTGAATTAAAATCAAACCTGATGGAATGGCAAAGATTAACAGGAGATATAAAGAAAATTCCTGATTAATTAACATTCTTAAAATATCGAATGATTTGAGATATAAGTTAATTTATATGAATCTTTTACATTCTTTAAAAACTGTATGAATTGAGAACAAATAAAATCATAATAGCCTTATCCATAACAACTATTTATCAGTCAATGCATTCTATGGATGCTGAACCTCCCGGATATTCAGACCATCCGAATATTGTATTAATTATGGCTGACGATCTGGGTTTCTCTGACATTGGTTGTTACGGAGGGGAAATACAAACACCAAATTTAGATTCTCTAGCAAATAAAGGGCTTCGGTTTACTCAATTTTATAATGCAGGACGCTGTTGGCCTACACGATCTTCTTTACTTACAGGTTATTATCCTCAACAAATAAATGCTGACGGCGAAAGAGCAGGTTTTCCAGAATGGGGTTATTTACTTTCTCATCATCTGAAACAAGCAGGTTATCGTAACTATCATAGTGGCAAATGGCATATTCCAGATATAAATACACAAATTGCACAAGGGGGATTCGATCGCTCCTATTGCATTGCAGATTATGACAACCATTTTTCACAAAAAAATCACTTTTTAGATGATAAAAAATTAACAAAAATTAAACAGGACAATGCCTATTATTCCACGACTGCCATAGCAGATTACGCGGTTAATTTTCTTAAAGAACATAAACAGCATTTTTCTGATTCTCCCTTTTTTTTATATGTAGCGTTTATTGCACCTCATTTTCCCCTGCAAGCTCCTCAGGAAGAAATTGAAAAATATCGTGATCATTATCTTGAGGGTTGGGAAAAACTCAAAATGCAACGCTTTGAGAGGCAAAAAGAGCTTGGATTCAATCTTGGCGAAAACAGTGCCTTTGAATATTTTGTTACTGCACCATGGAGCTGGCCTGAGAAATGGTTGAAAGATTCCATCCCAGGTGAAATGCGCCTTTCCAGACCCTGGAATCAACTAACCTGTGAAGAACAACACCTTCAGACAACGAAAATGGCTATACATGCTGCTATGGTCGATTGTATGGATCAGGAAATTGGTCGCATCCTGAGCCAACTTAAATGTATGGGGGTAGATAAGAATACACTGGTATTATTTCTCTCAGATAATGGAGCGAGCGCTGAACAAATTATCAGAGGCGAAGGACACGATATAAATGTCTCCCCCGGATCAGCAGGTTCTTACCTATGTCTGGGACCAGGCTTTTCAACTGCCAGTAATACTCCTTTTCGCCGGCATAAATATTATACCCATGAAGGAGGTATTGCCACCCCTATGATTGCCTGGTGGCCACAAGGGATTGAAGACGCAGGAGAATTTCGCAGTTCACTATGTAGTATAATAGATTTCCTCCCGACCTTTTTGGAACTTGCTGAAATTGACGCACTAAAAGAAAGAAATGGATTCGAAGCCCCTCCACTACCCGGAAATAGTTTAGTCCCGCTATTTTCAGAAGATCAGCCATCATATCGCGAACTATATTTCAGCCACCAGGGCAATAAAGCATTACGTCAAGGAAAGTGGAAGGCAGTTATTTCTTCTGATACAGACGGAAGATGGCAACTTTATGATATGGAAGAGGATAGAACAGAACTGAATAATTTGTCTGATAATTTTCACAACTCTTTTGGAAACCTCTCCTGGAAGAAATCTAAACAGGAAATTCTGGAACAGATGAAAACCCGTTGGGATGAACTCAATAAACTATACCAGAAACAGGGGAAACAGGAATTCTATATCAGAAAGTAAATATGTTATGGTTATAAAATTCAAATTTAATGTTAACATTTTAAGGAGTCTGTTATGAGAAAGTTTTTATTTGCTTTGTTCTTGTTCACTTCAATTACAAATTACTTTTTTGCCCAGTTTAATGAATATCCCTGTTACTACTGGAAAGAAAGTGAAGGTGAAAGACATCGGGTTTCCTCCTATAATACTAAGGGACTTAATCAGGATAATCGTTTAATTCCTGCTCTTCAAAGTCAGATGTTATGCACCCTGAATAATACTTCCGGTGTTATTAAGAGGATATGGTTTACTATCCAATCAAATGATTCAAGTTACCTTAATGATATTAAAATTAAAATGGTTTTTGATGATGAAACGACTGTTGACAATGTTCCTGTTGGGATGTTATCAGGAACCGGCCCCTGGAAAGTGAATGATGTTACAACTCCCATGTTTAATATTATGCGCTCCAGACAAGGAAACAGAGATCAGAATGGGGTGGGAATGGGTAGTTTTAATATGCATTGGGAGATGCCATTTACAACTAATTGCAGTATTGAGATATACAATGGTACAGAAAATAACATCAAGTTGTTTTATTATATTGATTATATAAAAATCGATCATAAAACTACACCCTTACTTTTTCATGCAACTTATAATGCTGAGATTTTCACCGTGCCTTATAATAAAGCAACACTTGATACGGATCATAATTATCGCTTTTTAAAGAAAGAAGGTTACCGGGGAAAGTATGCAGGAACAATATTATGTGTTGAATCACACCCTGACCGTGAAGGAAAATGGTATGAGGGCGATGACATGTTTATAATTGACAATGAACCCTGGCCCCCCAGATTACACGGAACCGGAACCGAAGATTATTTTGGAATGGCATGGGGTATCCATCGCCCTTATCAGGCATTTGATCATGGGGTTACTCATTATGAAAAAAATCTGACAGACCATGACCGTTTTTTTGATGGACGATATGTGCTTTACAGGTTGCACCTTAATGACCCTGTACTTTTTAATCAAAGTATTGATGCTTCAATTGAAGCAGGAACCATGAATGATTGCAGGCAACATTATGAGAGTGTTGCATTCTGGTATGGACAAAGAATAAATTAAACTTACCGGAATAATGGACATTAATAGGATAGTTTATTACAGGGATAGTTCTTTATGTTTTTATATTACGTTGATAATGAATATTTTATCAAATCGTTCCTGTTTTATGTATATCGCTAATAATCAATCCTTTGCGCCTTTGCATTTTTTTATTTAACGAACTATTGTTATTGATAAACTTTGGAAACTTTAATAAGTAGATACTAAATACAAATTTTTAAAAATAATTTTTATGGAAACCTTATTCAAACGAATTATTCTGTCAACTTTTATTTTTCTATGTCTTTTTAAGCAATTGGATGGTCAGGTGATACCATCAGCCTTTATTGATCCACCCAGGGAATTTTCTGTAATGCCATTCTGGTTTTGGAACGATACGTTAAAAGCAGAAGAGATAGTTCGCCAGATCATAGATTTTGAGGCACATGGTGTATATGGATTTGTTATCCATGCCCGCATCGGATTACCTGAAAACACGGGATGGCTTTCAGATAAAATGATCGGTGCAATGCATATTGCGATAAATGAGGCTGCTAAAAGAAATATGTATGTGGTTCTCTATGATGAAGGCATGTATCCGTCCGGATCTTCAAGTGGACAGGTAGTGGAACGTAATCCTGATCATGCTGCAAGAGGACTGACTAAGATTGATCTTAAAGCAGGGGAAACACCTAAGCTGACTGAAGAGATGAGACTGGTAACTATTATCGACCGACCTGGAGGTGAACGTGTTGCTGTTGTTGAACAACCAACAGGAGGCGTGATACGCGGCCTTCATTACATTAATGAAGGAACAGATAGTATAAAAGAAGACTTGCCTCCTGCCGCAGATATTCTGAATCCCGATGCAGTAACCAGCTTTATTGAACTTGTTTACGACCGTTATGCAAAAGAATTTGGCGATTTTTTTGGAAACACTGTTATTGGCATTTTTACTGACGAACCTGACATGCTGGGAAGAGGAGGAAGGACCAGGGACAGGAATATTGTCCCCGGAAATGCTTCTTTATTGCCACAGATGAAGAATATTCTTGGATATGATATTAAACCTTTCCTTTCTGATCTCTGGTACTCAGACTATCCTGAATCCAGAAAACGCAGAGCGGATTATTATAGAGCATTAAATATATGTCTCGAAGAGAATTATTATAAAAGACTTGGAGATTGGTGCGAACAGCATGGAACTGCGCTTATGGGCCATCCTGCAGGTCCTATGGATATTGGTACTTTACGCTATTTTCAGATTCCCGGACAGGATCTGGTCTGGCGATCTGTTGTGCCTGGCCCGAAAGCTCTTGAAGGCGGATCTTCAACAATGGTAAAAGGTGCTTCAAGCGCTATGATACATTATGGGCGACGCCAAAACTCAAACGAACTTTACGGTGCTTACGGACACAATCTCACTTTCAGTGAGATGGAATGGCTGGCAAACTGGTGTTTTGTTCGTGGTCATAATTTTTTAATGCCTCATGCTTTCTACTACTCTATACGCGGACCCCGTTTTGATGAACGGCCACCTGATGTTGGCCCCAATGCTCCATGGTGGAGCAATTATAAAACTTATGCAGATGCATGCAGACGATTAAGCTGGTTGAATACCGACTCACGTCATGTATGTGAACTTGCTATTCTGGCAGAAGCAAGATATCTGCCCGATAAGTCAGCGAAAGTATGCTATCAGAATCAGGTTGATTTTAATTATCTTGAAATTCGTCACCTGTGGGAAGATGCAAAGGTCAATTCAAAAGGAATCTATATTGCCGGAATGCACTATAAAGCATTAATAATAGACACGCTTTCGTATATGCCCCCTGAAGCAATACCTTTGCTGAATAAACTGTCTAAAAAAGGCAGGCTTATCTTCTGGCAGGATTCACAACATTCGGGATTGTTCAAAAACAGCAGGATAGCAAAAACACCTGATGAACTAATAGCAGAAATTAAAAAACACATCAAGCCCGATATCACACTTACTCCTCTTTCTGAAAATATCAGGTACCGGCATGTGATAAAAGACGATGATCATTATTATATACTTTTTAACGAGGAGGATGATATAATAACAACAAAGTTAACTTTCCCGGTTAAGGGTCAGTATCAGTGGCTTAATCCTTATACTGCGGAAGCGGCAATAGGGTCGTCAACGGAACCTGTTACCTTCAATCCTTATGAGTTGAAAGTGCTTAGAATATGGAATCCTTAAAGTTAATTCGATGAAAATTAAAATATTATATGTTCTGATAGTTTTGTCTCAAATCTCTTGTTCATTAGAAAAATGGCAACCTAAACCTCTTGATGCTAATCAAATAGTAAAGGGATGGATTATTCTTTCCGATAATCTGCAGGAAGATTTATATGTTATTGATCGTGCACAAGAATTTGACATCAATCATTTACAATTATCTCATGATATTATTCATGATTTGAGACACGTCCGGGATTCAACCAGACTTGAAATTGCGAATAAGCTTATAAAACATGCACATGAAAAAGGAATTCAGGAAGTGGTTCTGTGGGACAGATCCTTGTATAATTTAAATTATTATCCGGATAGATATAAAACAGGCCCTAATGGAACTATTAATCTGGACAATCCGGATTTCTGGGAATGGTTCAAAAATGATTATCGTGAAATGTTAGATATGGTTCCGGGTATACAAGGACTGATTCTGACATTTATTGAAACAGGCGCAAGGGTAGAGGACCAATATTCGGAGGAATTATTAAGCAACCAGGCTAAACTTGCTGCTGTTGTTAATGCCGTGGCATCTGTGGTAATTGGAGAACGTGGATTAAACCTGTATGCACGTACATTCTCATATACATATGAAGAATATGAAAATATTGTTGGAGCTATAGAATTATTTGCATATCCGGAAATAAGGTTAATGATGAAAGAAACTCCACATGACTTTTTTCTGACACACCCAAATGATTTTATCGCTGGTACCATTAACCGGCCTACGATTATTGAATTTGATATTGGAGCAGAGTTTAATGGACAGGGAATTGTGGCAAATACATGGCCCGAATATGTTCTTGATCGTTGGAGCGATTTTTTAAAACGGGAACATATCATTGGTTATGCGGCGAGAACTGACCGTTATGGAGATACAAGAATTCCTGGACGACCTTCTGAGATAAATCTTTATGCTCTTAAGAGATATCTGGAAGATAATAGCCTTACAGCTGAAGATATTTATGACGAATATATCACTACAAGGTATGGAAAAGATGCTTTACCGCATATCAAGGCAGCTTTTAAAAACGCATTTGATATTATAACATCAGTATTTTATACACTGGGAACAAACACAACAAATCACTCACAATTGAATTACGATCCCTACAGCTCACACTGGGCACGGCATGTTTCAGGAAAATGGATCGATCCGCCTGTAGTGTATGTGAAACATGGAGTGAACAAAGAATTTCATTACTGGAAAGATATTATTAGTACACTTGCACCAGATTGGGCCAAAGCAGGAGGAACTCAATTGAAGGAAATCCCCTGGGTAGTTGAAAATAAATGGATTACACCCGGGGAATTGATGAATGAGGAATTTCTCTCCTGTGTAATAACTGAAAAAGAATATGGAATTAAACTTTCAGAAGAATCATTAAATGAAATTGAAAAAGCAGGACCTTATCTGAAGGAAAACCAATACCAGGAGTTATACCACTATTTTACCCGCACTTTATTAACAGCACGCCTGCATAAAGCTGTTGCTGCTGCATATTGGGGTTTCCGCATTTATGCACGGGGTGAGAAATTTCATACTCCGACTCTGACCAGTAACCTGAATATCGCTTTACAGGAAATTAAAGAATTGTCCAATGTAATTCAGACATATCCAGTTGAACCTCCTGTAGGTCAATGGAATTGGAAACACGATGCCAGGATGGCTATGCAGTATTATGATTGGATAACTCAGGGCACCTGGCCATCGGAAAGAGCAGGTTTCAAAACAGGTTTGAATGGTATTGTCTTTAAGTTAGAATGAATTCAGGTAGCTATGGTAAATGGTTTTAGTTTTTGAAATAGCATAAAAATAGTAGAATATGGAAAGACGACATTTTTTAGAAAAAATGACACTCGCATCCTGCAGCATTCCCTTTTTAAACAGCTGTAACCTGATGAAAAAAGAAGATACATTGAGGGCAATGGAATACAGGTCTTTATCCTTTCATGGTTTTACACAGGGAGAAATATTGGATAAAGAATTGGTGAAATTGGGAGCAAAAGTCGGATTTAATGATGTTACAATACAGGACGATTTCAATATATACCAGTATGACAATCCTGAAAAAACCGGAAAATACAGGCGTGATGCGGTGAGTTACCTGACAAAGCTTAAACAGATATTTCAGGAGAATGGATATTTTGAATTCCTAAGAGAAAATAAATGTACACTTAGCAGTTGGCTGCATGAGTTGGATAATTATGATGATACCTGGGGGCCGATAAGCCTGAACAATGATTTATTATGGAGTAAAATAGAAGAAAGATATCAAAAAGCACTGGGAGAGATATTTCCGGAATTGGATCATGTAATTTTAACAGTCACCGAAAGTCAAAGATGGATAGTTCAGCCAGAATTGCTGGAAAAACTGGTAAATATTATTTATGCTCAATGCAAGATCAATAATATCCAACTGATTTTACGGACCTTTACCCATAATACCAGGCAAAGAGATGGTATAATGGCAGCAATTGATTATCTGCCTGATGATATTATTATTATGTCTAAATCCGTTCCGCAGGATTGGGGTATGCGTGGTATTAATAATCCGGTCATTGGAAAAATAAATAAGAAAAAACAATATATAGAACTATGTACCTGGGGTGAATACAGTGTAGGTCAGCATGTTGCCAATTGTAGAATTTATAATGAATTTAAACCACAATTTGATTTCTGGACTCAACATAATATACAAGGTCTGAATTTACGTGTTACAAGGGGTAATTCAAGTGTGCTTAATAATGCACAGGAGGCAAATGTATGGTTTCTGGGCTATTCAGCCAGTGGTAAAAGTGCAGATCCTGACAAAGCGCTTTTTGATTTTTCAGCTGACAAATTTGGTCATGAAAATGCAGAACCTATGTCTTTGGTGTTAAAGGATACAGGTTATGTTATTGCTGAAGCTATGTATGTTAAGGATTATTCTTTTGGAAAACCTTCTTTTAGAAACCCCATTCATAGAACAACCAGGGGTGTATGGTGCAAACCTTCCACGCAGGGATGGGAAGTTGTTCGTCAGGAAGGTCCGAAAACAGCAGCACCTTATAGTGACGATGAAGACCTTTATCATGCTAATCCATTTAATTATCAGTTTGACCCCCAACATTGGGATGAAAGTTATTACCCTGAGTATTTAAAGGTGCGGAAAGGAGACCCACAGATTATTTGTGAGGAGGTAGAAGCTTATCAAAAGGCTCTGTCTTTAGCTGAAAAGCATTTGCTGATGTTGGAAGAAATGAAAGAGAATTTACCTGAAGATGGTTATAAATTTTTTAAGTTCAAATTAGAGGAAAACAAATATGTGCTCATTTTTATGAATGAGATGCAGCTTGCCTGGCTGAAAGCTGAACGCAGCCAATATACAGATCAGAAAAATGAAGTTGAAAAATTAATATCAGAAATTCATTCTCATCTGCAAAAAGTAGAAAAAATGTATCAGGATTTATACTCAGAACAAATAGAAATTTTCTGGCAGGGTCGTGAATACAAATTAACCCGGTTTGGCGCATATGATATCCCTGATACAATCGCAGAAATGAAACGTTTCTGGAAATTATAATTTTTCAGATGATTCTGCTAATATTACTAAACCGGCAACCTGTTCCATATCTGTGATGAAATTCTGAAATGTATAACTTATTCTCAATTATCAGTTGAATAAATAAAACAATGAATGTTTTGAAATAATCGTAAAAAGAAGAAGATGCGAAAATTAATTAAATGGCGATGGTGTTTTTGTAGTTTAATTATTTTATCCTTACAGGTTAACGCACAAAATTCATGGTCAACCGATAAAAGTAACGCTGACAATTTACCGATTATTCCTGTAGGACTTGATTCTTACCGTATGTGGGATAAGTGGCCTCAACAGCGAATTGGGGTACGTGCATATATGAGAAGCACCTACGATCGACAGGGAGGTAACGAAGGAGCAGATGGCGGCCATTTTCTTTTTTTTAATGAAGAGACATTTAATGTTACCCTGGATGTAAAAGGGAAAGGGGTATTGTATTTTTTTCGAACCAATTACTGGCATGGCAGCCCTTGGCATTTTGTAGTTGACGGAACAGACAATATTGTTCAGGAAACCGGCACAAGCGATCCGGTAAATGCCAGAGAAATTATTATGAATCCTGAATTTATCCCTTCTGCACCTTTCCCAAAACCTCTTAATTTTACATGGAGAACCACAAAAGGTGCTGATCTTATCTGGACACCGGTTCCGTTTGAAGAATCGATGCGGATTGCGTACTCCAGAACTATGAGAGGTACCGGCTATTATATTTATCACCTGTATGCAGATGAAAGCAATCTTTCCCATTCAATTCGTACATGGGATATAAATCAGGTGCCTGATAAGGATGTACTTGATCTGATTGACCGTTCAGGGACAGATATAGCTCCTGTTAATATTAAAACCAAGAAGGGTAAAGTAAGATTAAATAAGGAAAAAGTATTGTTGGCTGATATTAAAACTTCTTCGGCTTCATCTGTACGGGCAATTAAAATTACTATTCCGTTAGAAAAAGCCATCGATTTGGAACGAATACGATTACAGGCAACATGGGATGGTGCTGACAAACCTTCAATAAATGCTCCAATTTGCTTGTTTTTTGGAGCAGGCACATTTTATAACAGAGATAATAAAGAATATCTGGTAAAGGCTTTCCCAGTCAATATCCGCTTTGATTACCAAAACCAAATGGTAGAATTGGGTTGTTATTTCCCGATGCCATTCTATGAGTCGGTAAGGCTTGAACTAACAGACATAAAACCTGATAATACAGATCTGTCTTATGAGATTCGTTACGAAACCTCCATGATCGAGGCAAACGGAAACACGCATGAACAAAATTATGGAGGTTCCATCCGACCATTGAAAATAAAATTTCGTACGGATGAAACAATGAAACCCGACCAAAAGCTTTTCAGCTATTTTCATGCCACATACAAAGATATTCCTCGACCTGAACCGGGAAAGGATATGATTTTCCTTGATACTCAAGGTGAAGAAGGATTCAGGGAATGGTCAGGGAATTTTGTCGGAACTTCATTTATATTTTCCCATGATGCAGTTCTAAACACACTTGAAGGTGATCCGAGGTTTTTTCTTGATGATTCACAAACACCCAATTATGGAACAGGTACAGAAGAGTGGGGAGGAGGCGGAGGTTATTGGGGAGGGCAAACCATGACCCTCCCGTTTGCAGGGCATCCGGTTGGTAGTCCCGACTACAGAAGTGGGAAAGCAAAAAATGAAAAAGATTTAATTCAGTCGGCTTACCGGTTTCTACTGGCAGATCTAATGCCTTTTGGAAAACGTGCCGTTATTAAATTTGAACATGGTGGAGAGAACCTTTCCATGGAACACTATGAAGCTGTCACATATTGGTATGGAGTTCCATCTCCGGCATTAATATTGACAGATGAGCTGGATATAGGCAATGTAGCTAGTGAAAGAGAACACAAGTATAATTCTCCTGAAGCCTCAGTTGTCCAATCAATAACATCACGGTATGAATGGGGTATAAATAAGTTTCCCGAAAAAAATATAAATACAATACCAAATTATGATGATTTGACCGGGAAAGAAGTGTATCCTGCTCACCATGAAACAGGCCGCTATACACGTGGTATTTCTGAATTCAGAGTAAGACTGGATGATAACAATAAGGGTGTGTTGCTTCGCAGGACGCTGGATTATAGTTTCCCGAATCAAACAGCAAAAGTATTTATTGCCGATGCCAGTTCAGATCATGCCCTCGAAAATGCAGAATGGGAATATGCTGGTATATGGTACACAGCCGGTTCAAACACCTCAATATATTCACGTCCACCAGGTGAATTAGATAAACGCCAGTTGAATATTCGTATTTCAAACCGACGTTTCAGAGACGATGAGTTTCTAATACCGGCCAGCCTTACAGAAGAGTTTACTGCTATTTGGGTTAGAATAAAGTTTGTTCCTGATGATCAGGAACTGTATCCGGGTACCCCTTTCCCAAAAGAAAGTGCCTGGAGTGAAATACGATATAAGGTATATAGCTACGTTATACCTGATTTTTTTCAAAATAGGAAACCAAGTATTATTGACTAATATATTTTAACATGCAAAGATCTCAAAAAAATAGTTACAATTTTGCTGGTATATGCTTTGCTGCACTGGCCGGTATTTCATCCTGTACATCATTGCAGGAAAAGGACTCCGGGGGAGGCCCCAATTTTATTATTATACTTACGGATGATCAGGGGTATGGAGACCTGAGCTGTTTTGGTTCTCCTAATATTCGTACTCCAAATATTGACCGTATGGCATCTGAAGGAATGCGTTTCACAAGTTTTTATGCTTTCTCATTCTCTTCTCCTTCCAGGGCACAATTACTTACCGGATGTTACCCTGCCCGTGTAGGATGCCCCAGAAATGCCCGTCCCTTTACTCCCTATGGCCTTCATAAGGATGAGGTCACCATTGCTGATATCTTAAAGGATAAGGATTATGCTACAATGTGTATCGGTAAATGGCATTTGGGCGATTTCCCTGAATATCTTCCAACCAGCCAGGGATTTGATACTTATTTTGGAATACCCTTCTCAAACGATATGTGGAGGTATCACCCGAAAATGCCCCCACGTGAAGGGGAAGACAGCCTGATGACCGCGATAAGGAAAAGAGCGGCATATACCGGATTCTCAGGACAAGGTAGTTATTATCCGCCAGGCGGAGGCTGGCCAAATGATCTTCCACTTATGAAAAATGAAGAAGTTATAGAGTGGAATCCCGATCAAAGGCAGTTGACTACAAGATTTACCAATGCAGCAATTGATTTTATCAAAGAACAGAAAGATAATCCATTCTTTCTCTATCTGGCACATCCTATGCCCCATGTACCCTTATTTGTTTCAGAAAAGCATGAAGGGAAATCTTCCCGTGGTCTGTATGGTGATGTTATAATGGAAATCGACTGGAGTGTCGGGAAAATCATTGATTGCCTTAAAGAATGCGGATTGGATAAAAACACTATGTTAGTGTTTACCAGTGATAATGGGCCCTGGCTGGCTTACGGTATCGACGGAGGATCAGCCGGTCAGCTCAGGGCAGGTAAAGGAACTGTATATGAAGGGGGTATGAGAGTTCCTGCAATTTTCTGGTGGCCGGGTAAAATTCCTGCCGGTATTTGTTCGGAAGTTATCGCCGGAACACATGATCTGCTTCCCACTTTGGCTGGCCTTGCCGGAGCGGAAGTACCTGCTGACCGAATTATCGACGGCCTTGATATTTGGCCTGTTTTATCAGGTAAAAGTACTGAAAGTCCGCATCAGTTTTTTTATTACACAAACGGTAGCAGGGAAGGAACTGTAAATTTTCAAGGCATTCGTGATGAGAAATGGAAATTACTTTTAAGAATGGATAGTGAAGGGAAAGTTATAGCTAAAGAATTATATGATCTGGGTGCTGACGTTAGTGAACGGTTTAACAGACTGGATCAACATCCTGAAATCGTTAACCATTTAAGTAATGAAGCACAAAAATTTTATGACGATATGGTAAAAAATATACGCATAAATGGTCATCTGAAAAATACTGTTGATGAAAAAAATTAGGAGATTAAAAAAATGGATTACGGGAAAAAAATAATCAGGCTTCCACTGGTAGTATGTTTTATATGCGTGCTGACTGCAACTTTTATTCTTGTTGCACCAGTGGCAATTGGACAATCAAAAGATCCATTGGAATGGCCATCCGTTAGTGCTGAACAAAAACCATGCACTTATTGGTGGTGGATGGGAAATGCTGTTAATGAAAAAGATCTGGAGGCTTTATTAAATGAGTATAATAAAGTCGGATTAGGTGGAACAAAGATTGTACCGATTTATGGTGCAAAAGGCTATGAAGATCAATATATTGACTTCCTTACTCCAAAGTGGATGAATATGCTGGCCTTTACTGCAAAAATATCGGATAAATTGGGCATGACTATTGACCTTGATGCAACCTGTGGATGGAACATGGGTGGTCCATGGGTAAGATTTAAAGATGCCGCTAAACGTGTTGTCCTGGAAAAATATACATTGAAGGGGGGCCAGAAATTACAATTACCGGTAAAACATATTCAAGAACCATATACAAATTTAAAACAACAACCCAGAGAACCTATTTCTGCAAATTCATTATTGCATATGGAAAACTTATATGTAGTAAGATATAGAAAAGATCTTCCATTGCTCTCATTAATGGCTTATTCAGATAAAGGAAAGATTATTGATCTGACAGAAAAGGTTGATAAAGATGGCACATTGCATTGGACTGCCCCGGCAGGGGATTGGAAATTATACGGGATATTTTTAGGATCGTCTGGCACAACGGTCGAACGAGCTGCACCCGGTGGTGTAGGTTGGCAAATTGATTATCTCTCAAAAGACCCTGTGATTCGACAGATGAAACAGTTTGAAGATGCTTTTTCACAAGCCGGTTATGAAATCAAAGATTTAATAAGATCATTTCATGATGATTCTTTCGAACAATATACAGATTGGACTAAAGATTTGTTTGATGAATTTATTAAACTGCATGGTTATGATCTGAGAAATCACCTGCCAGCGTTATTCGGAGAAGGAGATGAAGAGACTGTAATTCGGGTAAAGAGTGATTACAGGGAAACTGTTTCTCATCTGATTATCCATGAACATACTATTCCATGGACTGAATGGGCTAATGAGCGGGGTGTCATTACAATCAACCAGGCAGCCCATGGTGCTCCTGCTCATCCTCTGGATAACTGGGCAGCAGGGGATCAACCGGAAAATACTAGTGCCAGCTATTTAAGACACGGAGGGCCGGCACGGCCCGATGTTAACTGGATGATGGCTTCTTCAGCCGCTCATGTTACAGGAAAGAGAATAATCTCTCAAGAAACTGCTACTTTTTTGCGCGGACATTTCAACAGTTCATTGGCAGATGCGAAAAATGGTGAAATAGACAAAGTATTTCTGAATGGAACGAATAAAATATACTACCATAGTACTACTTATTCTCCTCCGGAAGCAAAGTGGCCAGGATGGTTATACTATGCCCCTGCTCACTTTGTCCCTGCTAACACAATATGGAAGGATTTCCCGGCACTGAACAACTATGTTTCCCGCATTTCTTCGTTTCTTCAGACCGGAGATCCGGATAATGATATCCTGATATATTATCCGGTTTATGATATATGGGCTGCAGAACAAAGATGGATACGTTATCCCGGACTACCTGACAGCTTTTTATCTTTTGCTACATCTTTATCAGACAAGGGGTATACATTTGACTATATCTCAGATAAACAAATTGCTGATACTAAATGCAAAGATGGACAGTTAATTACCAGCGGAGGCAATGATTATCATGTCTTGCTTTTCCCTTCCGTAAAATACCTGCCTGTTGAGACTTTGAGCCATGTATTGGATTTGGCTGAGGAAGGTGCCACTGTCATATTCTGTGAAGGTCTTCCTCAGGATGTGCCAGGGTTTGGCAGACTTAAAACACAACAACAAACATTTCAGAAACTGCTGGATCGATTAATTAATTTACAAAAAGGAAATAATATTAAAGGAAAGATTATTGTTATCAATGGAAATGTTGAAAAAGTTCTGGATACAGAAACAAGTGTAGCAAAGGAACCTATGGCGGAAGACGGATTAAAGTTTGTCCGTCGTTCATATAAAAATGGGATTCATTATTTCATAAAAAATACGAATGATTTTGAAATTAGCAAATTCGTGCCTCTTTCAGGGGAGGTTAAATCGGTGGCTATCTTTGACCCCATGAGAGATGAAAACGGCATGGCAGCTATTAGAAAAAACAAACAAGGAAAAACTGAAGTTTTTTTACAGTTACAGCCTGAGGAAACCTGTATTTTAAGAACATTCTATAATGAAGTTGAAGCACCCGGATGGAAATATATTAAGGAATTGCCTAAATCGGAAAAAATTTCAGATTGGGAGGTGAGCTTTATTGAAGGTGGCCCCACTATTCCATCGGGTTTCCGCACAGATGAACCGATACCCTGGACACAAAAAGAGGGAGAGGAATTTGAGTGGTTTTCCGGTACTGCTCAGTATTGTGCAAGTTTTAATATGCCTGTTGATTCCGAAGCTGATGAATGGATACTTGACCTGGGAGAAGTATATCACAGTGCAAGGGTAGAAGTTAACGGACAGCATGTTGCCACATTAATTACCCCTCCGTTTAAGACAAATATTACTGAAATGCTTCAACAGGGGAGAAATGAATTGAAGATAGAAGTAACCAGTTTAGCTGCTAACCGGATAAGGTATATGGAACGTAATGGGATTGAACATCCTGAATTCTATAATATAAACATATCTTTTGGTGCATATGGGAGATTAGGTGATCCACGTGAATGGTCCGTTATGAAATCAGGTTTGGAAGGACCCGTTCAATTGATCCCGGCTAAATATATTGCACATCAAAAACAGGTGCCGGAAAGAGTTCTCAAGGATCATTCGTATGGGCCTCACTGGAGAAATACATTGGATTTTTGGAAAGCTGAATCTGATAAACTGGAATTGGAATGCCTGTTAAGTTCAGGGAAAGACGTAAATATCGAGACAAAGATAAATTGGTTAAAAAATCATTTCAAATTTTAAAATATAAGTATAGAATCCTGCTATAATTAAATCAAACATTTAAAATTATTTACCATGAAACTTAAAAAATTATGTATTTACCTCATTATTCTTCTCTTTAGTGAGTCATGTAATTTGAAAAACAAACCTGAAATTCTTCGATACGAAGATATTGTTGAACGATTATACAATTTTGAGTATTTAGCTGAGTTTCCTGAAAAAGGTGAGAAAAGTGGAAATTTCAGCAGTTATAATCGTGAATCAAAGTATAATGAAAATACTGACGTTTATGAAGCATGGCATGCAAATGCTGATGGAAATGGTTATATACGTGAGGAAGGTACAGATATTATTGCTGCTGAAATAAAAGGTCCGGGAGTCATATGGCGTGTTTGGTCTGCTGCACCAAAAGAAGGTCATATTAAATTCTATATTGATAATGAAATAGCTCCTGTTCTTGATATTCCTTTTAAAGAATATTTCAATTCATCATCGGAACTTTTCAATTATCCTACGCTGGTTCATATTTTAGCCAAAGGTTATAATAATTATGTTCCCATTGCTTTTCAGGAATCATGTAAAATTGTTTTTAGCGAAGGTTGGGGAAGATTTTATCAATTTACTTATTCAACTTTTAACGAGGGCACAATAATACCAAGCTTCAGGGGTTCATTTAGTGCAGAAGAAAAAGCTGCTCTGCATCTTGCTGATAATATCTTGTCTGATGTTGGAGAAAATACTTCGAATTATAAAAAAAGTGATAAGATAGAAAAGAACATAACAATTGCCCCGGGAGAGACTTTGGAGGTTTATCAAATAAAAGGAGCAAAAGCAATCACATCTATGCAATTCAAACTCAATCAGGAGGAAGAGGATGATCCAATCTATATTTTACGTGAGCTGGCATTAAGTATTTTCTGGGACAATGAAGTTAATCCAAGTGTCTGGTCACCTTTGGGTGATTTTTTTGGAAGTGCACCGGGTATTAACCATTATAAATCCTTACCAATGGGAATGACAGATGAGGGTTTTTATTCAAACTGGTATATGCCTTTTGCAGAGAATGCCCTCATTAAGCTTACCAATGATGGAAAACAGAAACGTAATCTTACATTTCAGATTTCATATGTTCCTTTAAAGAAATCAGCAAACAAATATCTCAGGTTTCATGCAAAATGGCACAGGGATGCTTATCCGGGACTTGATAAGCAACGATACATAAAAGGTGACAGGTGGCCCGACTGGCCGTTTCTGGTAACTAACGGAACAGGAAGATTTTGCGGTATTTGTCTGAATGTCTGGAATCCTAATCCAAGAGGGGTCATTAGAAAAAATATTCCAGCTGAAGAGCTTACCATTGTTCCTGATAAAATGGTTCCAATTATTGATAGTATATGCAGAAGATACTGGTGGGGTGAGGGTGATGAGAAATTTTTCGTCGACGGAGAAAAATTTCCTTCAACTTTTGGTACAGGCACAGAGGACTATTTTGGTTATGCATGGTGTACACCTGAATATTTCGTAAGCGCTTTTCAAAATCAGACATTAAATGTTGGAAATCGCGGACATATCTCTGTAAATAGATTCCAAATTGCAGATAATGTTCCATTTATGTCATCTTTTGAAGCTTGTCTTGAGAAATATCATCCAAATGAATGGCCTTTATTATATTCATGTGTTGCTTACTGGTACCAGGATGCAGAAAGTTCAGATCCATATGGGCCCGTCAGTGCAACAGACAGAGTTCATTATTATGTGCAACCCGAGATAGATCAACAACCATAATATTGGATTTCCATGAATTTATCAGATTATAATACAATAAAATGAATCTTATAAAAGATATTCTTATAGTGAGTACATGCCTGAGTATATCAGGATGTAATAAAAATAATAGCCCCACGAATCGCAATCCTAATGTCATCATTATTTATACTGATGATTTAGGATATGGAGACTTAAGTTGTTATGGGGCAATTAAGTTAAAAACTCCTAATATAGATAAACTTGCAAGTCAGGGAGTTATGTTTACCGATGCTCATTCAGCTTCTGCTGTGTGTACACCTTCCCGCTATGCTCTTCTTACAGGCCAATATCCCTTTCGTCGAAATCTGTTTCATCCTGTTTTCCATAAGGTGGGATTAGTGATTGACACTGCGCAGTCCACTATTGCTGATATTATGAAAAAAGCAGATTATTCTACTGCATGCATTGGTAAATGGCATTTGGGTTTTGGGGAAGATACTCCCGACTGGAATGGAATTTTGAAACCTGGTCCCCTGGAGCTTGGATTTGACTATTACTATGGAATACCGGTTGTAAATAGCCATCCTCCATTTGTTTATGTGGAGAATTATCGTGTCGTAGGACTTGATCCAGATGATCCTTTTGTTTTTAATGGAGAAAGAGCAGAAACAAAAGAATTTCCTGCAAAAAGAGGCATGAATGCAATAGGAGGAGCAAAGGCAGCTCATGCTCTGTATGACGATGAAATGGTCGGAACACAACTTACTCGAAAAGCAATTGAATGGATCAATGATAATAAAAATGGCCCCTTCTTTTTATATTTTTCCACAACTAATATTCATCATCCCTTTACCCCTCATCCAAGGTTTAAGGGAACCAGTGAGTGTGGTGAATATGGAGATTTTGTTCATGAACTTGACTGGATGGTTGGAGAAATCATGCAAACACTTGATAAACTCATGATTTCAGATAATACTCTTGTCGTTTTCACAAGTGATAATGGGGGAATGCTTAATCTGAGCGGACAAAAAGCATGGGAATCAGGCCATCGGTTAAATGGTCAATTGTTTGGGTTTAAATTCGATGCATGGGAAGGTGGACACCGTATCCCATTCATTGCCCGATGGCCAGGTAAAATCAAGGCTGGCTCAGTATCTGATCAACTTATTTGTAATGTTGATATGTTAGCTACTTTAGCCGAATTAACAGGATATAAACTTAAAGAATCCGAAGGACCTGATAGTTACAACATATTACCTGCGTTAATGGGTAATAATAAAGACCCAATAAGAGATCATATTGTGCTGGCTGCCAAAGATAAATCTCATCTTACCTTACGTTTGAAAGAATGGGTATATATTGGTGCGCAAGGTGGAGGTGGATTTGGAGGTAAGTCGTTTGGAGATAATCATTTAGGAAATGTTGCAGGCGTTTGGTTAACAGGTCAGAAAAACAGTGATATTGAAAACGGGGAAATAAAACCGGATGCGCCGGAAGAACAGCTCTATAATTTGAGTACTGATCTTACACAAAGTTCAAATGTGATAAGGGAAAATCCTGAAATTGCAGAGACGATGAAAAAATATTTAGAGGAAATTAAAAATAAAAATCATTCAAGACCATAATATGGATTTTTGATAATAAATAATAGAAGTTCTGCATTTGCTCAACTTTATAAAGTAAGAAAAACAATTATTTTATTTTAAAATGAAATAAACTATGAACCCTCCATGATTGCGGCCAACGCAAACACGCATGACCAAAACTATGGAGGATCCATATGACCATTAAAATTAAATTTTGTACATATGAAACAATTGAATTTATTATTTTTAATAATGATTTGTTTACTTATTATAAGTCATGCAAATCTGCTTGCACAAAAAACCCAACTCTCATCTGTGGTAAATTCAGAAAAAGAAAATAATTATCAGGGAGATACTATTCATATCGTGGGTCATGCCCACATGGATATGAATTGGTTATGGACTTATTTTGAGACCATGAAAATGTGCAACGATAATTTAAGGCAAACCGTTGCATTTATGGATGAGTTTCCTGATTTTACCATGATGCAAAGTCAGGCAGCTGTTTATAAATTCGTGGAAATGGTTGATCCTCCTCTTTTTAAAAGGATACAGGAATATGTTAAAGAAGGCAGACTGGAATTAGGGGGTGGTATGTGGACTGAGTCAGACACAAATCTTCCGTCTGGTGAAGCTCTTGCCAGGTCATTCCTGTTAGGTCAGCGGTACTTTTTAAAGCATTTTGATAAAATGGCTAAGGTGAGCTGGTTGCCAGATAATTTTGGACATAATTCACAATTGCCTCAACTGTTTAAATTAGCTGGGATGGAATATTTTTATTTTACCCGATGTAAACCTTATATGGGTAGTTTCTGGTGGGAAGGACCCGACGGTACTAAGGTTTTATGCTATGCCAACAGTATGCCTAATGAAACTATTAAAGAAGATTTAAAGAATGAATTAAAAAAAATTGCTCCTGATAAAAACAGGATTCTTCATGTTACCGGAGTGGGAGATCATGGAGGTGGCCCTACCAGGGCAAATATTGAAATGATCCACAAACTGGACAAGACCCCAAATTATCCGGCAGTGAAATTTACTACGGCATCTGACTTTTTTAATGCCCTTTCAGGGGAAATGGACGGCAGACCAACTCATACCGGTGAAATGCAATTCATTTTTGAAGGATGTTATACTACTGTTTCAGAAATCAAAGATGGTAATAGAAATTGCGAAAATTCCATGTATAGCAGTGAATTCTTCAATACATTTCGTTGGATCAACGGAGATAAATATCCTCAGAATGAATTGAATGATCTCTGGGAAACCGTCGTTTTTAACCAGTTCCACGATATTCTTCCCGGATCAGCCATCAATGAGGCTAATAAACAAGCTATTGCCCGCTACAATGAAGCAGAACGTAAATCAACAGAGCTAAAAGATAAAGCCATTTTGAGATTAACAGACGAAATTAAATTTCAGGATGGACTGGGACAACCAGTTGTTGCATTCAATCTTATTCCATGCCAACGCAAGGCAATCGTAGAAGCTACTGTTTATTCCCACGAAGAACCCCTTTCAGTAAAAGTTGCTTCATGGGGATCGAATTACTATGGTAAAAATTTTATACCAGTAAATAAAGAAAATCGTAATCTGGTGAAAAAGGAAAACCCAAATTTTTTACAATCAGATGGCAATAATCAACTTATACCAATTGATAGCAGTCTGGCTACAGTTCTTGTGCGGGATGGTTCCGGCAAATCATATCCTGCACAAATTACCTATTCAAAACGCACACCTCCTGGTTATACTTCAAAGGTTCAGTTTATTGATGATTACTTTCCTGCAGGTGGATACAAAACATATTATATTGATGTGTTAAAAGAGGGAGAGATAAATAACACTATAAAAATAGATGAAAACACTTTTGAGACAGATTTCTTTATTATCACCTTTGATATGAATAAAGGTTCGATTATAAGTCTTTTTGATAAAAGAAGTAAAATGGAATATGTGAAAAAAGGAGGTGAGCTTAATAAATTAAAGATATATCTTGAAGATAAAAAGGGGAAAATGAAAGCCTGGACCATAAACAAGATAATAAGAGAAGAAGATGTTTCAAATGTCGAAAGTGTAAAGGTTATTGAAAGAGGACCGGTAAGAGCTTGTGTTGAAACAATAAAAACCTGGGGTAAATCCAGGTTTATTGAAAGAATATATATATACAAATCTTATCCGAGAATAGAATATAACATGGAAGTCCATTGGCTTGAAACTGGCACTGATTCAACAGATTCTCCCATGCTGAGAGCTATTTTCCCTATCGCAATTGAGAATCCTGTGTTTAATTGCCACGTTCCCTTTAATGTTGTTGAAAGGCCAACCGATTTAAGAAAAATTCCAACATCATATAAGCGGTTTGTTTCCGATTGGACACAGAATGAAGGACATGACGGGCAGGAAGTGCCGGCTCAAAAGTGGGTGGATCTGTCAAATGGGGAAATAGGAATTGCACTCCTAAACAGATCAAGATATGGACATTCATATCATCAGGGGGAATTAAGATTAACACTGATGAGAGCTGCCGGAGCACCTGATATCTATCCAAATCTTGGTAAATTTGAGATTAATTACGCTCTTTTTCCTCATCCTGGAGACTGGAAAAATGGTGTCTGGAATGAAGGCAATGACTTTAATGTGCCTGTTCATGCATATGAACCTCCTTCTTTGGCACTTGTAAAGGAACATGCAACACGTATTGAAGAAAATTCCCTCATATCTCTTGATGGTAAAGGTGTTTATCTGACAGGCATTAAAAAAGCAGAAGAAACAGATGAATTGATACTAAGATTAGTTGAAGTTGAAGGCAATGAACAAATCGTTAATATTAAACTACCATCAAAAATAAATTCTGTACGTAAATTGAATCTTATTGAATTTCCCCTAAATGATAACATAGATACTGCGATTAAGGATAATTCCGTACAATTCAAAATTCGTGCTCATGAGATTGTAACGTTAGGTATAATGCTCGAAAAGTAAAATTGTTTTGGATTTAATAATAATAGTTCGTTATGTTTTTATAACATGCTTATAATGAGTATTTTAATTACTCATTATCATATTGTGTATTTTATTGATAATCAATACTTTCCGCCTTTGAGTTTGTTTTAAATTTAACGAACTATCGTAATAAATGACTAACCATTAAATAAAAACAGACATGAAAATATATCGTTCAGTTTTGTTCATATTACTCCTGACTATCTGGTCACATACTGAAATTTTTCCTCAAAAAGACGAACATTTTTTTAACAGTTATTATGAGGGTGCTAACCTCGACAGGATTGCTTTCCCTCTCGGAGGAACAGGTGCAGGAATGATTTGTTTTGATGGAACGGGTTCTCTTTCTAATCTATCCATCGAACACCGGCCTGACATGGATAGTTATCCCCTGGCATTTGCTGCCATTCATATTAGAGGAGTGGAGAATGGATCAAAAGTGCTTGAGGCCCCCGTCCCATCCTGGAAATATTATGCAATTAATCCTACAAGGGGAGGGAAAGGTTCCAATTTTGGTTTACCAAGATTTTCGAATGGAAAGTTTCTTGCCCGGTTTCCTTTTGCCACATTGGAATTACAAGATTCTGATGTTCCTCTGAAAACAAAAATTACTGCGTGGAGCCCTTTCATACCAACTGATGTTGATAATTCAAGTCTCCCCGTCGCTGCAATAGAATACAGTTTTAAAAATACTTCAGGAAAAAGACTGGATATTATTTTCTCTTATCATGCTGCAAATTTTATATCAAAAACACATTCTGCGGGAAGGATAGCGCAAACTGAGAACGGATTTGTAATGTTGGGGGAGAATCGTGACAATTTAAATCCAAAAGCATATTTCAGCATTACAACCGACAGGCAAGCGGTTGTTGACCATGCATGGTTTGATGGTAATGAAAGGGATGCATTTACTGTTTTATGGAAAGACATATCAAACGGACAAATGCCTGATACTCCGCTGAAAAATGAAGGAGTACACGGAACATCACTTTATGTTCCGCTTTCACTTGAAAATGGTGAGGAAAAAACGGTTGCTGTGCGTTTTTGCTGGTATGTTTTCCCTGATACAACAATGAAAGCAGGCCGATGGCCTGATGAAACAATTAATGTTTCGGATGGTATATGTACATCAGCTTATCCTTATTATAAACCATGGTACCTGGAACGTTTTAAAAGTATTCAGGAAGTTAATGAATATTGGAACAAGAATTATCATGAACTTAAGAATAACTCTGAATTATTCAGAGACGCCTTCTATTCATCCACTCTTCCTCCCGAAGTTTTAGAAGCGGTTGCGGCTAATCTTACCATTCTTAAATCACCCACAGTTTTGAGACAACATGATGGCAAGCTTTGGGGATGGGAAGGATGTGACGGTGAACGAGGTTGTTGCTATGGTTCATGTACCCATGTATGGAATTACGCCCAGGCTATACCACATCTTTTCCCTTCGCTGGAAAGAACATTGCGCGAAACTGAATTTTTTGCTAGTCAGGATAGTAAAGGGCACCAGGCGTTTCGTTCAAATCTCCCCATATCATCAGCTATACATGATCGTCATGCTGCAGCTGACGGACAACTTGGAGGTATTATGAAAGTGTACCGTGACTGGCGGATAAGCGGGGATACAGAGTGGTTACGAAAACTATATCCGAAAATAAAAAATAGCATGGATTACTGCATTCGTACCTGGGACCCAAAATTCAAAGGGATTCTGGAAGAACCACACCACAATACATACGATATTGAATTCTGGGGACCGAATGGAATGTGTACAAGTTTCTATCTGGGTGCCCTTTCTGCATTTGTGGAAATTTCTAAAGAAATGGAAATACCGGTAAATTTTTACCAGGAACTGTTAAACAAAGGGAAAAAATATATGGAAAACGAATTGTTTAATGGCGAATATTTTTTTCAGAAAATACAATGGGAAGGGTTGTTAGCTAAGAATCCTGTTGAACTCGCAGTTAACGGTCAACAGGTGAATTCTTCTGTGATCCCGCTTCTTCGTCAATCAAGGTACACCTCGGAGGAAGCACTTGAGGTACTGAAAAAAGAAGGTCCAAAGTACCAATATGGAACCGGTTGCCTTTCAGATGGAATTCTGGGAATGTGGATAGCCAGTGTCTGCGGTTTGGATGAAGTGATTGACAACACAAAAGTTACAAGTCATTTGTTGTCGGTATATAAATATAACCTGAAAAAAGACCTTTCAAAACATCCAAATACACAAAGATCAACCTATGCCCTGGGAAAAGAAGGAGGATTATTGTTATGTTCCTGGCCGAAAGGAGAAAACCTGACATTACCTTTTTTCTACAGTGATGAAGTATGGACAGGTATTGAGTACCATGTTGCAAGCCATCTGATGATGAAAGGAGAAGTGGAAAAAGGACTTGAAATTGTACGAACCTGCCGGTCAAGGTACAATGGTGCTGTGCGCAATCCCTTTAATGAAGTGGAGTGCGGATACTGGTATGCCCGGGCAATGTCCAGTTACGGACTTTTACAGGGCCTGACGGGTATCAGATACGATGCGGTGGAAAAAATCCTCTACATTGATTCCAGGATCGGGAACACTTTCACCTCCTTCCTTTCCACCGCCGGAGGATTTGGGAATGTGGGACTTGAAAACGGGAAGCCTGTTGTAAAGGTAGTATATGGCAATATAGATATAGATAAAATCTATGTTTCAGGTAAAAAAATGAAATAGAAAGTACTTATATAGGGATTCAGTTTAATTGATTTATTTCCGGACTTGTTCAGTGAACAGTAAAATAAGTGTTATGATATTGAAAAAACACAATGAAAACTAATCTACTTGCTTTACTACTCAGATCAGTGACTGGTGCCAGTGCTATCCTGATGATGACATCCTGCAATCAGGGAGAAAAAAAGACAGGCTCTCCACCTAACGTTATTATTGTGTTAACCGATGACCAGGGTTACGGGGATATCTCTGCACATGGGAATCCGGTGTTAGAAACCCCAATGCTGGTTAAACTGTATGCCCGGAGTGTACGTTTCACTGATTTTCATTCCGCTCCTATGTGTACTCCTACGCGCGGACAACTGCTTACCGGCAGGGATGCTTTTGATAACGGAGCTACTATGGTTTGTATGGGACGGTCTATGATCAGGGAAGAAGTTCCAACCATGGCCGATATTTTCAAAGCTTCGGGGTACAAAACTGCACATTTCGGGAAATGGCATTTGGGTGACTCCTATCCTCACCGCCCGCAGGACAGGGGATTCGAAGTAACTGTTCATCACGGAGCATGGGGAATTGGTTCTATTGCCGACCACTGGGGTAATACTTACTGGAACGATACATACTGGAGAAATAACATACCCCGGAAATATGAGGGATACTGCACAGATGTATGGTTCGATCTTTCGATAGACTATATTCGTAAACATGATAATAACGGTACTCCTTTTTTTATTTACCTGGCTACCAACTGCCCTCACGGACCACATTTATGTGATGACAAATATTCAAATCCTTACCTGGAACAGGGCATCAGAGAACAAGTTGCTAAATTTTACGGACAGATAGCCAATATTGATGAAAATATGGGAAGACTTTTGGATGTGCTTGACGAAACAGGACTGGCTGAGAATACTATCCTTATTTTTATGACAGATAATGGAACTGTTCGTGGACATGAAATTTTTAACGCAAATATGCGCGGTCACAAAACAGAACCCTACGAAGGCGGACATCGTGTTCCTTTGTTTGTTCGCTGGCCGGGAGGAAACCTCGGAAAACCAAGGGATATTGATCTACTCACTCAGGTACAGGATATATTACCTACACTTATTGACTGGTGTGATTTAAAGATACCTGAAAACTCAAATTTTGACGGTTCATCCCTGGCTTCCTTGTTTACGGATAATAATGAAACACTGGATGACAGAATACTGGTAGTTCAGTATGAAAATCCATACCGGCCGGATGAAGATAAAGCGGTGATGTGGAAAAAATGGAGACTGGTAAAAAATAAGGAATTGTATGATCTCACTGGTGATCCGGGACAAAAAAACAATATAGCAGATCAACATCCTGAAGTGGTGCATAAGCTTCAGGAGTTTTATGAGGAATGGCTGGAAAGAACTATGCCTGATTATCAGAAGGAGCGTTACATTCATCTTGGGTCTGAAAAACAGAATCCTATGCTGCTCTATTCTTCCGACTGGAAGGGTTCCTACGCTGACAATAACGGTAACCTTTTCGCTGGTGACAGAATAGGTTACTGGGATGTAATCATAGATAAACCAGGCAGTTATGATTTTACTCTTTCCAGATGGCATCCCGATTCAGGATTACCCCTTACGGCTCCAATGAAAGATCGTAATGGAAATAACCGGGGGGCAATTCCCATTGCATATGCAAGATTAAAGATTGGAGATTATGATAAAATAATTCAAATCTCACCTGAACAGACAAATGTGATTTTTACTTCAGTTCATCTTCCGGAAGGCATTAATAAGCTGGAAACATGGTTTCTGGATAAAAATTTACAGCCTGTTTGTAGCGCTTATTACACATATGTCGAGAGAATTAAATAATTAAAATCAAGATGATATAAAATAAATTCTTTTCTCTTCTCATCATTAGTTAAAAATATTTAACCTTCCAGGGGATTATTATTCGTTTTTATTACTAAATCCGATTGAGGTAATCTAATTTTATTTAACCGGATAGTATCTATTATATTACTTTTACATCTATCTTTATAATTATAATACACTATCGAAAAAGAAAGGAGCAAGATGATGAAAGCCACAAACCAAGTCAACATTCCGAAAAAATGATAAAAAATCGAAACTACCATGACTCCCACCCTAAAACCATCAAACCCTTTTATTCTCCCAATACTATATTCAGCCTGTTTATTATTTATTAGTTGCGGAGAACAATCACAACCATCTAAGGAAAAATCAGTAAAAAATAAAGAGTATACCATAGCCGCTTATGTATGGCCCTCGTGTCATCACGATGAGCGCTTTGGGGATATGTTATGGCCCAAAGGCACAGGCGAGTGGGAAGTCATTAATAAAGGAAATCCCCGTTTTGAAGGACATTATCAGCCACGTCTGCCGTTGTGGGGGTATGAGATGGACAACGACCCGCAGGTAGTGGAAAAATGGATTGACGTAGCCGTTGACCATGGTATAAATGTGTTTATTTACGATTGGTACTGGTATGACGGGGGACCTTTCCTGGAAAGCGCCCTTAATGACGGTTTCCTGAAAGCAAAAAACAATTCAAAGATGCAGTTTTATATCATGTGGGCTAACCACGATGTGAGAAGAAATTACTGGAACGTACATAAGTTTACAGACGATACATCCTTACTATGGAATGGGGCAGTGGACTTAGATAACTTTAAAATTATTGTTGACAGGGTAATAAAGCAATATTTTAATCAGCCTAACTATTTTAAAATTGATGGTATGCCTGTGTTTTCAATCTTTAGCGTGGGTAAATTACTGGAAAGTTTTGACGGGAGTTTGGAGGAAACCCGCAAAGCACTGGATTATTTCAGGGAGGAAGTGAAAAAAGCAGGGTTTCCGGGTTTGCATATCCAGTGGAACCAGGGTGGGGGTTCCATTATGTCGGAAGAAGCGGCCACAAGGTTTTCAGAACGAGTCAGAGAAATGGGATTCAATAGTGTGGCAATGTACAATATGGGAGGTTTCAGTGAAGATTACCTGGTTTATGGATCCAATTCGATAAAGATCAGGGCACAGATGGATTCGATCATAGATGTGCCGCTATTCCCTTGTGTTTCCATAGGCTGGGACGATACTCCGCGGTTTCCGGCCAAAGGTATCAAAGATGTGGTGCACTATCATAATACACCTGAAAGTTTTGCAGCCTTGCTTCAAAAAGCAAAAGAGTATGCTGACAGCCATCCTGAACAGCCAAAACTGATCACTATCAACGCCTGGAATGAATGGGTGGAAGGCAGTTATCTTCTGCCTGATATGTTGAACGGGTTTGACTATCTGGAGGCGGTTAAAAAGGTGATGGAAGGGGAAATGGACAACTGTCCGTAAACTTCACCTTGTTTCATAGAAATCTTCAAAGTCAATATTTGTAAATTCCGTTAGCTCCTTATCATTACTATAATCAGCATAGAACTATAATCAGCATAGAGTTCGTTAACTGCTTTCTTCATCTGCGAGGAGTTTTGTTGTTGCCTGATAGTTGGCTCAATACTTGCGGTTCTGGTTTCTATCCATTGTGGAGTACTTATTTATCCTTTATCATATAAATTGTTCCTCGATTTTTACCTATAGAATCAATTATCTGCTCGTTCTTTAAATATTGCAAATCCTTTTTTAACGTATGTATCGTAATGTCTGTAAAAACTTTAGATAAATCATTCAATTTAATTGGTTGTTCCTTTTCAATAAAGTCTTTAATCCTTTTTTGTCTATCGTTTAGATATCCCCCTTTTGATTTAAATACATCATATTTTTGTTCAAGTCTTTGTATCAAAGTCTCTAATGAAGACAGAAAAAATATAATCCAGTTATTTATTCGCTCAGTATCAGTATATCTATCTTTTTGCCCATCCATTAATGCCTCATAATATGATTTTTTCTTTTGTTCAATCAGATTTTCAAATGAAACATATTGAACAAATTGATAATTGTTTTTGAGCAATAGTAAATTTGTCAATAATCTTGATAATCTTCCGTTGCCATCTTGAAAGGGATGAATTGAAAGGAATTCGTAAATAAATAATGCAATAATTACTAATGGATGAATCTCATTTATTTTTAATTGTTCATTTGTCCAATCAATCAAATCAGTCATTTCATTCTCAATCAGATGTGGTTCAGTTGTATTGAAAATTATTTTTTGAGTGCCATCAGGATAATTTGCAACAACTTTGTTCGAGAGATTTTTATAATTTCCGCGATGCCTGTCATCTTTGGTACTGTATTTCAACAATCGTTGATGCAACTGCTGAATATAGTTTTTTGAAATTGAAATATCAGGAAAACTTTCATAGATCATCTCAAGAACATCGTAATAACCAACTACCTCTTGTTGGTCTCGTGTTTTTAATTTAGTTATTTCCACATTGTCAAGGAGTTCTTTAATTTCCTCATTAGTTAATTGAGCACCTTCAATCCTGGTTGAGGAGCCAATCGATTCAATAGTTGCAATCTTGCGAAGTTCTTTTAGGTAAATATTCTCTTTTTGCTCAACTATATTCCATTTGCCTTTGAATGAATCAATGTAACTTATCAGTTTTATAATTTGCTGATTTGTCTTAAAATCAAAGTTTAGTTTATTTTGAAATTTATCCATTGATTATCTATAAATTATCCATTCAAAGATAAGTTAAAATATCGAATTATCTATTTTTTATCTATAAATTATCTATTTATAATGTAACTCCAGTTTGCCCTAACGGTGGGCGTATGAGTAATGGCGGTTTTCGAAGCGAGTCTTTATCAAGCGGGGCAGAAATTACAATAGAAATACTACCCTTGGAAACCCACAAAGAAAGAAATGATTCTTATTATCTTTTTAGACAGTCTTACTAAAGAATTATTCCCTGGATGATACCATTGATAAAATGGATTATGATACTCTGAATAAGGAAATAGAACATCTCATTGAAAAACTTCCTCTGAAGCAAAGGGAGGTTTATTAATTAAGCCGCATGGAAAATCTTACCCATAAGGAAATTGCCGGGAAACTGAAAATCTCGATAAATACGGTTGAAAATCATATTTCCAAAGTCTTCAATTCCTTCGTAAGAATCTGAATACAAAGTCGTTGAAAGGGATGTTGTTTGTCTGGTTGTTTAGGTAAAATCAGTTGGATTAAAATTGGTTAATTTATTTACATTATAAAAATTGTAAATTTGATTAATTGTACTTAATATTGTACTATATTATGTGCAAATAAATTTTAATATTATGTTAACAACAACAATTTCGGATTTCCGAAAAGATATTAAGAAATACCTTGATCATGTAACTGAAAATTTTGAAACACTGATCATTAATCGCGGGAAAGATACTGGCGTTGTAATAATGTCTTTAGATGAATATAATTCTTTAAGTGCAACTCATCATGAATTATCGTCTAAAATAAATGAAAAAAGACTTGATTCAGCGATTGAAAAAATAAAGAAAGGGTTGACTTTCCAAAAAGATTTGATTGAGCCATGAAACCCCCATGCACTATCGTTAACAAAAGAGCATGAAAAAAACATGGGGGTTCCATCAGAACGCATTAATTAACAAAAACATAACTAAGTTTTTCTGATGAAATCTCCATGTACTGGCGCACACAACAAGGACATGAACCGAGTTTACGAGCTCGCGACCAAAGGGAGCAATATAAATGGGGGTTTGACTTCGTCGAGCCCTGCGGG